>PYLN01000036.1_pt1 | contig 15008 bp, 17 predicted proteins | sample 1675811 | NCBI WGS metagenome assembly PYLN01 (sample SAMN08732055, study PRJNA438928) | Freshwater metagenome, whole genome shotgun sequencing project. | isolation source: meromictic lake | place: Russia: Kandalaksha Bay | collected 2014-09
TTGAAGAACTGGCGGATGGCCGGCCGGCAGTCGAGTCCGCCGCTGTATGCAAGGCAGGTTTGTATTCCTTTCGCCTCAAAGGTTCAACGAGGGCCTTCAGGTGGTCCATGTTGCGCTGAGAACAGTGGAGCGCATGGCAAGGATTGCGACCGGTCTCTGGTAAGGTGTGGACTGTGTTTTTTTCTGCCACTTCAGGAAGTCGGCGGCCGTGAGAAACTCTTTCTCAGCGCCGGGGTGACAGAGCGCGGCATCAGGGTAGAAAATCGGGTCTTCCTGTGGCAGTTTTCCTTTCCACCCTTCAGCATAGCGGTCAATAAGGAGGGTGAGAAATCGCTCCATGTTTTCTGCCGAGCCGTTGAGCCAGAACTGGTGTGCGGCAATGAAGGTATGGATGTCGCGCGCACGCCCGGGGATGTGCTTCATCACCTTGCTGAGGTTGCGTACCAGCGAAAGCTGGCGCTGGCTCTCCCCATGGCTGTGTTTTGGCTTGAGCTTTGCTGCCCATTGGCGGAATACCCCGGGAGGGCCACTCTCCTCTTCTTTAGCTCTCCTGAGCGAGAACCTGCCGAGTCGGGTTTCGTTGACCAGTGCCGGATTGCTGGTAATCATGCATACCGGGCAGGTGAGCGGATGGAGAAGTTTTTCGAGCGGCCGTACAATCTCTTCACTGAAAAGCATGGAGCCGAAAACGAAGTCGGCTGTGGGAAGCGCCAGAGAAAGGGTGTTCCAGAGCTCCGGGCTGTTATGGAGACCAAGGCTGAAGACCGATACCTCAAGCCCCGTACCGTGGCGCGCATTCAATGCGGCGGCCGCAGCTTTCAAGGTGCTGTTGTTGGTAGCTCCATGGTCAGGAACACAAAATGCATAGGTGCAGCCTGTCAAAAAATGGGTGCCGTCAGAAACCGGTTCTGTCGGCTGGTTGATGTTTGAATACAGCGGAGAGAGAGGGCTGGAAGGTATCAGATCAACAGAACGGGACTCTGCTGAAAGAGGCTTCGGGGGCGGAGTATGGCACCGTGCGAAAGCTGTGTTTTCAGCTCTGCTGCATATGCTTCGTCCATGACCGGGTTCAATAACCGGCATGGCTGTAGATACTGTGGTCTGGAGGATGGTGCATCAGGGGATGCATGCGCAGGTCCTGAGCGGACTGTTCGGGGTATCTGCTGCTGCAGCTGGCGCTCATCGCTTTTGAGGTAAAGCGCCGCAACGGTCTCCAATGATGAGTGAGAAAGCGCAGCCGCATAGGTTCTGGATTTCTCCTTTGCCTTGCTGCCGAGTGAGGAGGTTTTCCCGATCAGTGCAAACCCGCCAACGGAAATGGCAAAGAAGAGCAGAATCTCAACAAGTCGCCAGAAGCGGCGGAATATGGTGGTGCTGTGTTCCATCATCAGTGCCCGTGTTTAACTGAAATATATCAAACGGATCACTCAAAGCGAAAAGCACGGCTGCTGACCGTGCTTTTCGCTTTGAGTTTGCTCTTCCTCCCGGGTATTTCGTTTCGTTCAGACCTCGATGCCTTCCAGGCGGTCTTCAAGATCGCTGTATATCTCCTGGAGTTTGTCGATCATGTCGGGATCCGCGTTCCACATGCCGCGTCCGCTGGCCTCAAGCATGCGGCCTACAATATTCTTGAAAGCTTTCGGGTTGGCTTTCATGAGGCGGTCGCGCATCTTTGGATCGAAAGCATAGGTTTCAGCGGCCTCTTTGTAGACCCAGTCGTCAACACCTTTGGTAACGGCATCCCAGCCGAGCATATAGGTGAAGCGGTTGCTGATTTCCGTTGCGCCGCTGTGGCCCTGCTCCAGCATGGTGTCGAACCATTTCGGGTTGAGCAGTTTGGTGCGGAACTCCACCTTCAGCGCCTTGTCGGCGTCGTCAATCTTCACATCGGCGGTGAATGTCTCAACATAGTTGAGTTTCACATTGTCGCCCTTCGGGTTGCGGCGTCGTGCGGAGAGCTGCAGCGCTCCGGAAGATGAGAAGTAGCGGTCGATGTCGGAAATGCCGAACTCTGCGGAGTCAACCTGCTGTACTACGCGGTCCACCGTGCCGAGAAGCCCTTTGAGGATGTCGGTCTGCTGGTCGCCGTAGCGGTTGCCGCCGTAGGCAAATCCGGTGCGCTTGACGAACATGTCGTCGAGGTCCTGTTCGTCTTCCCATGCCGAGTCTTCCACCAGCTCTTCGACCTGGGAGCCGTATGCCCCGGAGCCTGTGTGAAGAGGCGGGAGGTTGCTGCCTCAAAGTCTGCGCCCTGCTCCATGGCCAGATCCACATGCTTTTTGATGTGGTTCATCTCGTGCGATTCGTCCGCTTTGGCCGCATCCTTTACAAGTTTGTCGAGATGGTCGACCAGCACGCCGAAGGTATCGCGGAAAATGGAGCTGATCTGGATGAGCACATCAATGCGTGGGCGTCCGAGCTTTTCAAGCGGGATGAGGCTGTAGTGGCTGATTTTGCCTGTGCGTCATAGGCCGGCCGGGCGCCCATCAGGTGGATGATGACCGCAACGGCTTCACCCTTGCTCTTGATGGTGTCGAGGCCCAGAGTACCTGGGCAATGCTTTCAGGGTACTCGCCGTTGTTTTCTTCAACATGGCGCGCTATGATGCTGTCGGCAATCTGCTGACCGCGTTTGAACGCCAGTTCCGAGGGAATGCGCCATGGGTCGATTGCGTGGATGTTGCGGCCGGTCGGCAGAATACCTGCGCCATCGCGCACAAGATCGCCACCGGGACCTGAGGGAATGTAGCCTCCTGAAAGTGCGTGCAGGAAGCTCTTCATCTCGTTGTCGTTGTCCTCAAGGGCGTTCTTCATCGCTATGCCCTCTTTCAGCGACTCGTTCATGGCTTCTGCCATCTCTTTGGTCACTTTGGCGCCCCTGTCAGGGTATTGAACACGGTTGCCGGATTACCACTTTTGAAAATGGTCTCGGCAATGAAGTCGCGGGTATGGCCGTCAACGGTTTCACGAACCTTCATGGCAGCCGCTTCGCCTTTCCTTGCGCGGGTGGCAAGGGTTGCGTAGTCGCTGTAGGTTCCGTTTTCGCCAATGGCACTCAGAATGATTGATGGAAGTGATCTTTCATTGCCGCGCACCTTCAGGTACTCGGTGATGGTGGTCACCTGGGTCTCAAGCTGCGGGGTAGCGCCGAACACATGCAGCGAGTTGGATATCAGACGGCCTTCAAGCTCCATCATGTAGGTGTAGAGGCGGCTGATGTACTCCTGGAACGCTTCACCCTCAACCCTCGGGCAGTCGTCGGTAAGGTTGAGCTGGCGGGCCTTGTCGATGATTGCCTCTTCGGTCTCACCATCAACTATCTTCTCCAGACCGCGCTCACGGTAATCGTTCAGCATCTCCTTGAACGCCGGCAGTTCCTTGTAGAGGCCTGCACGGGCAAGCGGGGGGATGTTGTGCGAAATCATGGTCGCATAGCCCCGGCGCTTGGCTATGTTTGCCTCGCTCGGGTTGTTGATGGGGTAGATGTAGAAATGCGGGACCTCGCCGAGCAGCGCATCGGGCCAGCAGTCGCCGGTGACGCCAAGCTGCAGGCCGGGCATCCATTCAACGGTGCCGTGCATGCCCACATGTACCATGGCATTGGCTCCGAACTCGCGGCTGATCCAGCGGTAGAAAGCGATGTACTGGTGGTGCGGTGTGTTCTCCTTGTCGAAGAGCAGGCGCATGGGATCGCCCTGTATGCCGAGGCGGGGCTGCACGCCAATGAACACATTGCCGAACTGTATGCCGCCAAGGAAGAGCTTGTCAGTACCGACGGGGACGATGTCGCCCGGGAATCCATTCCAGCGCCCCTCAATGCGTTCGCGCTCACGGTCTGTGGTGATGCGGTTGAACACCTCGCGGTCGATCGAGAAGCAGTCCGGCTCATGGGCCTGAATTTCGTAATCGGTTGCGCGGTCGAGCATTTCAAGCATTGCTTCGGGCGATTCTGGCAGTTCGCCGACAGTGTAGCCCTCTGATTTCAGCTTCTGGAGCATGCTGTAGATGCTCTTGGGAACATCAAGCAGGGCAGCACTGGCTTTCTTGCCCATGCCGGGAGGATAATCGTAGACCACGAAGGCGACTTTTTTCTCGCTGTTCGGCGTATGGCGGAGGTCCGAGAACTTTTTGGCGATGAGCGAAAGGCGGTCGAGGCGGTCGTTCACGGTGTGCAGGCGGCCGTCCTTGATGGCGCCGAGCACCACCGGGCATACCGCCCCGTCCATTTCAGGCAGCGAGTAGGTCATGGCCGACTGAAGCGGTACCACGCCCTCTTTTTTCCATGAGTTGATGTCCTGGATGAAGAGCGGCTGGGCTACAACATAGGGCGCGTCAATTTTGTTGAGAATTTCGTCGCGCGCGGCCGCCGAAGCTCCCGGGGTGGTTGCGCCGGCAGGACCGCCCACAAACCCGAATCCCATCATGTTGACGAGCATGTCCACATTGGCGTGGGTGAACCACTCCCTGGCGGCTACATGGCCCTCAACACCCATCACGAACACCGGCAGGGGGTTGAGTCCCCGCGATTCAATGGCACGGATGGTGTTGTCGATATATTCCTTCTCCTGCAAGAGGTGCTTACGGAAGAAGAGCATTGCAATGTTGTGGCGCTGTTTTGATGCTTTGTCGCGCTTGTGCAGCCACTTTTCGTACTGGTGCAGGTCTTTCAGGTATTCGGGGCATCGGGGTGGTAGAAGCCCATGGTGGGAACCTCCTGCACCTTCTCGCCGTTACGCCCACTTCAAAGTACTCAGCCATGATGTAGTTGAACATCCCGGCGAGGTTTTCCGCTGTCGGATGCATCCAGTAGGTATAGACCTGCATCCAGTTCTTGAAATCCTTGGCTTTTTTGGGGATCAGGGGGAGCATCGTCCGCATGATCTTCAAAAGCTTCATGTAGCCGTAGAGGGCATCTTCGTCGCGACCCTTCACCAGCATTTTGGCCACTTTCTTGACAATGTCGGGCATGCCGCCACCGTCACCTGAAACCACATAGTTGCCCACCTTCGTCATCTGCATCACCTCGGGCATCGACTCGTATGCGAAAATGGTTTTCACCTTCGACTTCGCAAGCTGTTCCTCAAGCCAGTCGGCCTGCCCCTTGAACTGGATAAGGGTGGTGAAAACGCAGTCCGCGTTCTGGATTGCTTCGGCGGCTTCGGGGTTCTGATGTTCGAGGTCCTGGTCAGTCCATTGGGTCAGTTCGGCATGTGCAGAAATCTTTTCACTGACTTCACGCCAGACCCGAAGGTTGCATTGCTCCATCCCGACAATAGCGGCGATTCTGATTTTATCGTGCATAAAGGTAACTGAAGATGTGCGGTGAATGTGGTTGTACAGGACTTGGAAATGTAACAAAATCCCGTGACGATTGCCAATACTATAAAAAGCCAGCCCCTCCGGAAAGGAGGGGCTGGCTTAACAAACGGCACACTGTGCCTTATGGTTCCCTGAATTGACTTCAGTAGGTGAAGTCGACGCCAAGAACGAAGCTGCGGCCGGGTGCACGGAACCAGACGACCTCTTCATACTGCGTGTTGTTGATGTTGTTGCAGAGCAAGGTGGTTGTGAAGTTGTCGTTTATCTTGTACTTCGCCCCAAGGTTCACCAGTACGAAATCTCCGGGGTAGTTGTCGCCCTCGGAGTTGGTGAAGTTGCTGATTGCGTTGTACTTGCCTACATAGCGGCCGCTTACATTCAGCGCAAGCTTCTTGGTGGTGTTCCATGTTACGCTGGCCGATGCGCTATGCTCTGGACGGTAAGGCAGCCATTCCGGATCGGGGTTGTCAGCCAGTGCGCCAGCGGTATCTTCATCATACGAGCGGTTTTTGGCGTTCATGTAGGTGTAAGCCAGATTGACATTCACCTCGTCTATCGGGCGGATGTTCAGGTTCGTCTCGACACCGTAGATACGGGCCTTGTTGAGGTTCTGGTACTCGAAGGTAGTGCCGTCTATGACCGACTCAATCATGTCGTCGTAGTCGTTGAGGAAGCATGAGACATCCAGAGCAACCCTTTTGCCGAACTGCTTGAACATGCCGATCTCATAGGCGGTCATGGTCTCCTTGTCGAGATCCGGGTTCGGCGTGCCGGTGAAGATGCCGGCAGACCGGATGAACCGCTCATAGAGCGACGGAGCACGGAAACTTTTTCCCCATGATGCACGGAATGCCATGTCGTCGGTTGCGCGGTAGTTCAGGGCAACGCGGGGGCTGAGTGCGTCAACGGACTTGTTGTTGAGGTCGACCTTTGTGCTGGCATCAGTCGTATAGACTTCATCGGCATCAATGCCGCTCCAGTCGTAGCGGACGGACATCAGGGAGGTCAGCTTGTCGGTGACTTTCCATTCATCCTGCACGAAGGCTGCGATGTTCCGCTCCTGTATGTTGTTGAACTCATTCTGTACCGGATACTCGGCAGCCACCTGCGTGGTTCTCGTGTCAACGATGTTGCCGTCGATACCGAAGAGCAGGCGGTGCTCGTCAGAGACACGCCAGTCGAGCTTGGAGCCCAGGCCGTACCGGTGGTTATCGGTCTCGTTGAAGTCGCCGGGGCCTTGAGGCTGGGATATGCTGGGTTAGTTCCATCAACATATGTTGTCGCAGCGGGTGAGTAGTAATAGGTGCTATAAAGACCGCCTCCTGTCGGGTAGATCTGATTAGCATCTGTGTTGTTATACTCGTACTTGGTTGTGTTGAATGTGTAGTACAGACGAGTGTCAAGAGATAGTTTGTCGCTGAACATGTTGACATAGTTTATGCCAATAAGTGCGTTTTTTCTCTTAATAATATCATCTGAATATACATCGTAGGTCCCATTGTATATTGGGAATAAAGTGCCAGCCGCTGATCTTGCTATATAATCAAGTTGAGAAGATGCAAAACTAGCAGTTGTTAAGGCTCCGGTATAAGTGGTGAAAATGTCATATGACATGTTGTCAATTGGCGTTTGTACGGCAGGGCCAAATGCGGTTGCGGTGTTATACGGCCAGTTATACGCATACCCGCCAACAGTCGAAGTGTAGAATGTGCTCAGCTGCAGGTACTGGCTTGCATCGATGTCGTAGCGTGCTTTCAGCTTGACGTCGTTCATGTAGTTGTCGGCGTTCTCCCTGTATCCGTTATCGTCGCTGTGGGAGTAGAGTACGTCGTAGGTCCATTTGCCTTTTTTGTTGCCGATTCCGACATAGCTGTTCCAGAAGACCGGAGTTGCATTGTCTTTGCGGTACTGGCTTTCGTCGCTGGAGGGCGGAGTGTCATAGATGCCGATGCTCGATCCTCCGCGTACCTCTAACTTCTCGGGCATGTGGCCGGTCACATTGACCACGCCGCCCATTGCGCCTGAACCGTAGAGGGTTGCTGCTGCGCCTTTCAGTACTTCAACTTTGTCGGCTGCGTTCATGTTGACCGACTGCCAGACGATTTCACCCGATTCCGGAGCGTTGATGGGGAATCCGTCATAGAGGGCCTGCACTCTGGTGCCGATACCGCCGCCGTTATAGGTGTTGGAACCGCGGATCTGCAAGCTGGAACTTGAGGTTCCGCCAGCACGGGACATTGTGACGCCGGGGACATCCTGCAGCACATCGTCAAGCGTCGGGTTCGGCTGTTCCTTGATCTGCTCTGAGCTGACCACATTGGCAGTCACCGGCATATCAAGCCTGTCCTGCTCATACATTGCGGCGCCGACCACAACCTCTGAAGCCATGACGGTGGTCTGTGAGAGTGTGAAATCAGCTGTTGCGCCTGCTGCGCCAACGGTTACGGCCTGTGTTGCGGGCGAGTAGCCGATGATGGAAACGGAGACTTTCTGCGTTGTTTCGGGTACATTCTGGAGGGTGAAGTTGCCGTCCAGATCTGTGGCGGTTCCAATTGTGGTTCCGTTGACTGTAACGGAGGCGCCGTAAACGCCTTCACCGTCGGTTTTGTCGGTTACTGTTCCTGTTATGGTTCCGCCTGGGCGGCTAATGGAACCAAAAGTGCCAGCATTAAAAATGCCGACAACACAATACGGGCAAGCGAATCTGCCAGTGCTTTGGTTGATTTCATGGTTGTGTGTTGTGTGTGTGGTTGATGAACAATATATCTGCGAGTGTGGTGTCGCATTACTTGAACAAAGTATAAATATAGATAAAAAAGTAGTGTAATGTCAATACCCCCGCTTCCGGGTGCCGGGAAACGGGGGTACGAAGTGGGGTGGTGGGAACTTGCGGCTGTTTTTACTTCAAATAACCCCAAGCTCTTTGCCTATGGTGCAGAACTCTGTGATGACCTTGTCGAGATGCTCCTTTTCGTGGGTGGCCATGAAGCTGGTGCGGAGCGCTTCGTGCCCGGGCATGACGCCGGGACGGATGAAGGCGTTGACATACACTCCGGCATCAAAGAGCTTTTTCCAGAAAAGAAGGGTCTTCATCTGGTCGCTGATGAGAACGGTGACAATGGCTGTACGGGAGGGCATGAGGCGGAATCCTGCTTTGAGCAGCCCCTGGCGGACATAGTCGGTGTTTTCAACCAGACGGGTCATGAGTTCGGGTTGATCACGGATGATCTGAAGTGACACCAGTACAGCCGCAACGCTTGCCGGGGTGGGCGAGGCGCTGAAGATGAGTGAGGATGCGTTGTGCTTGATATAGTCGATGACCTTTTCTTCGCCCACCACATATCCGCCGAGCGAACCGAAGGTTTTTGAGAAGGTGCCCATGATGAGGTCAACATCGTCCACGAGGTTGAATTCAGAAGCGGTGCCTCTGCCGCCTTTGCCTATGACCCCGACTGCGTGGGCATCATCAATGACGATTCGGGCGCCGTACTGCTTTGCGAGTTCCACCAGACGGGGGAGTTCGACAATTTCACCCGATACCGAGAAGACGCCGTCAACAACGATGAGGCGTGGCGCATTGTCGGGGATGCTCTGGAGAACCCGTTCGAGGTCGTCCATGTTGTTGTGGTTGAAGCGGACGAGCTTGGCTCCGGCTCCCTGTGCCATGATGGCGGCAGCAACAAGGCTTGCGTGGTTGTCGCGGTCGGAGACGAGGTATTCGCCGCGCTGCACGAGTGTTGGGATGATTCCCTGGCCAGTCTGGTAGCCTGTGCTGAAGAGCAGGCAGCTCTCTTTTTCAAAAAAGTCGGCCAGCTGCCGTTCGAGCTCAAGGTGGAGGTTGACGGTTCCGGTCATGTAGCGCGAGCCGCTGCAGCTGGTCCCGTATTTTTTTTATGGCGTTTATCGACGCCTCTTTTACCTTGGGGTTCGAGGTGAGTCCGAGATAGTTGTTGGAGCCGGCCATAACCAGCTTGCGTCCTCCAAAGGAGACAACGGGGCCTTCGTTTTCGTCTATGGGGTGGAAAAATGGGTAGACTCCCTGTGCCTTGACCTCATCGGCAAGGGTGAAGTCAAAACATTTTTTGAACAGATCTTTCGGTTTCTCCACAGTAATGTACATTTAGCTTCAGCTGCTGCAGGGGAGCTGGGAATTCTCTTGTGGTTGCGGCCCACCATTTTGGGGGCGGCCGTTTTAATAGCTCTGTGGGCTATGTTGCCAGAAACCGAAATGTATGAAATTTTTTTATTTTTTTCTGTTCATAACAAGCCCCGCTTTTTCTATTGCAAGGCGTAACCGAAGAAAACGAAGTAAAGAATTATGGGTGAAACTATACTGGTGACAGGCTCAACCGGATTTATCGGCAGGCGCCTTCTTCGTCATTCCTCGCTTGCGGGTGAGACGCTTCGGGTTTTTCTGCGTCCGGGAAGTCCCCAGCGTGAAATGGACGCGGGCGTAGAGGCGGTCAGTGGCGGATTTGACGACCCTTTGGCGCTTAAGCGCGCCGTCAGGGGGGTTGACCGGATCATCCATCTTGCAGGGGTGACAAAGGCGGTTGACGATGCGGCTTTTGACGGGGGGAATGTGCTGCCTGTGGAGAACCTGCTTGCGGCTGTTCGTGAGCATAATCCGGGGCTGAAGCGGTTTGTGCTGGTATCGTCGCTTGCGGCTGCCGGTCCTGCTTCGGCGGGGTATCCGGGTGTTGTTGAGTCGGAAGTTCCTCACCCGGTGAGTGCTTATGGCCGGAGCAAGCTTCGGGGGGAGGAAGCTGCACTTCGGTTTGCCGGGGATATTCCGGTCACCATCCTCAGCCTCCGGCAGTCTACGGCCCCGGCGACCGTGATGTGCTGCAGGTATTCCAGATGCTTTCAAAGGGGTTCCTGATCTCCGCCGGCAACGCCCGGCGCCAGCGTTTCAGCATGATTCATGTGGATGATTTGATTCGGGGTATCATGATGGCTGCCCGATCTGACATTGCTGCCGGCCGTATATATAACATTACCTCTTCCGGGCCCTGGTCATGGGATGATGTGGTCGCAGCCGCGCGCATCGCACTTGGTGTTCAGCGGGTGTTCAGGGTATCGCTTCCGGCTCCGGCTGTCATGCTCCTGGGGACGCTTGCTGGTGCGGCTGCCTCACTTGCCGGCAAGGCCTCCATCCTCAATCGCGACAAGGCTCTTGAGCTTCTTCAGGATTACTGGGTCTCTTCTCCCCGAAGAGCGGCCGAGGAGCTTGGCTTCACTGCCGGCATCAGTCCTGAAGTGGGTGTTACGGGAACCATTGCCTGGGCCCGGGAACAAGGCTTTTTGTAGCATTTCTGTAAAGTTACACATCTTTTTTGCGCTTCTGCCTACAATTGACTACTTTTCCATATGAAAATGCCGTCAATAGTACTGTGAACGCGCACTGTGCACCGGGCCGGTCCTGCCGACTGCAGATGTATCCGGAGGTTGCTGTTCTGGTGCTTCATGCGTAAAAGGGTTCCGGCGCTCTCTTTCTTCCCCCTTTCTTCCTTACGGGCAGCAATGCCTGCTGATATCTGCCTTTTGGCTGATCGTACAGCGATTTGCCGCTGCATTCCCTGTACGAATGATTCCCTGCACTGCGAGTGCATCGGGGGACCCTTTGGTTTTTTCAAGGGTTCAGGTTTCGGCTCTTTTGCATAATGCCATGACAGGCTTCAGATGCCTTTCCTCTTGGGGTTTCGCCCTTGGCTTGAGGTTTTTTGGGCATCGCAACCCTTCAAACGGGAGTGCGTATGAACAGGCGTTTCCTTCGGCTGCTTCTTTTCCTTGGTTTCTTTTTTTGTGATGATGCCCGTGCGGGGGTGTTTGAGGTGAGCTTGTCTTCAGATGATGGAGATGAACATTCGCTGCGCTGGGCTGTTGAACAAGTCAATGCGTCGGCAGATGCGGATAATGTGATACGGTTTACGACGGAAACGGTGACGCTCAGCAAAGCATTGCCGGTGCTGACGAACAATGTGGCGTTTGAGGCTCCTGCCGGCGGGGTCAGTGTTGGAGGGGAGACGGGCTACAATAGCGGCGTCCTGCTCTGGACAACGAATGCAACAACTTCTTTTTCCGGAACGGGAGCCTATGCCGCAACCGGATCTTCAATAGTGTCAGGTATTCGGAGTAAGTATGCCCTTACAGTTATAGGTGATTGCACTGCGGATGTGGCCATAGAGACGAGAAGTCGTTATGCCTACGGCATCAGAGCAGACAAGGTTCTTCATGTCACTGGCGACATATCGGGCACGGTATCGGCAACGGCAGGTACTTACGGAGCAAGCGCCCTGCATTCAGGAAGCAAGGCTTTCGTCGAAGGGGATATTTCTGGAACGATAACCGCGATGACTGGCGAATACGGTGCGGCTTGCCTGAAGGGTGGTGGGATGACACTTGTGGGTGATCTCAGCGGCACCATGACTGCGACTGCGGGAAGCTACGGTGCATACGGTATGAACCTGACAGGTCAGCTGGAGATTGGCGGTGACCTGTCCGGAAGCATTAGCGCCACAGCTCTTGCTGGTGATGGAGCCTACGGTATTATCGGTTCTTCCGCAGTTACACTCACCGGAGGGGTTTCGGGGATTATCAATGCTTCCGCTTCCGGGACAGATGCGGCAGGTATTTATGTGTCCGGAAGTTCGCTGGATGGGGGTTCCTTGTCTGATGCTGCGGAAATATCGGGGACGATCACTGCTTCATCGTCCGGGGCTTCGGCGGCCATTATGGCATGGACGGAGATGAACCTGAATGTTACCGGAACGCTCTCTGCTACGGGGGCGTCTGCGTATGCTATCCGTTCGGGAAATTTTGACGGGGCCGGTGGCTTCGTTGATAACACAGAGGAGCGGGTGGACAGAGTGGTGCTTGGCAGCGGAGCGGTGTTGACCGGCAGCGTTTTTCTGGGAGATGGGGACGATGTGCTGACCCTCAGCGGGACAGCGGATATTTCTGGGGTTCCGGAGCTCCTGGGGGGCACCGGGGATGACCGGCTGGTGTTCAGTGGATGGAATGGTGCGTATTCAAGTGCCATGCAGGGGTGGGAGCATCTTGATGTGGGTATAGGTTCCTCGGTCGGAATGGATGCTCTGGGGTCATTTTCGGGTGAAGTGTCGGTGCTTGAGGGGGCTGTGCTTCGGGCGGGTGGTGCGGGCCACGGTGACCGGATTGCCGGGAGTCTTGCCAATAGCGGGCTCATTGAGCTTCGCGACGGAAACGCCGGTGGCTCCCTCAGGGTGGATGGGGGTTATGCCGGAGGTGGCTCTGTGGGGCTTGATGTGGGTGCGGGGAGTGCGGATCTCCTCTCGCTGTCGGGCACTGTGTCGGGAACGACGACGCTTCTGCTCAGTGTGGCTCCTTCGGTTACTGAACTTGCGGCGGCTGAGCCGTCGCTTCTGGTTCATACCCGGAGTGTGGTGGCGGAGGATGCGTTTGTGGTTGTCGATGAAACAGATTACGGCCCCTATGCTGCTTCGGTATCGGTGGTTGAGGATGGAACTGGTGCAACTGACTGGTATTACGGGGTGAGGGGTCTGGATGATGAAGCGGTGATGGCGCAGGCCCTTATGCCTTTCCTTGCCGGGCCGATTGAGTCTTTTGTGCCCCGTTTTTTGGAGCGTAGAGCCTATGGGGGCGAAAAGGGGGTGTCCCCGGAAATTGGAGGCGCATGGGTCAGAACCGGTAAGTCGTGGAATAGTGAAGAGTTGAGGGGGATGCAGGGAGTATTGCCGAGGGGAGCTTCAGGTTTGTGCAGCTCGGGTGGGATATGCTCTACCGGCGTTCCGGGAAACTATTCTATGGTGCGGGTGTTTTTGCTGGAACCGGGACAGAAACGGGCAGTGTGTCAACCCCCGGGGGAAAGGATCTGGGAGAGCTGGAGGGGACTTTTTACTCAGGTGGAGCATACGGATTCGTTTCGCGTCCAGGGTTGTACCGTTTTGAGTTGGCAGCGGGCAGTGGGCTGCATGAACTTGATGTCCGGTATGCAATTGCACCAAAAGAGCGTGTGGCTGCGGGGAGCATTTTTTGTGTCGGCTGAGTTGGAAGTACTGCTGCCTCTGGGTTACGGGGTAGCTCTTTCACCAAGGGTTCAGGGGCTCTGGCGGCATGTTGACGGGTTCAGCCTGGCTCCCTTGACGACAGGCCGGCTGGTTGTGGATGACGACGAGAGGATTATGGGAATTGGCGGCCTTGGAGTTGTTCTCAATACGGATTGTCCCGGCTGGTATCTGGTGGCGGAGGGGACGGTCAGGTTTGAGTCGAATCCATTGAACAGCGTAAGCTATCCGGAAACGGGGGTCACTTTGGAGACTTCAGGTGATCGGTATCGTTTTGGCGGCAGCGTTACCATCGGCAACCGTGCCGGCGGCGTGCTTGATCCGGTTTACTGGGTGAAGGCGGGAACGATGCTTGCTTCAGGTTCGACGGATTCCTTCTCGCACACGGTTGAGTTGGGGGTGAAGGTGCCGTTCTAAAGGTGCGGGAACGGGGTTCAGCCGATGAGCTGCTGCATGAGACGGAGGAGGAGGAATTTTTCGTCTCCGTAGGGGAGAAGCCCTTTGAGTGATGCATCTGCATCTTTGAGGGCCAGAAGTGCCCGGCTGGTCTGTGAAGGCGAAAATGAACGGGTGTAGGCCAGGTAGTTTTTGACGAAGTACTCCTGTTTGCCATACATGCCAAGAAGTTTTGCCATGTCGGACTGCGCCATACCCCGGACTTCCGGCTGCGAAAGTTTCCAGACCCGTATGAAAAATGTTGTGAGGTAGCGGACAATGTTGCCGAGCCCTTCCTTCTGACCTTCGCGGTCCATGATCATGAGCGATATGCCGCTTGAAAGACGCAGATTCCTTGCGGCAACTGCTTTTTCAAGTTCAAAGACATTGTATGTTTTTGAAATGCCGACACATTCGTACACATCAGCCGCAGTGATGTTCTTTTCGCCACTTCGCGATGATGCGTAGGTGATCATTTTTTCAATTTCCTGGCATATCTCCCTTGATGAGGCTGTATGTAGCGGTAAAGCCTTGAGGCATCGGGCTCGAATTCCCAACCCGCCTCACGGGCACGCTGTGTGGCGAACAGGTCAGGGGTTTTTATGAGAGGGAAGTCGTGGCGGAATGGTTTGAGGGTGCTGAATGGTTTTTTTTTCAGCATCCTTTTTTTTCGAGCTGATCGGCATCAAGCACCAGAATGGTGAATTCAGCCGGGCTGTTCATGTAGCCGGCGAGCTTCAGGTCGTGCTGTTTCTGGAGATCTTTCGATGGCGGTTTTTTGATTTTCTCAAACTGCCGGACAATGATCAGCTGCTTCGGGGAGAACATCGGGTACTCCGAGGCCCTGGCTACAAGATCACCGGGGGTGATGTCGGGGCCGTAGATGACATGGGTGTTGCAGGCGGCTTCCTCTTCTGAAGGGAATGCTGCTGTCCTGATCAGGGCGGTGAACTCTTCCTTGAGATAGCTTTCAGGGCCATGAAAAAAAGTATACCGGCGAGAGTTTTCCGGCAAGAATGTTTTTTTTTCAGTGTTTCCATCGGCTTGAAAGGTGCGCTTCGGGGTGCTGTTTTTTTCTGGCACCCCTCAACGCGTTTACGGGTAATTCGGCTCTCAGAAGGGGAGGTCGTCCTTGTCGTTGTTTTCAATCATTGGCCCGATGGTGGCTATGATCAGGGTTGCAATGTCG
>PYLN01000037.1_pt1 | contig 14702 bp, 22 predicted proteins | sample 1675811 | NCBI WGS metagenome assembly PYLN01 (sample SAMN08732055, study PRJNA438928) | Freshwater metagenome, whole genome shotgun sequencing project. | isolation source: meromictic lake | place: Russia: Kandalaksha Bay | collected 2014-09
TTGAACGGCTTGACGGTTGAAAGCGGTGTTTGATGAACACGGGCGATACCCTGTTGATTTTGAGGTGAAGGTCAGTCGGGAGAGTCGGCTTGACCGGTTGAAAGCGGTGTTTGATGAACACGGGGCGATACCCTGTTGATTTTGAGGTGAAGGTCAGTCGGGAGAGTCGGTTGAAACCTGAAGCTTTTTGCCCGGAGTTCACCGGTTGACTGTGATGAAGAGGTTCTTTCAAAGGTGGAAGAGATTCTCGGCCTGATAATGTCATCATTGCGGGGTAGTGGTTTTTTTTGTTACTTTCATCACTTGCCGGTTGTATTGATATAGAGTTTATCCCTGTAACCTGATTACCAAATCAAAACCGAGACTTTATTATGAGCGGAAAATATTTTGAAGCTACCGACCAGAATTTCAAAACCGAAATTCTTGATTCTGACAAAGTGGCACTTGTTGATTTCTGGGCTGCATGGTGCGGACCCTGCATGATGCTTGGTCCTGTCATTGAGGAGCTTGCTGCCGATTACGAAGGAAAGGCAATTATTGCCAAGGTCAATGTTGATGACAACCCCAATACCGCAGCACAGTACGGTATCCGCAGCATCCCTTCAATGCTTGTGTTCAAGAACGGCCAGGTTGTCGACCAGATGGTCGGTGCCATGCCGAAGAATATGATTGCGAAAAAAATTGACGAGCATATCGCTGATCTGCCCTCTTACTTTTTCGGCAAGGGAGCCCCGATCAGTCATCGGGGTTTCTCTCTTGCCGTTTTTCAATTCATTCATACAATAGCGCCATGGAACGAGAAGTTCGCGATATCGTCATTATCGGTACGGGACCTGCTGGCTATACTGCTGCCATTTATACAGGCAGGGCAAATCTGAATCCTCTGGTCATTGACGGTTACCAGCCGGGCGGCCAGTTGATGATTACCTCTGAAATCGAGAACTTCCCCGGTTTTCCTGAAGGGATTGCCGGTCCGGAACTGATGGGCCGTATGCGCGATCAGCCGCGAAGTTCAACGCCGAGTTCGTGTTCGGCAGTGTTACTGAGGCTGATCTTTCGCGGCGGCCTTTCTGCCTGACTCTTGAGGACGGATCGGAGGTGCTTGCCCGTTCGGTCATCATTGCCACAGGTGCCAATGCCAAGTGGCTCGGCATTGAGTCGGAAGACCGTTACCGCGGTAGAGGTGTGTCGGCATGCGCTACCTGTGACGGGTTCTTTTTCCGTGACAGCACCGTTTTTGTCATCGGTGGTGGCGATACGGCTATGGAGGAGGCGCTCTATCTGACAAAATTTGCCAGTCGTGTTGTTCTTGTCCACCGCCGTGAAGAGTTCCGTTCTTCAAAAATCATGAGTCTCAGGGCGAGCAAGAATCCGAAGATTACCACAATGCTCAGCAGGACGGTTGATGAAATTCTTGGAGATGGTCAGAAAGTGACCGGTATCAGGCTGAAGCATGTGGAGACGGGAGAACTTGAAGAACTTCCATGTGATGGCGTGTTCATGGCAATTGGCCATGCCCCCAATGCGCAGATGTTTGCAGGACAGATTGAAACCGATGATTACGGCTATATCGTAACAAAAAAAGCCTCAACGGAAACCAGTGTTGCGGGTGTGTTTGCCTGTGGAGATGTTCAGGATTATACCTACCGCCAGGCTGTGACGGCAGTCGGGACGGGTTGCATGGCGGCTGTTGATGCTGAACGGTTTCTTGAGTCCATCCGTTAGCAGCTATTGATGTCCGGTTCTCATGATGGCGATGCTTTTTGTGAGGCCATAGCGTTTCATTTTCCGGATCAGTGTTGAGCGGCTGATGCCCAGCAGCGTGGCTGTTCTTGACTGGTTCCCCGAGCATTTCCTGTAGGCCTCTACTATCGCCTGCAGTTCAATGTCGCGCAGCATGGGTCGCTCGTCACTCTTTCCCTTGCCAACATCTTCTCCTTCTGGCTGTACCGCCTCAACGGCTGCAGCTTTCAGTCTGGTTTCCTCCTCTCTGGACGCCGGTTTTCCAATGGCAAAGCTCTTGATTTCATCACCCTCAAGAGTGATGACGGCCCGACGGATCACATTCTGAAGCTCTCTGATATTACCCGGCCAGGAGTGCTGTTCAAGCAAGCTCATTGCAGATGCATCAATACCGGGGATGGCAATGTCATTGGCCTTGCAGAACTCTTTGAGAAAATGTTCTGCGAGTATGGCAATATCTTCGCTTCGTTCACGAAGGGGGGGACGAAGAGAGGGTACTCTTCAAGGCGGTAGTAGAGGTCGGCGCGAAAGGTGCTCCCGGTAATGGCCTCTGAAAAATCTCTGTGGGTGGCGGAAATGAGTCGGAAGTCAACCGATCGTTCCTTTTTTTCTCCGACTCTGCGTACCTTCTTTTCCTGTAGGGCACGAAGGATTTTGGCCTGAATGTCGATGTCCATGTCCCCGATTTCGTCAAGGAATATGGTTCCACCATCGGCCTGTTCAAAATATCCTGCATGATCGGTTGTCGCCCCGTGAACGACCCTTGCAGTGGCCGAAGAGAAGGCTGTCGGCAAGTTCGTTGGAAATGGCGGCACAGTTGATGATGACAAACGGCCCTTCCTTTCTCTTGCTGCCGTTGTGTATGGCTTTCGCAAAGAGTTCTTTTCCCGTGCCGCTTTCACCATTGATCAGCACATTCATATCGGTCCCCATCACCTGCATCGCCTCTTCAACTGCTTGGCGGAGTGCGGGGCTGCGGCCACGAACTTCCCAGAAAATATCCTTTGCCATCAGCTCTTTTTCAAGGGCGGTGACGATAATGACCGGTATGTCAAGCCCCTCTCCTTTACCCACTGCAGTACCTCCTGCCCGTTCTTTACAGCCATGTTCAGGTCAAGCATGAGCAGGTCGACCGGATGCTGTTCAAGACTTGTAATGCAGCTCTCTCCATTCTCAGCCGAGAGTGCTGTATACCCAAGTTTTTTGAGCAGATGAACCGTCAGGGTTCTGATAACTGAGCTGTCATCGGCAATGAGGACAGTCTTCTGTGGATGTGATGGGAGCATGAAGCCTTTTATTTGTGTTATACCAGTATTAGAAAATATACCCTAAATATGTTCTCATTCCAATGGAATCAGGGCTTTCAGGTGCCTTGTTTTGATACATTCGGTTCTATTTTTTCGCCAGACAGGAGGGGATTGTTTCGTTGTTTTGAAGTATGGCGTGCTATTAATGTTTTTGTGAAGTATTCTTGCTGTTTTCCGGCTCTGGTATGATAATTGCTTCTGGATTCTTGCAGGTACTCCGGAGACTTTGTCAATCGCCCTCGCAATTGTGGTTCATGACCAATGAGATGTTTAGAAGAATTGCCGCTTCCTATGCCTCCCTTGATGCAGCGCTCAATGAGCTGATGGCATCGGGAAAGCCATGGCTGGCTCTGGGAGAGGATGAGCGGCGTGAGTCAGTTGAGCTGATTGAGGCCATTGTTGCTGATCTGCATATTTTAGCCGAAAGGCTCCGTGAGCTGCGTAAGCAGGCCGGCAATACCTGAGCTGCAATGTTTTGCATTGCTGTAACAGGCTCTCTTTGTGTTACAGGCAGACAATTTGCTATATATCTGTCATGAGCACTCTCAAACCCTGTACAATCAAGATAGAGTGGAACGGAACCGATGATTTCTGTTTCAGCTGCGACTACAGGCCCTCTGAAAAAGAGGGGCCGGGGCGGCGACAGGCAGAACCGGTTCAGAGAAGTTTTCCCGTCATGGCCCGTGCCCTTGGCAATGTGAAGAGAAAACTTCGTCGGGAGCATATCTCCTTTCCCATGTTTCTTGTGGCGCTAGCCTTCAACCATGCCCGCCTGCTTGATGAAATCGACCAGCTTCTTACGCTTCTTCACAATCATATTGATGAGGCTGAAGGCGAAGGTCGGTTTTCCTGCTCCATCTCCTCAAGCACAATTCCTCCATCTTCGTCAAGTTCGGGGTAGGCCCCCCTTTTTCCCGAAGCTGGCGGCTGAGGCGTGGATAGGAAAGCTCAAAGAGCAGTTTCCTGTAGAGAGATTCTTCAAGTCTTCGTGTACGGTACATCCCCTTCAGGCTGCGCTGCCGTTCCGCTTCAAAAAGAATAAGTGCGGCCGCCACTGAAACATTCAGCGATTCCACCATGCCGTACATGGGAATGGTGATGGCCATGTCGGCTGCCTGGATGGCCTCCGCAGACACCCCTTCCCACTCGGCTCCCAGCACAATGGCGGTTGGAAGGGTGAAGTCGATTGTCCTGAAATCGCGGGATTCCTCCGTGTTGGTGGCTGCGAGTACCTGCATGCCTTCCATGCCGAGTTTCCTGCAGAGGGCTCCGATATCTTTACAGAGATGAAGATTGGTCCAGTGGCCAGCTCCGGCAGCGGCATTCTGTGTGGTATGAATTGACTTTTTTGAGGAGACGGCATACAGGTCGTGAATGCCTACAGCATCACAGCTCCGGATGATTGCCGAAAGGTTGTGCGGCTTGTTGACATTGTCCATGACAACCGTCAGGTCGGGCTGACGGGAGGCAAGCATTTTCTGTATGCGGAGGAACCGTTCAGGGGCTATCAAATAACTGGTGGCAAGGGTGAATGCATGAGAGTACTTTTTTCAAGGTAGCGCAATGAGCCGTTTCGCCAAATGAGGTGGGGGGAGGGAGTTTACTCTCTGTTCACAATGAGAGGGAGTGCGGGGCAATGAAAGTGATACATTACTCTCGTTCAACTTGAGTTTTCCATTGCAAACGCTTCTCTTGACCCCTTGGGCTTATGGACTGGCTTTACTGTGATTTTCATATCCATACAACCTGGAGCGACGGCGCGCTCAGCATCAGCGAGATTGTTGAGCTCTTCGGCAGTACCGGGTTTGATGTGATTGCCATTACCGATCATGTGCTCGACAGCGGAAGCCTTCAGGATGGACGCAGCCACTCGGCAGTGTCTGAGGATCAGTTCAGCCAGTATCTTCAGGAGCTTTGGAGTGCGGCCCGTCACGCATGGGAGCGGTGGAACATGCTGGTGATTCCGGGTGTGGAGTTGACCAACAATACCTCAAAATACCATATTCTCGCACTTGATGTGAAGGAGTACATCAACCCGGATCTTGGAGTTGAAGAGATCATTGAGGCCATCAGATTTCAGGGCGGGGTATCGGTGGCCTGCCATCCCTACATCCGAAACCATTCGGGCGAAGCTCCTTCGGAGTATCTCTGGACCCACCATGAACGGCTTGCTTCCCTGTTTGATGCATGGGAGGTGGCAAACCGCGATGATCTTTTCAATGTTGTGGGGTTGAAAAAATTTAACTATATCGCTAATTCAGATTTTCATGAGGAAAAACATCTCCGTTCATGGAAAACCCTCCTGCGGTGCCGGGCAAATATCGAGGCCGTCAAGCAGGCTATTCGTTCAAACGAGGCTGTCTCTCTCTTTCTCTACCGTGGCGGACCGCTCAAAGCGCTCCAGAGTCCGGAAGGAAGGTAGACCGGTTCAGTTCATATTATGAGTCTCCACCAGAAGAAACATCCCAATCTTGAGCGCATACTCGACCATGCCAGAACGGTAAGCCTTGAGAAGTCCTCCAAAGTCCTTATTCTCAGCGATCTGCATATCGGCAACGGGGGACGGCGCGATGAGTTTCGCCGGAATGCGGACCTTGTGAGCTCCATGCTTTCCGGGTATTACCATCCTGAAGGGTACAGCCTTCTGCTCAACGGCGACATAGAGGAACTCTTCAAGTTTCCTCTTGACGGCATTACCTCGGAATGGGGTGATCTCTATACGCTGTTCCGTTCCTTCCAGAAGAACGGATTTTTCTGGAAGACCGTCGGCAACCATGATGCGGAGCTGACAGGAAACAGAAGTTATCCCCTTGCCTCACACCTTGTTGATGCCATCAAACTACAGTACGGCGAGGAATCCCTCCTGGTGTTCCATGGCATCAGGCCTCGGTCCTGTTCTGGGAAACCTATCCTCTTTTCAGTCGTGCGGTGGTGTTTTTCCTGCGCTACATTGCCAAGCCGGTGGGTATCCGGAATTTCTCAATTGCATACAACAGCCGGCGCCGTTTCGCAATTGAAAAGTCCATCTATGAGTTTTCAAATCAGGCGAAGGTGGTATCCATCATCGGCCATACTCACCGTCCTCTTTTTGAGTCGCTTTCCAAGGTTGATTACCTCAACTACCGGATAGAGGAGCTGTGCCGTGCATACTGCAATGCCGAGGCTGAAGAGAAGGCCGGGATTGAGCTGAAAATTGCGGGATTGAAAGGCGAACTGGAAGCATGTTACCGGGAGGGGAAGCGGATAGGTCTGAGAAGCGGGCTCTATAATAATATTACCATTCCCAGTGTCTTCAATTCAGGATGTGCCATAGGAAAGCGGGGCATAACGGCTCTTGAAATAGAGGGCGACCGGATCAGGCTGGTATACTGGTACAACGGAAAGCAGAGCCGTAAATTCAAGAGCGACCGCGACAACAGCGCCTATGAGCTTGGTGATACCGGGTACTCACGCATTGTGCTCAATGAGGATTCGCTTGACTATGTGTTCTCCCGCCTGCATCTGCTTGCCTGAGCACAGCTCGGGAGAACGGTCCATCAGGGAGCTTCAGCGCATGCCCTGTTGCTTTCAGCAGCAGCCTTCCAGCAGTTCCAGCAGTTCTGAGGGGTGGCGGGCAAGTGAGCGGCTCCAAACTCAAGCAGCTCACTTTCAGGACGGAACCCCCAGAGAACACCGGCAGGATACATGCCCGCACGGGTTGCAGTGAGCATGTCAATGCCTGTATCGCCGACATAGAGGATTTCAGATGGGTCGGCTCCAAGCTGCCCGGCTATCAGAAGAGCCCCTTCCGGTTCAGGCTTGTGCTGTATCCCCTCATGGTGCCCCATCACGACATCGAAATTCCATTTTTCAAGCAGATGCTCTGCGCAGAGTTTCGTGAAGTGGTCCGCCTTATTGGAGAGGATGGCCTTGGGTATACCGCGTTTTTCAAGGCCGTCGAGCAAGTCTGCTATTCCTTCGTAAGGGCGTGAGAGAACATTCCAGTGTTTGCCGTATGCTTCCAGCAGTTCCCCGAGAAGCGTTTCCGTTCTTTCCGGAGTGGCTTCTCCCTTCGGCAGCGCTTTGCGTATGAGCTCACGCATTCCGCTTCCTACCAGATACCGGCATGCCTCTATGGAGTGGACGGGGTAGCCGTGTGCGGCCAGAACGGTGTTGAGGGTTGCGGCAATGTCTTCAAGGGTATCAAGAAGGGTGCCGTCCATATCAAAGATGACTGCTTTGCAGCTCATGAGCGGGGGAGGATGAGGTTAAAAGAGAAATATCTGAGGGTTTGCGGGCAGTCAAAAGAAAAATAGGATAGGAGGCCTCTACTCCGGCCCTGTTCTTTTTTTTCAACCGTGTGGGCGGTTGTGAACGCAATCCCTTCAAATCCTGCCTGTTCAAGCATGCCGGTAAGTTCTTTACGGTCGAACCCGGGATGCACTTTTTCTTCCGGGTCGTCATGGAAAAGGCCCTCTTCATGGTCAAGATCGGCAATGGCAAGCACCCCTCCTTCTGAAAGCAGGTTGAAGAGCACACCAAGGAACGGGGCTGTGCTGTCGATATGGTGGAGCGTCATGCTCGAATAAATAAAGTCATAGGGTGGCTTCAGGCGGCGGCGATCCTCGGCTGAAGAGAGGTCCAGGCAGAGGGTATCGATGTTTTTGGTTCCTGATGCCAGAAGTTTTCCCTCAAGCACGCCAAGCATCCTGTGCGAAGTGTCAATTGCGGTGAGGTGGCGGATGCGGGGTGCTACCTGCATTGTGACCAGGCCTGTGCCGCATCCAAACTCAAGCCCTTCGGTTGAGCCCTTCAGAGGAACGGTTTTTGTAATGGCGGATGCTACAGCATCGGCTATTGCTGTGCGGCGGGGGTTGCTGTCAAAGTCTGCAGCCTGCCGGTTGAATTTTTCAGAGCTGTGCCAGTTGTTTTTCATAGTTCAGAAAATAACCATTCATCCTTCTCTTCAAAATGAAAGAGCTGCCCGATTTTTTTGTTGGTGATTGAGCCGAAACTGCCCGCGTTAATTTGCAGAGTTGTTGCACCTCCGTAACTCTTCGGCAACACTGGTTTGCTTTTTTGGGACTGTAGCCTGAAAAACAACCAGCGAGGAGTACTTTTGCAATGAAGCAGCTGTTCAAACCACTTCCACATCTTTCGCCGGTTCGGGCGCTTCTGGTGAGATTTCTCATGCTCCCGAACTTTCTGCTTACCCGTGCTGAAGGGCTGGAGCGTCTGCCCTCCACAAAAGGACCATTCATTTTTGCATTCAACCACAACAACTCTGCCGAGGCGTTGATGGTGCCCATCTTTTTCATCTACCATCTCGGCGGCCATACCATCAGCTTTGTCATCGACTGGATGTACGGCAGAGTGCCGGTTTTGGGAAGCATGATGGAGATGATTGAGCCGGTCTATGTCTATACCAAACGCTCCCCCTCCGCTGGATTGAGTCGTCACGACCGGTTCGTACAGCTGAGAATACAGCACAGCGCTGCTGCCGCAAAATAGCTGCGGGCAGGAGCATAGGTATTTTCCCCGAAGGAAAGAGAAACCCAAATCCCGGCACCCTTGGCCGTGCCCGCAGCGGTATTGGGCATATAGCGCTTGAAAGTGGCGTCCAGGTCATTCCCGTAGGCATAGACTTTCCGCTACGAAGAGAGATGGGGAGAATACCCGTATTGGGACGAACCATCATCCGCGTCGGCACCCCCATGGACTTCAGCAGCTGCTCGGATGAGTACCGCAGCCTCTCGGCAAAGGGAGGTGAAGAGACCCTGCAGAGGAACCGGCTGGCCATGGATGTGACACATGCAGTCATGAGGCGTCTTTCGGATCTTTCCGGCAAGGAGTACCATTCTTCAAGTGCAATAGCAGCAACCACACTCCATCAACCACAAACCGGGGAAAGGCTATGTCAGGTGTAACCGTCAGAAAAATCGAGAGTGCGGCCGACCGCCACCGTGCGCTGGAGGTAATCGAGCAGGTGTTCCGCAGGGAAAAGAACTGGATTTCAGCCGTCCATGAGCAGATGCCTGAAGGAGTTGAAAACGACAGCAGGGTGTCGTGGTTTCTGGCTGAGGTCAACGGACGGCCTGCCGGCATCATCCGCCTCCTCTACGATCCTCCGCTTGAACTTCCCGAAGGGTACGGGGTGTCGTTTGAGCCGGGAGTTGATTTGGAGAAACTCCGCACTGCGGGCCGATATGCAGAGATAGGGCGGTTCATGATTCTGGCGAGTACCGCCGCAATCCCCGTGTTGCGCTGCGTCTCATGCGTTCGGCAACCGCCGAGGTGGTTGAGCGCGATTACACCCATTTCATTACCGATGTGTTTGAAGGGGAGGCTAATTCACCCTTCAACTTCCATACCCGCGTGCTCGGTTTCGAGGTTGTTGGCAAGCATCTGTTTGGCGATCTGAACTGCAGTTCCACACGCATCATTCTGACGCTTGACATCCTGAAGCTCTACCGCCGGGTAAAAAACAGCCGCAGCCGGATATACATGGAGCTGACCGAAGGCATTCGCACAGTCATGGAGCGCAAGGCGGCCATGAGGCGCAGGAGGACTGTGTCAGGAGCCTGAGCAGGCTGGTTTTCCCCTTTTTTGACAACAAACGAGATGAAGGGAGGTGTGCCATGCTGAAGATTGAAGAGTTGAGGGCGGAAGTGAAGGGGGAGTTTTTCCTGAAGGAGGAGCTTGCCAGGCACAATGTCAAAAAAGTTGATGCTCTGGCCGACATCATCATCAAGCCAACGGGGAAAAAGGATCTTGCCCGCCTGCTCGCCCTTCTTGACAGCTCCGGGTACCCGCATGTTGTCATCAACGAAAAAGGGCGGGTGCTGTTTCCCGACCATCGGTTCCATGGAGCTGTGGTCATAACTGACATCAAAGTGTGAACTGCGTGTTTGCACTCTCTTTACAAACCCTTAACCATCCCGTAACATAAGGCCCGTAGATTATCTGCGCATGAAATACTACGGCTTGAAATGGTTTCATTCCGTTTTTCATGGACACATTACACAAACCAACCAAACCTTAATCATGAAAAAAACAGCAATGTTAATCGGTCTTGCAGCCGTACTCGGGTTCTCGAGCAACGCGCAGGCCATCGACTGGAACTGGAAAGGTGATATCCGTTACCGTTACGAGTCCAGCCTTACTGATGATAATAACTCCGCTACTGATGACCATAGCCGTGACCGCCATCGTATCCGCGTCCGCTTTGGTATGGATACCTGGATCAATGAAGAGCTTTCTGCCGGGTTGCAGCTTTCCACTGGTTCTGATGATGATCCGATTTCACGCAATGAGACACTTGGTGATGAGTTTGCAGCTGATGGCATTTTCCTTAATGAGGCCTACATCGATTACCATCCGATGTTCCTGAACGGTGATGTGAACATCCTTCTCGGTAAGAGAGCTGCCAAGAGTACCCTTGCTGTTATTGACGATCTCGTATGGGACGGCGATGTGACGCTTGAGGGCGCAACGCTGCAGTACGGCAAGGATGCCAAGGGCAAAGAGAAGAGCGGTCTCTGTGCTGTGGCTGGTTACTATTCATATGAAGAGAGGAAAACAACTAATGATGCTTATATCGTTGCGTTACAGGGATCATACAAGGGTGAAGTTAGTGGCCTAGGATATCAGGTTGGTACGACTTACTACGATTATGTTAATCTTCTCGCAACGAATGATTATAACATTGTCGAGCTTTTCGGTAATGTGAGCGGCAAAGTCTCTTCATTGCCCTGGAAGCTTTATGGTCAGTATGCATTCAACACGGCAAAGCATAGCGACTATTCTGATATCACTGATAGTGAGAGAGATGGTATGCTTGTTGGTCTGAAGCTTGGTAAGGCTAAGAAAGTTGGGCAGCTTGAAGGATCGGCCGAGTATGTCCGTCTTGAGACTGATGCAGTAAATCCTGATATGACTGACAGCGATCGCAACGGTGGTGGTACAAACTGTGAGGGTGTGAAAATTAGCACGAAGTACCAGCTCATCCAGAACATGACTCTTGGTGCAACCTACTTCAACTTCCACGATATTGAGGATAGTGGTGACGATACCAAACATCTCTTCCAGCTCGACGCTGTCGTGAAGTTCTAAACCAGTTGTGTGTTGTTCTTTCGTGTGTGCTGTTCTTTCTTCGTCAGGTTGTGTGGTTGGCCTGCAAGGCTGCCTCTGCTCCGGCAGGGCAGCCTTTTTTTAAAGGGCTGACTGCCGGGCTGTGACGGAACACTGGAAATGTCTTTTTCTCTCTTGTTTCTTCTAACCAATCATTCATAGTAAAATGAAACTCTTCAGCAAATTCCTCATGGGTGCAGCTGTACTCGGCGTGATGGCTTCCGGCGATGCTTCAGCCGCCGGCAAAATCGTCATGGACGGTTCCACCACCGTAGGCCCGATTGCAAAATCGTTTGCAGCCTATTTCACCAAAACCACCGGTACTGAAGTGACCGTCAGTGAGTCTGGTTCCGGCAACGGTGCCAAGAGCATCATCAATGGTACCTGCGACATCGCCAACATGTCACGCGCCATGAAAGATAAAGAGGTCGCTGCTGCAAAAGCCAAGGGTGTGAACCCGGTTGAGCACATCGTTGCTCTTGATGGCCTTGCTGTTGTTGTCAATCCCGGCAACCGCGTTACCGCTCTGAGCAAAGCACAGATCCGCGACATCTACTCTGGTAAAATCACCAACTGGAGCAAAGTTGGCGGCCCGAACGCCCAGATCGTCAAAATCCAGCGTGAGTCGAACAGCGGAACCCAGGATACTTTCAAGTCGCTCGTTATGGGCAAAGAGTATCCGATCTCCAAAAGAGCTGAGTCACAGGCCAGCAACGGTGCAGTCAAGAACCGTGTTTCAACCACTCCTGCTGCCATCGGTTTCCTTGGCCTCGGTTTTGTTGACAGCTCTGTGAAGCCTCTTCTTGTTGATGGTGTTGCTCCCAGCGCCCAGACGGTCAAGAACGGTACCTACCCGATCTCCCGTCCTCTCTTCATGTACACCAACGGCCAGCCGACCGGTGTTGTGAAACAGTTCATTGATCTGAACAAAACTTCTGACGGAATGCGCATGATCAGCGAGCTTGGTTTTGTGAACAAGTAAGCTTTCAGCCCTTTTCCGTAGCGCCTGCTGCGTTCGGCCGCTCTTCTTGATAGTAAGGAGGGCGGCTTTTTTTTTTGCTATTTTCAGATTCATGAATTTTACCAAATGAACTGGAGATGATGATGAAAAGGATTCTGCTGCTGTTGAGTGTTCTGCTGTTTGCTTCTGTGGATGCGGTGGCTGTGGGTGGTGGAATTGTCATAGATGGATCAACAACGGTTGGACCCATTGCAAAGTCTTTTGCGGCGTATTTCAAAAACCGTTACGCAGTTCCGGTGACTGTCAGCGAGTCGGGCAGCGGTAACGGCGCAAAAGGGCTGATCAACGGCACCTGTGACATTGCTTCAATGTCGAGGGCAATGAAAGGCCGGGAGATTGCTGCAGCTGCCACCAAGGGGGTTAACCCGGTAGCACATACCATTGCTCTTGATGGTATTGCCATTGTGGTGCATCCATCAAATCCTGTTGCCGGCCTGACCAGAGCTCAGATTGCATCCATCTACGAGGGGCGCATCATCAGCTGGAAGGGGGTTGGCGGACCCAATGCGCGGATTGTTGTCATCCAGCGGGAGTCGAACAGCGGAACGCAGGGCTCGTTCGGTGAGCTTGTGATGGGCAAAGGTGTGCAGATTACCCGCAACGCTGAAACACAGGCAAGCAATGGGGCTGTTAAAAACCGTGTCTCTTCAACACCGGGAGCCATAGGGTTTCTCGGTATGGGATTTGTCGACCGTTCTGTAAAAGTTATTGGCGTGAACGGGGTCAGGCCGTCACTCTCAGCTATCCGAAATGGCAGTTACCCTGTTTCCCGTCCGCTTTATATGTATACCAATGGCCAGCCCACGGGAGTGGTGAAGCAGTTTATCGACCTTGCAGGAACGGTTGAGGGAAAGAGAATTGTCGGTGAACTTGGCTTCATTGCGCAATAGTGTTTCTTTTGGATTCTTTGCCTAGTGAGGTTTTTGGGTAGTCAATTTGTGTGTATGACGCATGTTGCAAAGATGTAACACAGCTGGTTTTTTTTTTGAGGGCCAAAGAGTCTATACTTGAAGCGTCAAAAATAAAGCCCCCAGGAACCCAACTGCACTGTTATGACTGAAGAGGTAAAGAATGATGGCCAGCGCTCAAGTGCGTTTGTTGTCAGCCCGCAAAAGCGCAAAATGCAGAAACTGGCCAAAAAACGCCGGTGAAACTCTTCTTCTCGGCATTGCCTCTTTTGTTGCTATTGTTGTCCTCTTCATATTCTACTTTGTAGCGGTTGACGCAATCCCTTATTTCCAGCTTCGCGGCTTTACCGAATTCTTCACCAGCACAGGATGGTATCCTGCAGGTGAGCCGGGTGAGTTTGGCGCTCTTGCCATCATATACGGCAGCGCCATGGTTACCTTTGGCTCTGCGCTGCTTGCAGTTCCAATGGGTATAGCTGCGGCGGTCTGCCTCAGCGACATTCTTCCCTTTTCAGTCAGGCAGTACGCCAAGCCGATTATTGAGATGCTGGCAGCCATTCCTTCTGTTGCGTTTGGTTTCTTCGCACTCGTGATTCTTGCACCGCTGCTTCAGTCAAACGGAGGTCCGCTGCTGATGTGGACCTGGTGGGTACTCGCTGCTCCTTTTCTTCTTCTTGCAGTTATTGTGGCTGCCGATCTGCTCTCCGCCCGCTTTGCCCGGGAAGAGAACCGCAGGAAAATGGCGCTTCTTCTCCAGAGTCTTTTCGGGATCCTTGCGGTTCTTGTGCTCTATGTGGTCGGCACAAAACTGAATGCCATTGAGATTATCACCGGAACCAATGCTCTCAATGTCTCCATCATCCTCAGTTTCATGGCGCTTCCGACCATTGTCAGTGTGGCTGAAGATGCCTTGCAGTCTGTGGGCCGTGAACTTCGCGAGGGCAGCTATGCGCTTGGTGCAACACGGGCCGAAACCCTTCTGAAAACTGTGCTGCCGGCGGCAAGCAGCGGAATTCTCGCTGCCGTCATTCTCGGCATCATGCGTGCTCTGGGTGAAACCATGGTTGTGTGGATGGCCTCTGGAAACTCCTCTCACATCCCCGATCCGTGGTTCAACTATCTTGAAGCTGTCCGTACGCTGACGGCAACCATTGCCGGCGATATGGGCGAGGCTGATCAGGTGACAGGTTCGGCGCGTTACCATGTGCTCTTTGCAATGGGGCTTCTGCTTCTTGTCATCAGTTTCTTCAGCAACCTTGTCAGTGAGCGCATTGTAGTCCGGCAGAGAAAGATTCTTTCGGGACAGTAATCATCTTTGCCTGCCAGGGCGGGTTTTCTATAGCTTGAGTTGATTCAACTTTATTAAACGGCATGTCATGAATCTTGGAACAAGAAAAATACTGGATAACTCGTTTACCGCGGTAGGTATGGGTTCCATTGTTGTTATGGCCCTTGCGCTTCTGGTCGTCCTGACGCCCATTGTGTACAATGGCGTGGGTGCTGTTTTTTTTACGGGACTATAGAGCATCGTACCATGCTCTATAAAGAATATGGGCGGGGGACAGCAAAACGATTGAGGCTCAGAGTGCAACAGCTGACAGATACCGCGGTGAG
>PYLN01000038.1_pt1 | contig 14579 bp, 21 predicted proteins | sample 1675811 | NCBI WGS metagenome assembly PYLN01 (sample SAMN08732055, study PRJNA438928) | Freshwater metagenome, whole genome shotgun sequencing project. | isolation source: meromictic lake | place: Russia: Kandalaksha Bay | collected 2014-09
CCTGCGGTCTACTCAATACCCGTCATTTTCGGGCCCCGATACCACAACTCACCCGAAGCGAAACATCTTCTGGAAACAGGGGTGCATCAACAGTCCAAACCCCGATGAACTCCGCCGGATCCTTGACAGACTCATCAACAGGGAAGGGGAAAGAGAAAAACAGGGAAAGGCTGCCGGAGAGTTCATCCGGAAAGGAGCAGGAGCAACAGCATGATTTCAGGATTGATAGAAAATGCCATTGATGCAAAAGTCGCCTATCGGATAAGCTCAGATACAACGAGTCCGGCGAAATAATTCTTCAATGACTGATGACTGCGAAGTCCGATTTTTTTATGGAGACGATACCTGATATTCTCTACCCCCTGACCGATACTCCCAGAATCCGCGACATTTCTCTGGAGGAATAATTCATCTTGATAAAAAGGCTGACACGCCTCTCCCGTTCAGTCAAAACAGGATGGAGTGACTCCAATGCCGACATAAATCCGGCATCCGCCTCGGTCAGCTCACAGCCCAGCGCCTTTCCTGCCTGCTCCCGCTCTGAAAGGTCCGAACACACCCCAACCAGAGCCTGCTGCAGCTTCGGCTCAATGCCTGCCTCGCCAATCTGACGGCAAAGCGATGAGAGCACATGAATGGTATCATCATAGCGATGCGCCACACCGGCAAGCTCCCTCTCTTTGAGGGCAAGAATTTGCTTAAGCGAATCTCTTTCCGCCTCAAAATGCCTGCGGCTTTTTCGGGACTCCTCGGTAAGGAGGTTAAGTTGCATGCCATACTGCGCTTCTCGCCCGGCATACTCCTGCTTCATTGCTCCAACCTGCAGTTTATGGCGTTCTTCGCGCTCCAGCAGGTCCATGCGCAAGGCTTCAAGTGCCTGAAAATAACTCTCACGCCCGCTGCCTGCCGGAGGAATATCAATAGGATGGTTAACAAGATCAAGCCACGAAAGCCGCGCAACAGCAGCGAGAAAACGGTTTTTGAGATCCTCCTCAGAATCCGCTGCAACAGCATCAAGAACATCATCTCGTCCACACTGCTCTTTTGCCTCAAGAACGCTCCGCATGGCATCAGCATAAGTATCAACAATCATCGCCCGTGACTTCAGGGGACACAGAGCACCAAGCCCTCCATGTCGGTTGTAATATCAGGATGAACATTGTAGACAACAAGAAGCGCTATCCACGGTCCCCAGTTATAGAACAGGTCTGCATAATCCTGTTTGTAGTTCAGACTGACTTCGCGGATGGGATCATAATCGATGACGACATACACTTTTGTCTTCTCAACCTTCAGTTCAGCGCATACCGAGAGAAAGAGTTCGTTGTCAATGAAATCAAGATAGGTTCCCCGATCAGCCGATACAATGGCATGGATGATGTCCGTACCTATGGTTTCAAACACCACACGGTAATCCGGTCCGGGATGGAACACCTCCCATTCCGGCTTCCGTACAATCGGCAGTCCGGTGACGGGGCACTTTTTCTCTTTCATGGCAGGGTACGATATGAGGGTTATCAACAAAATATGATTTCCGGAGATGAGTAACAAAAGAGCCCCCTCAGGAACAAGAACACTCTTACATAAGAATTGTTCTTTCCAAATACTTTCACTATATTAAAAAAAGATTATTTTTATCCAATTCAGCGCTTTCCCGCAAGTGGCTTCATCACTCCAAAACAACGGGGCATCATGGAAAACAAACCCGCCGAACTGCAGACTGAACAGTTCATGAAGCGATGCAGGGAAAACCACCTGAAAGTCACCCCGCAGCGGCTCGCCATATATCATGCGCTGGCCGGGAACAGGGAGCACCCTTCGGCAGAACGGATATACCGAAACATTGTCCGAACCAACCCCACAATTTCCTTTGACACAGTCAACCGGACGCTGCTTACCTTTGCGGAAATAGGCGTCATAGACACCGTTGAATCCCATTCAGGAGTAAGGCGATTCGACACGGACCTGAAGCCCCATCATCACCTTCACTGCGTTCAGTGTGGCGGAATCACAGACTTTTCCGATAAGACGCTTGACGCCATTCCGCTTCCCGAAGCGGTAAACAACAGTCAATTCAAGGTTCTCGGTAAGCGGGTCATCATCAGCGGAATTTGTGAGGCATGCAGAAAATCCGCCCGAAAGGAATAAGACCGACCCGACTTTTTTCTGCAATAAAAAAGCCCCCGGCTTACAATAGGGGGCTTTTTTTACTCATGAGTCCCGAGCAGCTTCTTCAGGCAACCTGCACATACTTCTCAGCCTTCACTTTGCAGATGGGGCAGAATTCAGGAGGAGCGTTCAGCTCAATATGGCCGCATACAGGGCAAAGCCATACAGCCGTCGCAGCAATATCCTTGCCACTCTTCACTGCCTCAAGCGCAAAACGGTACAGTGCGGCGTGCACCTTCTCGGCCTCTACTGCATAACCGAACATCCGCTTCGCCTTGTGCCCTTCTGCCACAGCCTGCTCATACATGGGCGGGTACATCTCATTATGCTCATATGTCTCGCCACCGATAGCCGTCTCCAGATTCTCGGCAGTTGAACCGATGGCATCGTCAGCTCCAAGATGACCCTCTGCATGAATTCTTTCAGCCTCGGCAGTTGTCCGGAACAGTTTTGCAATATTGGCAAATCCATCCTTATCCGCCTTTTTGGCAAAAGTCACATACTTCATATAGGCCTGGCTCTCGCCGGCAAAAGCGTTTTTCAGATTCTCATGTGTTGATGGCATACCTATGCGTCCTCCTTCTTGATTTACAGGGTGATTGATAAAAACATCTTTTAAGAGGCATCCTCAGCGTTTGATGAACACCCCAAGATCCTCCAGAAGAGACTGGAGATCCTCCTCATGCTCCACCTCGTCCTGCATGATCTGCACGGCAAGGTTGAATGTGATCGGATCTTTCATTCCTATCTCCTCAATAATACTGTTGTATGTTGAAATAGCGCACTGCTCCCCAGAAATATTCTGTTCGAGAATGTTCTTCACAAACGGCTCATCGGGCGCGTCATAGCCGCAGTTCGTCCAGTCGAACCACTGCTTCGGACTTGTCAGCGGAGTACCGCCAAGCTGTATGATTCTGGTACTCACCAAATCCGCATGCCGCAACTCATCAGCAGCATGCTGCAGCAGCTCCGCCATAACGGCATCCTTCATCGGCCCTTGCACAATTTTGGAACCTATCCAGTATTGATAATAAGCCAGCCACTCATCAGCATAAGCCTTGTTGAGCAACTCAAGCACCCGGTCAAGATGTTCCCCCACAATTTGACGACCTCTTGTTCCCATAGCTGAATCCTCCCTGATTTAAAGACATAATTGACAAAACAATACAGCGACTGCACTCATACCAAAGAGCCACCATAGGGTCAGTATTCACGCCTGACCCCTGTTGATGGTCAACAATGAAATCTACTTATCAAGCGGCTTGTGGCAGAACCACCAATCGTAGCACTCATACTGCTGCGGACGCTTGTCGGCATCATCCACATTGGTAGCAGGCGGAATAATGACGCGGTCCTTCAGAAGCGTATTGTTCGGCCAGTCTGCAGGCATGGCAACTTTATGTTTGTCAGAAATCTGCAGCGCCTGGACAGCACGCAGAATCTCATCCATGTTCCGGCCTATCTCCTGAGGGTAGTAGAGTACAAGACGAACCTTGCCATGCGTGTCGCCTACAAAAACGGCACGGACGGTATTGCTTCCTTTGCCCGGATGCAGCATGCCGAGTTTGTTTGCAATACGATCATTTGCCGCAACAATCGGGAATGTGATGTCAACATCAAGCTCCTCCTTGATCCACTGCACCCACTTGATGTGCGAGAAAACCTGATCAACGCTCATGCCAATCAACTTGCAGCCGATTTTATCAAACTCCTGCACCCGCTCCTGGAAAGCCACAAACTCAGTCGTGCATACCGGCGTGAAATCTGCAGGATGGCTGAACAGCACAAACCATGAACCTTCAAATCACCAGGAATATTCATTGGGCCATGCGTCGTCTGAACTTCAAGCTCAGGGAATTCATCTCCAAGCAGCGGCATGGAGATATCATAATACATTTCCTCTTCAAGATGCTGTGACATTGTTCACTGTCTCCTTTCTTTATTGTTTGGTTTACGGTTTTTTTGGGGCTCAACTTCTTTCTGCTCCAAGATACAACATAATCATTCAATTAAGCAAGAACAATTACTAAATAATAGCAAAAACTATTTGAAAGCTTGAACACCTCTTGCCCTGCCTCCATATCACAACTTTATGTTGATGGGTTTGACCTATAGTCAAGGCATTGTATCTTGTTGAAGATTCTGATAACAAAACATATGGTTGGCCATGATAGCCCGAATCCAAACTCTTTACCTTTTTCTTGCAGCTCTGCTTGCAGCCGGAAGCATGTTTTTGCCTTTCTGGAGTGTAACAGCAGAACAGCAGTATCTTTTTTCGGATTTTTCTCTCTACCCGGGAGCCGGGGCATTCTTCGTAACAGGCAGCTATGCGGCCGGCATATTTTCTCCTCTGACTGCACTGGCTGCCATTGCCGGCATATTCCTCTACAAAAAAAGGGAACTCCAGAGAAGCGTCATTTTTCTCGCCATTCTCCTCTTTCTTGGCGACCTTCTCACAGGGCTCACGGCCGCACACTTCATGAACCAGCATTTTCAGGCACTCGCACCAGAAGTTACCCATCGGCCTGAAGCCGGATTTTTCATCCTTCTTCCTGAACCGGTACTCTTCTGGCTGGCAATGAAAGGGGTGGTCAGGGATGAAAAAATTGCCAACGCTTACAAAAGGCTCTAAGCATGCGCATTGTCTGCTCTCTGGGAGATCCGCACGGGATAGGACCGGAAGTCATACTGAAAAGTTTCCTGAAAATGCAGCGGTGCGGCCACAGCATGGTTGTTGCCGGCTCTCTGCAGGTCATGGAATTCTACCGCCACTTGCTTGGCCTGCCGATTGAGCTCGAAAGAATTGACGCTCCGGCTCTATCACAAAACCTTCCCCCATGCAGCTGCGGAGTGCTTCCCGTCATCTCGGTTGCTGAACCCGAAACAATACTCCCCGGCACCCTTTCAGCTGAAGCCGGTGCACTGGCAATACAGTCATTACAGTGTGCTGCGGAACTCTGCCGGGACGGCATTTGCGACGCTCTTGTCACTGCCCCGATACACAAGGAAGCGCTGGCACTCGCAGGGTGCAAGGACACCGGCCACACGGGATTTCTGGGCCGCATGTTCGGTGTTCCCTCTCCAATCATGATGTTTGCCGACGCCCGAACAGGACTGAAGGTGGCGCTGGCCCAATCCATGAACCGATTTCCCGGGTACCTCCCTCATAAGCTCAATGGACCTTGAGGGTTTTCTCAGGCAGCTTTCCGGAGCACTCAAGAGGGATTTCGCTATAAACGAACCATCTCTGGCGGTTCTTGGTCTTAACCCTCATGCCTCCGACGGCGGAGTGATGGGCAGCGAAGAGGGCGCAGTCATAAGCCCCGCGATAGAACGGCTTCAAGATGCAGGAATGCATATTGAGGGCCCTTTTCCTGCAGACGGTTTTTTTGGTTCCAGCCGGTGGAAACACTATGATGGGGTGGTTGCCATGTATCATGACCAGGGGCTGCTCCCCTTCAAGGTCATGGCGTTTGAGAGCGGAGTGAATGTCACCCTTGGCCTTCCCATAGTCCGCACTTCACCCGACCATGGCACTGGATTCGATAGAGCCGGTACTGGAACTGCCTCTGAAGAGAGCTTTTATGAAGCCGCCATGCTTGCCATCAGTATTGCCCAACACAGAAACCCAACTGGACCCGTACAATGATTTCTTTCATCAATGTTGACCTGGAACTGAACAAAAAGCCTGTATTCACCAATCTGAACCTGACCGTTCAGCATAGCGAACTGCTCTATATTGTGGGCCGGAGCGGCAGCGGAAAGTCAACGCTTCTGAAGTCGATGTATATGGACATCAGGCCGAAAAAAGGTGAGATCCATATTGCCGGATACAATTCCCGTACCATAAAAAACCGCGAGATTCCCCTGCTCCGAAGAAAACTCGGGATTGTATTCCAGGACTTCAGGCTTCTTGAGGACCGCTCGGTATATGACAACCTGGCCTTTGTCCTGAAGGTCACGGGAACAAAAGAAAAACTGATAAAAAACTCCGTCATGCAGGCGCTTGAAAGCGTAGGGCTTCAGGATGCGGCAAGAGAAATGCCATTTCGCCTTTCAGGAGGGGAACAACAGAGGGTTGCCATTGCCCGGGCGCTGGTGCGTGAGCCACTGGTCATCCTGGCCGATGAGCCAACAGGAAACCTCGACCCCGACACATCACTGGAAATTCTTGAGTACCTGAAGAAAATCAACCAGAAAGGCATTATCGTGGTTGTCGGCACCCACGATTACGAACTGGTCCGCCACTCCCCTTCCCGCACTCTGCTGATAGAGGGGCTCAACATACACGAAACATCTATTGAGCCCTCTCTGACCGGGTTCCGGCCTACCGGCAAAACTGCTTAGGAGCAGCCGGTAGTCATGCCGCAATCCTCACAGACCTTGCAGGTTCCATTCTGCTTGACGCGCATGGAACCGCAGTTTTCACACTGTTCTCCGGTATAGCCCTGTACTTTTGCCTGAACAATCTGGCTCTTCAGGGTATTGGAATATTCTGACTGGGCATGATGAACTGCCATAACAGGCTCAACCGCAGACTGTTTGTCCTGCGCGCTCTGTTTCTGCTTGCCTGCAGTACCGTTTTCGGCAACTTCATCAACCGCCTTTACATGGACAAAATCCTTGCGGCCGAGATAGTCGTAACCGATGGAGCGGAACACATAGTCAAGAATTGAGGTGGAGTTCTTGATGGCATTGTGCCCCTGAACTGCACCGGCCGGCTCAAACCGGGTGAAGGTGAAGCTGTCAACCAGCTCTTCAAGCGGCATACCATACTGCAGCGCCTTTGAGGCAAGCACAGCGAAGCAGTTCAGAAGACCCTTGAAGGAAGCACCCTCCTTGTACATGTCAATAAACACCTCGCCAAGGGCGCCATCTTCATACTCCCCTGTCCGAAGGAAGACCTTGTGTCCACCCACATAGGCTTCACGAATAAAACCCTTCCGGCGCTTCGGCAGCATTCTGCGTTCCGAACGGTGGTAGACCTTTTCAATGATGCGCTCCTGAACCTCACGGGGTCCCTTGGTTTCATCAAGATCTTCCTCATTGCCAAGCATGATGACCTCGTCAAGATCCTGATAGCTGGAAATGTTCAGTGGCTGTGAGAGCTTTGAACCGTCACGATAGACGGTAATAGCCTTGATCATGTGATGCCATCCCGACAGGTATACCTCGCTGATTTCATCAACGGTGGCCGTGGAGGGCATATTGACTGTTTTGGATATGGCACCAGAAACAAAGGCTGCACCGCCGACATCATGTGAACATGTGCCATGTGGTTGATGAAGCGCTGTCCCTTGCGTCCACAGCGGCTTGCACAGTCAAATATAGGCAGATGCTCAAGCTTGAGGTGCGGAGCCCCCTCAATGGTCATGGTGCCGCAGATATAGTCATTGGCTGCTTCAGCATCCTCCTCCGTGGCACCAAGTGCCTCCAGCATATTGAAATCAGGGTCATTGAGCTGAGCATCGGTAAAGCCCAGAGACTCGCAGAACTCCTCTCCGAGAATCCACTTGTTGAAAGCGAAACGGATATCAAAAACCGTTGCAAGCTGTTCCTCAACCGCCTTAATCCGCTCATCGGTAAAACCTCTGGTTATCAGCACTGACGGTTGATGGTCGGGCATCCCGAAAGGGTTCCACTACCCTTGCAATAGCGCTCAATCTCCTCAATCTGCTTAGGCTGTAGCCAACCCTGCCAAGAGCCTTGTGGACGGACTGGTTGACAATCTTGAAATAACCACCGCCGGCAAGCTTCTTGAATTTGACAATGGCGAACTCAGGCTCAATACCCGTGGTGTCGCAGTCCATAACCAGACCGATTGTGCCGGTAGGGGCAATGACGCTGACCTGCGCATTGCGGAATCCATGTTTTTTACCCTTCTGAAGCGCCTCATCCCACACCTTGCCAACAGCCGCAAACAACTCATTTGAACAGTACTCGGAATCAATGCCGCGCGGCTTGACAGAGAGCCCTTCATACTCCTCCTGCGACTTATTGTGTGCTGCTCTCTGATGGTTGCGGATTACACGAAGCATCTCTTTTGAGTTTGCTGCGTAGCCGTCAAAGGGGCCAAGGTCTCGCGCCAGCTCGGCGGAAGTAATATAGGCCTGTCCGGTAATGAGGGCTGAAATCGAGCCTGCCAGGGCGAGTGCTTTGGGCGAATCGTAAGGAATACCAAGCACCATCAGCACGGTTCCAAGGTTGGCGAAACCAAGACCGAGAGTACGGAACTCATAGCTCAGACGGGCAATTTCCTTTGAGGGGAAGTGAGCCATCAGAACGGAAATTTCAAGCGCAATCGTCCAGAGGCCTGCAGCGTGACGGAGCTCATCAACCTTGATGGTTCCGCTCTTTTCATCAAGAAAGTGAATCAGGTTCAAACTGGCCAGATTGCAGGCCGTATCGTCAAGGAACATATACTCGGAGCATGGGTTGCTCGCATTGATGCGGCCACTCTTCGGGCATGTATGCCACTCGTTGATGGTTGTGTCGAACTGCAGACCCGGATCAGCACATTTCCATGCGCTCAGAAGAATTTTCTGCCAGAGATCACGGGCATTGACCGCTCTGGCACCTTTCCCTGTCGTGCGCTCTTTAAGGGTCCAGATATCGTCGTTCTCAACCGCCTTCATGAACTCGTTGGTCACCCTGACGGTATTGTTTGAGTTCTGGCCGCCTACCGTCTGGTATGCCTCCGATTCGTAATTGGTATCGTACTCATCAAAATCAAGGGAGGTAAAGCCCTGCTCAACAAGAGCAAGCACCCTGATGATATAGTTCATGGGAACGGCCCGCTGCAGCGCATTTTCAATCAACCGCTGAAGTTTCGGGTTCCGGGTCCGGTCCGCACCGTTTTCAAGAGCCTCGGCAACAATGGCCTGAAGAAAGCGGGAACAGATGCGCGAACCCGCAACCAGCGAGGCAACCTTGTCCTCTTCACGGGCTTTCCACTCAATGAACTTTTCAACATCGGGATGATCAATATCAATAATGACCATCTTGGCCGCCCTGCGAGTGGTACCGCCAGACTTTATTGCGCCCGCGGATGAATCAAAAATCTTGAGGAAACTCATCAGTCCGGATGAACTTCCACCACCGCTGAGTTTTTCCCCGATGAACGGAGATTGGAATAGTTTGTACCCGAGCACTGCCGAACTTGAAAACCCTTGCCTCACGGATGGCAAGGTCAAAAATACCCCCCTCGTTGACAAGGTCGTCATTGACCGACTGAATGAAGCAGGCATGAGCCTGAGGCCTGCTGTAGGCATCCTCCGACTCACATACCTCTTTTGTTGCAGGATCAACATGGTAGTGACCCTGAGCCGGTCCGGTGATTCCATATGCATAATTCAGGCCGGTATTAAACCACTGGGGAGAGTTGGGTGCACCCATCTGCGCCAGCAGCATGTAGATCATTTCATCGTAAAACGACTCGCCATCCTCCGGAGTGTCGAAATATCCATGCGTCTCGCCCCACTCACGCCAGCATCCTGCAAGACGGTGAACAACCTGTTTTACGGAATTCTCGCTTCCCGTCACAACATTGCCCGACTCATCGCGAAGAAGTTCGCCTGAGCCATCCCGCTGAGGCACGCCGGCCTTCCTGAAATATTTCTGGGCAAGAATATCCGCCGCCATCTGCGACCAATGCTTTGGAACCTCAACCTCGTTCATCTCAAAGACCTTTGAACCGTCGGGATTGCGAAGAACGGATGTTTTCAGGCTATATTCAAACCGGTCGCATACAGACTCGCCGGGACGCGTAAAAAAGGCGGGAAACTTTCATGAAAACTCTCCGGGATCAGGGGTTAAGATTGGAACTAAAATATTTAAATAAATAACTATAGCCACCCACTCATTCAACACGGGGAAACCGGGCGACCAGCGTAATTTCAATATAAAAAGTAATATAACATTTCTCCGAAAACTTAAATTCCCGTCACCTTTCCGCCTTTTCTGCGCCCGGCAAAAGACCGCCCTCTTCCATGAGCGGCCGGCCGGCATAGAGCAGAACAGCGCGGAACAGTGACGCACTATGCACCGCCTGACTCAAAGCCTCCCGGCTGCTCATATTTCTTTCTTCACGCTTCATCTTCAGGGCAAGCTGTCGGGAGATCTCCCGATCCGCGCAATCTCTCTTGACAGATCGTCATCATTTTCAATTTCAATAGTGTAGCAACGACTGCGGATCTCTGCGGCATCACGAAAAGCAGTTGATTCAATGATTCCGTCATTGGCATGATGGCGCGCTTTGTTGAACGCATCATAGGGAACATTGTGCAGCGGCATGGAGAGATCGCCGATATAGTGAGCACAGTAGACCAGATGATAATCGGCAAATTTCCCCGCCGCCTCAAGCTTGCGGTATCCGGCAAGAGAGGCTATGATTGCACCATACAGATGGCCTTCAAGGTCATCGGCGCGGTCGTACTGCTTCACCTGAGAGCTGACGAGTTCCGGGGTCACCGGCTCTCCCGCCGAATTGTGGCTATAGTGATTTTTGCCTCATAGGCGCCGCAGGGATATTTGAGCTTTGCCACATCAGGCGCCGCCGCACTGTACCATCGGTCAAAACCTGCCGCCCAGGCAATGGCAACATGGGTTCTGTCATGCCAGGCCGAGGCCGCCCGGGGCAAGCACAGCACAGCCAGAAAAGCCAGCATAAGCACCGGCACTACCCTTCGTCTTTCTGTCATGCTCTCTGTCTGGAATTGGTGGAGGTTTCCTCTTAAGCCGACATTTCAAGCATCCGCCGGACAGGCTTCAGCGCCTCGCTCCGCAACGGTTCAGGAACGGTGATTTCGGGTGAACGGTCAAGCATGCACCGGTATAACTTTTCGAGCGTATTCTGCTTCATCTGTGTGCAGATGCTTCCCCCTGGCCGGGAGTCGCGGGGTGCAGGAATAAATGTTTTTCCGGGAGAACGGCGCTGCATCTCATAGAGAATGCCCGGCTCTGTGGCAACAATGAATGAGTTGCCCCGGAGGCAACGGTATGGTCAAGCAGTGCCTGGGTGGAGCCCACGAATGAAGCAAGACGGAGCACCTCCTCACGGCATTCAGGATGAGCAATCAGCTCCGCTTCCGGATTCATTGCACAGGCATTCTCTATCACAGAGCCGAATAGGCATCGTGCACATAGCAGAACCCCTGCCAGAGAAGTATCTCCCGGTTCAGTTTTCGGGCAATATAGCCACCAAGGTTCCTGTCGGGACCGAAAATAATCGGCGTTTCCTCCGGAATCATTCCCACAATGCGTTCAGCATTTGACGAGGTGCAGGTAATATCAGACAGGCTTTGAGCTCCGCCGTTGAATTGATATAGGTGATTGCAACCGCTCCGGGATGCTCTGCACGGAATTTCCTGAAATCTTCAGGCGGGCAGCTGTCGGCAAGAGGGCAGCCCGCATTGCGATCGGGCATGAGCACAAGCTTGCCGGGATTGAGGATTTTGGCCGTTTCCCCCATAAAATAGACACCGGCAAACACAATGACATCTGCATCAATCTGCTCGGCCGCACGGGCAAGAGCAAGACTGTCGCCCACAACATCGGCCACCTGCTGAATTTCCGGCAAGGTATAGTAATGGTCAAGAATGACAGCGTTCATCTCCTTTTTAAGGACAGCAATACGCCGGGAAAGTTCATCCATAGACAAGGAAACAGAGGAATTGGTCATGATCACTTCAAATAATATTCAATATCGTCATCCTCCCGAACGAGGAGGAGTATGGCTGAATTGGGCACAATAATATATCGCTCGCCGTCATAGTCAATTTCATGGGCACTGCTCTGCAGAAAAATCGCAAGATCGCCGACTTGTGCCTGCAGAGGGATGTACTGCGGGGTAGCTGCACTCTCCTTCCATGGCTCGTCCGATTCAGGCGGAGGGCCAACAGGATATCCGGGACCGGTTTTAATGATGTACCCGCTCTGTATCTTTTCCTTTTCCTGCACTCCGGGAGGCAGATAAATGCCAGATTTGGTGCGTTCATCCAGAGATTTCGGCTTGATGAGAACCCTGTCGCCAACAACAATGAATTTGGCTGTAATTTTGATATTTTGATTCATTGGTTTTCTCCTGGAGGATTATAACTGAAAAAGGCTGCCATAACCCTCTTTCAGGTTTCATTGTACTAAAAAGTTTTCTATACGGTGAAGAAGTTTTTCGGCTTTTTTTTCAGAAACAACTCATGCTTCTGCTGATAGCCCTTTCAGCCATCTCGCTGGGCTTTATAAAAATGGAACAGGAGAATGTTGTACAGCGTCTCAACAATGCCGGAACCGGCTTCAGAGCTGCCATTGCCAGCAAAATTGCGAGCTACAGCTACCTCATCGGCCTGAAAAACGAAAACGACAGACTTCTTGAAACGAACATTGCGCTTATCGGCGGATACTCTCCACTGAAAACGCCATTCGAAATGAAGCCGACCGTACCCGAATCCTCAGCCAGAAAGCAGAAAGTCTGAAAAGTTTTACACTGGCGCGGGTAGTGGACCGCCAGTTCAGCAGCCGCGAAAACATGCTTCTCATTGACGGGGGCGCAGCCGGGGCATCAGAACGGACATGACGGTCATGACGCCACGGGGGCTTGTGGGAAGGGTGGTGGCCGTTTCCGAGCACTATGCAAAAGTAATGCCACTCATCCACATTGATTTCAGGGCCAGCGTTGTTTCTTCAGAGAGCGGCACCATGGGAGTCCTGGCATGGAAAGGCGGTCGTGAAGATATGGCAACTGTTGACCATGTACCCATCAGCAGCAGCCTGAAAACGGGCGAGGAGATGCTCACAACAAACTTCAGCACCTTTGCTGTTCCCGGACTCCCTGTAGGACGCGTGGTCTCAATTAAACAGGGGGCGCTGTTCAGCACCGTCACCATTCGACTTGCTGTTGATTTTGCCTCTCTGAACCATGTTGTCGTGGTCTCTCTCAACAGGGATCCTGAAAAACTCAGGCTTCTGGAAGGAAAGATCGAATCCGGAACCGGCCGCTAACTATTCTGAAGAACCTCTTTATCGTGAAAGCAACAACATTTCGCATTGCTGCCCTGCTTGTTCCCGTAACCCTCATGCAGGTCTTCCTGATGCCCAATCTCTCCATTCTGCATGTTTCCCCTGATGCCCTGGCGGTTCTTGTCGGATTTACCGCCATTTCAGCCGGTAGAAACACCTCCATGCTGACAGGCTTTATTGGCGGAATGCTCATGGGAATTCTGACCGGGCAGATGGGTCTGTTGATGCTTGCCGGCACCATCGGCGGATTTATGCTGCTCTCTTCCAGATTCCCGAAGAGTGCCACGCCACCCAAAGTCTCAAAACCCGAAGATTTTTTCTGGCATCAACCTCTGCAGCTTCACCAGCTCCACCATCATGACGGCAGGCTTAAACCCGCTCGCTCTCTCACCTGCGTACAGAATAGCAGTTTTAGGCGGCATTGGAGCCATACTCACCCTGCTGCTGGCCATTGCCGCCCGCTTTCTCTTCATGAAAAAATCCTTTGCTGACTGAACCGAATGATGGATACCTATCAGCGAAGTACCTCAACAGCCATTCTTTTCGTCGTGGCCATCTTCAGCTTCTGCTGGGAAGACTTTTCTGGCTTCAGGTTCTTGACTTCCAGCAGCTCGGTTCAGTCGGCGCCTCAGCAAGCATCAGACGAATCTGGGAGCTGCCGCCCCGTGGACGGATGATGGACCGGAACGGGAAGATCATGATCGACAACCGGCCTCTTTATTCGGCCAAGCTCATCCCCTCCGAATTCGACAGCTCACGAACAGCCGCACTCGCCTGGCTCATCAAAATGCCTGAGAGTGACATTGCAGAACACATTGCCGAAGGCACCAGATACAACCGGTTTTCTGCACTCACCCTCAAAAGGGATCTCAGTACGGAAGATGCCGCACGACTGAGTGAAAATATCTGGAAACTGCCGGGTGTCATCATTGCCGCCGAAAACAAACGCAAGTATGCCGACTCGCTTTACGGAGCACATATGTTCGGATACCTGCGTTCCATCTCCCCGGCACAGTTTAAAGAGCTGAAAGAAGAGGGCTACGCCAGGGACGACAAAATAGGCTTCAGCGGACTGGAACGGCAGTATGAGTCCCATCTCAGAGGCATCAAAGGCACCCGTTTCATTATGGTCACCCCGCTGGGCAGAAATGCGGGCAGATATGATGAGGCAGAAGCGACATTCCGGCCATCAGAGGCAACGACCTCTCACTTTCCATCGACATGGAACTGCAGAAACTCGCAGGAAAACTTCTTGCCGAAACAGGCAAATCAGGAGCTGTTGTTGCCATTGATCCCCGAACAGGTGGCATTCTTGCCCTCCAGAGTGCCCCGGATTTCAACATTGAGGTGTTCAATGGTGCAACCGACCCCGCCGGATGGGAGACAGCCTGCACCGT
>PYLN01000039.1_pt1:2500-14371 | contig 14371 bp, 23 predicted proteins | sample 1675811 | NCBI WGS metagenome assembly PYLN01 (sample SAMN08732055, study PRJNA438928) | Freshwater metagenome, whole genome shotgun sequencing project. | isolation source: meromictic lake | place: Russia: Kandalaksha Bay | collected 2014-09
CGGACTTATACCTCGACAACGTTTTTTCATCCGTCTCTGTCAGAAATTTTTCAGAAGAGAGCGCAATGGCAAAAAGTTTTGGCAAACTCTGCAAGACGCTTGTAAAACTCCGCCTCAGTTCATCATCAGCAAGCAAGCGCTCGTAGGCCTCCTCGTCCTTTGAGTGCTTAACCGTCTTGAAGAGCTCCCAAAGGTCAGAATAACGAGTGGGCAATTTCTCAATCTCGCTGTTGATCGAGGTGAGCGTTCCGGCAAGATCGGCTTCGTCGAACCCTTCAAAAGCGCTGTACATGGTCAGCGCTTTGTCCAGCTCCCCGAGCACGTTAGCATAATCGACGATAAAACCGAACTCTTTGCCCTCAAAAATCCGGTTAACCCGAGCGATTGCCTGAAGCAATGTATGTTCCCTGAGCACCCGGCACAAATACAGAACGGTATTACGTGGTGCATCGAATCCGGTAAGGAGCTTATCAACCACAATCAGAATTTCCGGATCACTGCCATGCTTGAACTGGTTGATGAGCTGCTTGGTGTACTCCTCTTCGCTTCCATAGCGTTTCATCATCTTCTGCCAGAATTTCACCACCTCATCGGTCGGTTCATCATCGGTCTCCATATACCCCTCGCGCAGGTCCGGAGGAGAAATAACCACCTCGGAACTGACCACACCGATTTCATTCAGACATGCTTGATATTTAAGCGCGGAAGCCTTGTTGGGAGCGACAAGCTGAGCCTTGAATCCTGTGCCCTGCCAGTTAGCACGAAAATGCTCACTGATGTCGAACGCCCTCATGTAAATAACCTGATCAGACTTGTTCAGCATTTCAGCACGGGCGTACTTTCGTTTCAGGTCAGCCTGCTGTTCTCTGTCAACCCTTGGGTATGACGCTCGAACCAGAGATCGACGGCGGCTTTGTTCTGGGTCATTTCTACATGCCGCCCTTCATAAAGCAGAGGAACGACCGCCCCGTCTTCTACCGCCTGTGAAATGGAGTAGTGAGGCTCCACAAGATTTCCGAAACGGGTGAAGTTATTCTTCTCTTTCTTCAGCAATGGCGTGCCCGTGAATCCGAGATAACAGGCATTTGGAAACATCTGGCGCATTCGCGCAGCAAATGAGCCAAAGGTGGTTCGATGGCTCTCGTCAACAAGAACAAAAATGTCGGCAGACTCGTCCCGATACCTGTTGACCGCATAAGCCTTGTCGAACTTGTGAATAAGCGTTGTGACAATACCCGACCTTTTTTCCGACACAAGCTCCAGCAGGTTCCTGCCCGATGTTGCCCGATTGGCTTCGAGACCGCAAGCCGCAAAGGTGTTGCCAAGCTGCCTGTCGAGATCGTCCCGGTCGGTGACCAGAACGATACGGGGATTCTTGATTTCCGGATCGAGGGCAAGATTGCGGGTCAGCATCACCATGGTCAGGGATTTACCCGACCCTTGCGTATGCCAGATGATTCCACCCCTGCGTGTACCATTCTGATCGCTTTGTTTGACCCGTCGCAGAGTTGATTTAACGACGAAATACTGTTGGTACCGGGCAATTTTTCTGAATCCACCATCAAAAACGGTGAACTTCCATGCCAATTCGAGAAGCCTTTCAGGACGGCAGAGCGCATACAAGGCCTCATCCTGTGGTGTAACCAGTTGAAGATGGATTTCAGGCACCTGGCAATGAAAGGTCTGCGAGATTTTACCCCTAAGCTCATCTGAAATCGGCATCTGCTTCAATTCGGCCAATGGCCTGATTGCAGCAGTTCCCTTCCCACCATCCATTTCTTTCCAGGCGCTCCAGAACTTTGCCGCCGTGCCGGTAGTGGCGTACATCGCTTTGTTCTTGTTTACCGCAAAAAGCAACTGGGTGTAAACGAACAGTTTCGGGATGTACTCGTCGTTCTGGTTTCTGATGGACTGGGAAACCGCCTGATCGATTTCGGTTTGTGGCGACTTGCACTCGATGACGCAAAACGGGATGCCATTGACGAAAAGAACGATGTCCGGCCTGGTGGTTTCCGTGCTCCTTGAACGCTCGACGCTGAATTCAGCCGTTACATGAAACTTGTTCCTCGACGGATTGCGCCAGTCGATATAGTTCAGATTGAAGCTTTTGGAATCCCCCTCGATGGTCTGCTCCATGGCTGTACCGAGGGTGATAAGATCATAAACAGCCTCATTGGTTTTCTGAAGTCCGTCATACCTGATGCTTTTCAGCTTCTGAATGGCCGACTGGATATTCTCCTCGCTAAAGAGATACTCGTTTCCCTTGTGCTGGATTCGGTTGATCTCCTTGAGCTGGTTGCGAAGAATGTTTTCCAGCAGCACGTTCGACATCCTGCCCTGCCGCTCTCGCAGAGCCTCGGAGGGAGTGAGATACTCATAGCCCAGAGCCGTTAGAAACTGCAAAGCCGGAATCTGGGAGAGATGCTTCTCGTTGATCTCGAAATCACTCATTGCCTCTCCCTGGTTTGCGTGGTGGATTGAGTTTCTTGAGGTCTGCCTCCAACTCTTTCAGGCTCTCTTCACGCTCCCGTTGCGTCCAGGCCTCTTTATACTTCTCATACTCCTTCGATGATTTTTCGAGCGCAAGTTTATGACTGATTTTCCCTGCATGGGTAAGCAAATCTCTTCCATTAAGCTGAATGATCGAATCCAGCCGCTGAATCCAGTCTTTCATGTACATCGGTGTTCGCTGCTGAGCCATTGCTTCAGCAAAGGCAGATATTGCTCCACAATCAGCCCTAACAGCGTGATCTCGTCCTGATTCAGGTAGTTTTTGGCAATGCTGACATCAGCCTTACCGACAGCAAGGCCTTTCTTGTCGAACGACTGCATTCCCATCAAAGGCAATTCCGCATTTGCACGGAGATAAACCAGCTCCGCTGCGGTCTGCTGGCTGATTGCCAGAGCAATTTATTCTGAACGATTTTGAAAAACTCTATGGTTTTCTCAGCCTTGGGATCGTAATCGATACTGGTAACGTAAATGTCCTTGATCTTTTGGTAGAAAAAAACGCTCGGAAAGCCTGATTTCACGGATGCGCTTCTGCAATTCCGAGAAATAGTTCATGGAGCTGCCGCTCCTGAACCGATCGTCATTCAAGGCAAACCCCTTGACGATATACTCTTTCAGGCGCTGGGTAGCCCAAATCCGGAACTGCGTACCCTGATGCGACCTCACCCGATACCCCACCGAAATGACTACATCGAGATTGTAGTAGCGAACATCATAGGCTTTTCCATCAGAGGCAGTTGTTCGGAAATTCCGAACAACTGACGTTTCGACGAGCTCGCCCTCTTCAAAAATGTGCTTGATATGCTCACTGATCGTCGGTTTCGACTTCTGGAAAAGGTCGCACAAATGTGCCTGCGTCAGCCAGACCGTTTCATCTTCAAGCCGAACATCGATGGTGATCTTCCCATCTGCTGCCTGATAGATCAGAAATTCAGAGTCATTCATGGATTTCCCCCATAGCGTGTTTCATAAACCATGACACAGGGGCCATTTTGCGAAATTCATTCAATTTATGGTGAAACGGACATGCGGCGAGTCTTATACCACATCCACAAGGACAGGGCCTTTTGTTCGCAATACGTTTTTTAACCCCCAGCAATTGAATGGCCTGTGTTACCTGATGCCTTCCTTTTAATCCCAGCATTACGGAGTAATCTGCCATAATGCCTTGGTCGCCATGAGCCAACTCACCAAATACAAAATCTCCACCGTGCATTAGCTTGTAAGAAACAGCGTAGAGGTAGGGCACTAGGCATTTATCGGCAAAGCCAGACAGACTTGGTACGCTATGGACTTTCCTCAACAACCTGAGTGGTGAACCAAGACAAAGAGTTCCATCCGGATTGACATGAAAATTTCCGTCACGCGGAATCTTCCCGCCGGTTTCCTTCACCCTTGGAAGTGCCTGAGGGAATTTGTCTGAAACAACGATTTCCAATTTATAGGAATCGTCTATTTCATCGCCGCCAGAAACCTCGGCATTGAACCTAAATTTCCCACGCAGGCGCACACCAGTATCCGAGCATGGCGCTGTCAACATGCCGGAATAATCGCGCAGAAACTGGCTCAAGCTGTTCAATGCCAACACTCCCATTCAGCTACCATCCCCACGGTCTGGCCGAGTCTTGTCGGTCAATCGTGTGTGTTTTGGGAGTTATCATGTTAACGCTGGCAGCACTGATCCGCAGTTGCTTCTTCAGCTCCGACTCATTCACTCTCAACGAAAATTTCTCTTCGATCTGTTCACTGAGAAATTCCGTATCTGTCGTGGATGTAATGTGTTGAAAATCAATTCTCGCCTGCAAAAGCCAGGCATGGAAATGCTCTTCTAGACGTAAGTGCATGCAATCATGCCTGTACCAGCGGTCGGCGAAGTCCTCTTCAGGGTCAACGGGATTGGGAACCGTGGCCTTGTGGGGTTTACCAAAGTTCCCATCTTTTCAAGCACATTCCAAGTGCCTCAACAATATCTGTCTCGCCGTTATAGGCTCGGGCAGCCAATGTCGTTATGATGATGGAAATGGGCTTGGAATCCGGATTGTCCTTGCTCCAGTTGTCACGATGACGCTTTAGAATCTGAATCACCCGCTGCAAAGGTGTTTTCTTTTTATACAAAGGCACATCATCCACCTGAGCTTTTTCCAACAGGATTTTAGTTTGTTGTGGATTCATTCTGTATTCAAACCACTTTGCATACCCCTCAGGATTACTGTTGTTCCAGTCATCGCAAATGCTTTTAAAGCTTTGGTGCCGGTCGTCCGTTATGGCAACCGTTGTCTGGGAAGCAGCTCCAGCCACAAATTCGTCCAATCCCGTACTACGAATGGACTCCAATATTGCCTTCCGCCGATTCTCATCCGCTGGAATACATGGAACAATATCCATGTGAAAGCTTAGATCATCCTGATACTCAAGGCGCCAGCAGCGATGCTTCGGCTCCAGTCCACTCTTGATGCCACGGGCTTTCCTATAGGCTTCCAGCTCAATGCCAATCAGATTTTTAAGGGTTTCCTGTGTATGGCTGTCCTTGGTTATCCCATCCCGGAGCTTGCAGGCAAGATCAAGGTCATATTCTTCACTTTCATCAAGTGGGCGTATCGCTGTGCCAAGTCGGAACGAGCCCTGCGGGAAAATATGCGGATTGTTTCCGGAAACCTCTGATTCAGGGCGGTCAAACCACTCTCCGAGATCCTCATACCTTTTACGCGCTTTGTCATAGGCCGAATCAGGGAGCTCCAGCAATTTGACCATGTTGTCTATTACGACTCGTTTTTGTTCGTTGGTAAGCATTGGCTGTCTCCTATTGTTATCGCTTTTATAAACTTCTTCTCTTTGTTGTTCTGGTCGTAAATAATCCACAGCATATCCGCCTTCGGCATCCTGGCTCTTCCCATCTCGATGGAACAGGAGACAGCCATTGCCGGGAAAACGGAAAGTGGCGTAGTAGACCCATGTACATCTTTAATCAGAACCATGAGTTTTCGAATAATGCTCCGCATCATGGAAAGCTGAGCACTGTTACGGATATTATCGTTGCCGATTTGTTCTTCGGGCACAGTCAACTCCCATACAGAAACCTGTTCACCCATGATCGACTTGATCCGTTCATGATTGATGATGTCGCTCAAAGAGATGACCAGAGCCGGTGCTCCATCGACCTTTTCAGGCTTCTTGATAATGAACTCGAACCCCTCAGGGAACTCCTGCCAGTGCCAGCCTTTCGGCTCCCTGATCGGCTGATAGGTATCCACGGAAATCTTGTCCGTGAAAAGCGCCCCCAATTGGATCAACAAAGGAATCGGGGCCAGAGAAAACAGCGAGAAATGCTTGGTCTGGTCGTTTTCAATCAAAGGCAAAACCTTCTGATCAAAGACCCGGTTCAGATGAGCCGATTCCGATTCCCAGAACGCAGCCGTTTTGTCTTCATGGGAGCATGCCATGGAGAGAGTAACAGGATATTCAGAAACGGGATAACGCTCCGGAAACATCGCGTCCATAGCATCTTCCTGCTGAAGCGGAGACCGTTGTTCACCAATATTGCTAACGTAGAAAACCACATGCGATTTTCGATTGGCTTTAATACCTGTAACTATACACACTTTGAGTTCATGCTCAGCTTTCCATTGTATGAGCATTGGAGCAGAATATTTTCCCCTTCTTTATCCTGATCAATTTTTTTGTGGCAGTCATGGCACATCAGCATCAGATTGCCCACGTCATTAAGGCTCTGAGAGTTCTTCTTAAGCGGCCCCATCCCCGAGGACCAGCTTCAGAAAACGAATAGATGTGCGCCATCTCAGAGATATTAACCCGCTCCTGAGTGACCGGAGACTTGTAGAGTATCCGGTTGCACCCGTTAAACTGGCACCGTCCGGCAGCCCGAGCCCACAGCTCCCGTTCAACCTCTTTTTTTATATAACGGGTGACTTCCTTGATGTTCTGTTTGCTCTTACTCATACAATCCTCACTACAAATTCACCGCTACGCGCCACGCATACGCTGTTTTTCACTATGAAACACTCAACCCAGTGAAAACCGCGATACCTTGTTGGCTCGATCCTTGTTTTTGTACCAAGTTCAAAGTAACAGTCTCCACTACTGTTGTAAAAATCCCCACGCAAGCAACTTGCTTGGGATGCCTCGTCTCCAGTGTTCACGACTTGCCAGAACACCTGAAAAGGATGAGAGACATTTGTTTTCGCTTTGAAGCAGATTCTTTTCCCTGGTTCAACAGGGTCGCCACTATGGATAGCAAACTTACTTGATCCGTCAGAGAACAATCTCCATCCGTTCTTATTGTAACTTGCTCGAATTGTGACAGTGACTTCAGGCTCAAGCATCACTGACCACTGCGATTCTGGCTTCTGCCGATGAGCAACGTTGAAAGACAACCCTCGGGGTTGAGCGACGGTCAAGCTCTTGCTGCTGTTTGCCGGTGATACCAGAGAGCGGGTATAGTGTTCTTCATCAAGCCGCTCGGCGATATTGAGAAAATCTTCCTTGGCCCAAGCCACCCACTGAAAGAACGCCTTCGCCCGGGCATGAGGAACACCGTTCTCGTTTTCATGCCATTTGTCGGCAAAGTTCTCCCCATGATTGGTCGGGTTCGGGATATGCCATTTGCCGTCTGCCGTTCTTGTGATCAGCGTGTAGGCTGACTCCGCCATTGCTTCATCAAACCGAAAAGTCGGCTGCATCTGATTGGCATGTCGGGACAAGGTGTCGATCAAATTTCTCAGCGTCTCATAAATGCCCGGCTCTTCCCGGTAGATCTGAGCCGCCAGCACGGTAATGACCATAGAGATCGGTTTGCATTTTTCGTTTTGCTGATAGCGGAAACGAATGTCTCTGTGCCTTTTCAGTAGCTGAATAGCCCGTTGCAGCGGTGTCTTAACATGAATATCCGGAACCGCATCCCGGGTTGTGAACAGCCCGTCCTGCCGGTAATTTTCAAAGAGGATCTGTTTCTGCGTCTGCTTGACGTCCTCAAAAGCAACCTTGTTTTTATCGTAAAACCACGCTGCAAAATCTTTAGGGTTGCTGGGCGACCAGTCATAAGAGCCGGTGTCACCGCATCTGTCCGTCACAGCTATGGCACTGCGATACCAGTAAGATTCCCTAAAGGTGCTCCAGCTTTCCTGAACCGATGGAAGAATGTCCATGTGAAAACCAACGCCATCCTGCTCAGCGTAATTCAGGGTCCAGCAGCGCTTGCTTCATCATCGAGCATTTTCAAATAGGTGCCATGCGCCTTCAGATGATCGCCGACTGATGCTTTACCGTTTTCGGAGTGATGGTTTCTTTTTCATGTTCTAACCGGCAGACAATATCGATGTCGTAATCGGCGTCTTTGCTGTCGATATAAGGGCGTATCTCTGTCCCGAGCTTGAAGGACCCCTGCAGGTAAATTTCGGGGTCAGCAGTTGCTCCATCGTATTCACCATCCAGCAGATAGGCTTTCATGGATTCAAAACGCTCCATGGCTTGTTTATACTTCGATGGTGATATGTCCAACTGCTCTGCCGCTTTTCGGAGGGCCTCTTCCCGCGTAACAATCCTATTCACCTGCAATCCCTCCATTTTGTATGAAAGCCCTGATCGACTCCGATTCATGGGTAAAATTGTGATCCGCCTTGGAAATGAGGTCATCCAGCATGGACACGTCATCCAGCGTCAACGGCAGGTCGGATTCAAAATCAACCCGCTTGATCTGTCCGGGACGGAGCATGAGGTTCAGATAGTTCAGGGCACTCTGGCTCTGCAGGGATAAGATGAAACTGATGAATTCCTTGTTTTTCCATCCATTGATCAGGCCCCATCTACGCGAGGCGTTGGTGCCGTACATGGTTTTGGAATGGCCCCGGTGCCGACCGATAGGATTTGTATATCGTCTTGAGCAACCCCAAGCCGTTTCTGAGCATCAATCACCGCAGCCAGCGCAGGGTTGTTGGCCCAAAGCCCGCCATCTGCAAGAAGATATTCATTTAGTCGATGGGGATCGAAATAGGTCGGTGCCGAACAGGACGCCAATACCGCGTCTTTCACCAGCACGGCATTGTCACGGCTAAATTCCTTGGAGTAGCCGGACTTCAGAACGTGAACACAACCATTGCCGATGTCAGTGGAAGGAAGCAGCAGTGGTTTTTTAATGTCACCCAGCCGCTTATCCTGAAATACTTCTGTGAGCACATTTTCCAGATATTGGGCATCGTAGACACTATCGAACATGGGCTGAACGCTTTTCCCGGGTAGGAAAAACCGCTTCTTACGGAAGATCCCAGCGCCATGCTCTTTGTACATCGCCACGATGTCAGCCGCAAGCACACCCGTGGCCACTCCGGCAGCGATGATGGAACCGGTGCTTGTTCCGGCAATCATGTCGAACGTGTCGAAGAGATCTATTTCAAGACGTTCTTCGATACACCGAAGAAAATGGGCGGGATATACTCCTCGAATGCCGCCGCCATCAATGCTCAATATTCTGAAAGGCTTACCCATGGAAACTCCTTACCTTTTATCCCTTGGCGGGCACTGATCGTTTCCGTAGCTGTTGCCTGTTCTGATCTGGCCGTTCACCCCGTGAATCTTGGTGTCAGAAGGCTGGTTTCTGGCGATATTTTGTGCGACCTGAATCGCTTCGGCTTGCGTAGGAGTTACCTTCGTTGCCTTGCTGTTGCCAGCGCCATTGACTGCCCATCCATCAGAATGAGGAACCACGTGCTGATTTTTTCCTCTTGCCATAATTATGCCTCCATGTATTGATTAATAATTTCCGGTTTCACCCGCCACTCACCCGTCAACATCTTCTGCATCAGGCCGCGTTTCTGGGTTTTGTATTGTTCTGCGAGTTGTTTCAGCAGGCCGATTTCTTCTCTTGCAGCAAATACGAATTCCGCAACTTCTTTTTGCGCCTGCTCATCAACAGGCAGGTGAAGAGTATTACTCAGGAATGTCTTGTTCGTTATAGCAATGGTGTTTTTTGCACCCTTTTGAACTATTGGGAACAGATAATTCCGTGCTCGCATCGAAGAACTGAAATAGAAGTCAAGGACAATGCCTAGGTTGAATGTCTTTGGCGTGAAGACTCCATAAAGTGGCGAAACAATAACATCATTTTCCGTATAACTTTGCTTCACAATTCCTAAAGGAAAGTCCCCTGTTGGCTCTTTGTGTAAACAATATCGCCAAAATGAACTCGGTTATAGTTGTCGGTATTTGCTGCAGAAAAGGAGCGCCCCAAATGCTCAACTTGATTGATGAGTCCTTTGTGCACAGAAACAGAATAAACTTCTTCGAGTCCAGTGCTCTTATCGCCGTGCTCGGTAAGCACCGACTTTAATTTTACGACTTTCCAGCCATCATAATTTCCGTCATTTCGTCGGTCAAATAAATCCCTCCCATAAGCATTCAGACTCCTCTCCTTCGCATGAATCAGTCGTTCGGTTTTCTCGATAGCCTCATCCCAGGTGGACAGCAGATTGGCAATGGTTTTTTGCTCGGAAAGTTGGGGAAGAGGGAAATCATAGTTATTCAAAAAAAACTGTAGGAACACGTTTCTGGCCAGCTGTACCTGTCATGTTGAGCTCACCCGTTCCTCTGAAATGGTGGGTTCTTGTAAGGATATGCAGATACTCGCCCGTTATATTCTTCTTTGGGCGGAGAACATGAAATTCGGTGCTGCCATATCCACGATCATTTTTCAGATCCGTGCAGAGGCATCCTTTATAATTCTCAAAGCATGGAGTTATTTTGGCGACCAAGACATCGCCAGTTTCAAAGGATGTAAAACCCTTCTTTACATCAATGGCTTTTCGAATTTCAGCACCTTGAATAAGTCCTGATTCAGAAACAGCGTTCATTGGAAGGAAAGTAACCAAGCTATCATCATCAACAGTATTTGATCGAGGATTTACGTGAGCAGCATCCTTTATTTTGGCTGGTTTCCAACCGTTTGGGACGGGAAGTATTTTACTCATCGCTGAATCTCCTTCAGCTTTTCAGCCATAACGCCTACGGCGATTTCTGAATTATGAATGATGAAGTATAAGTTGTTTTTCAATTCAGCATTCATCACTGAGCATTCATCACTGATCATCGTTTTCCCCTCCCAGCTTCTTCTGCGCCCGTTTTTCCAGTTTCCTGAGGTCTTCATCGGGTTTCGGTAAGTCTTCCGGCATCGTACCGCCAAGCTCCTGAATGGTCTGGCGTACTTTTTTGCCTACCTCGAAATGGGTCGCATTTGCATGACGCTTGTCCTGAACATTCTCCCTGCGGAGTTTTTCTTCAGTTTGCGTAGCGCGGAAGAGGTTGGCGGCCAGCTCGGTACTCCCCATGTTATCGAGAATCTGCTGGCTTTTGTTCAGCCCTTTCCTCTGATGAATGCCCTTGGCATCCAGACCACCATACAACCCCTTGTAACCATGATTCTGAAAAATGGCGAAATCAAGCGTACTCTCAACACCGGCCTGCTGTGCCGCTTCAACAAGCTGCTTGTTGTGTTCCTTCATCTCCTTGCGCAGAAAGAGTCGCTTTTCCTCCTCCTTCAGCCGCTGAAACGATACATCATCAGCCAGCTCCTGGCGGCGAGTCTGAATCGCAAAATAGGTCTGGCCATTAGCAATGACCGGTTTTGACGTATCACCGTTCTGAACAATCAAATAACAGGCATAACGCGAGAGCTGATAATCTTCAACCTCACGTTGGCCTCCTGAACCGATATGGACCAATTTTCCCACTTGGGAAAAATGGTTTTCGGATGGCTGACCAGAGAGCTCACAGGCAGATACAGCTTTTTGAATCACCCTTTTGAACTTGTCCCAACTTGAATAATCCAGCACTATCTGCAGATCTCGAGCAAACCAGAACTCAACCTGATCCGCTGTAAACTGCTTGAGTTCTTCGAAAGTATTGTGATATCGTTGTTCTATGCCCTTACGACTCATAGCGTCCCTCCATTTTCATTATTGACTGTTTCAATCAAGACGCCTTCAGCATGAAGGTTATTCATCGCTGAATTTCCTTGAGCTTCTCGGCCATCTTCACACGAACCTCTGCAAGTTCTTTTTCCAGATCGTCAATCTCCGCCTGCACCGCATCGATGTCAATCGCCTCTTCTTCCTCAAAGGTATCCACATAACGAGGAATATTGACCTGAATTGAGCGATTAGTATCTGAGGGGGAGCATCATCCGGGGAAAAAATCCCGACTGCCGCCACAGGGCTTCTTTTTTAACGTTTTTCCGGTCTGTGCGTGCATCACACGCACGCTTGATGCTTGTGATAGGGAAATATACTCCACTACTACAGGATTTCTTGTCGATTGGGCGCACTAATCCCATCGTTTTCTGTCGTTTTTCAGCAC
>PYLN01000040.1_pt1 | contig 14352 bp, 17 predicted proteins | sample 1675811 | NCBI WGS metagenome assembly PYLN01 (sample SAMN08732055, study PRJNA438928) | Freshwater metagenome, whole genome shotgun sequencing project. | isolation source: meromictic lake | place: Russia: Kandalaksha Bay | collected 2014-09
CCACAATATCGTCTGCAATGCCGGTGCAGCCGGTCTGGACTTTATGGAGAACTACAGCCGCCTGTTTCGGGTACAGGGAGGGGTCAGCCTTACCTATCGCCCGCTCTATTGCGTGCTGAGGAGAAGAGAGCTGTGAATGGCGTCTTACGGTTGTTTCCGGAATTGATACCGGGGTGGGAAAGACCGCTGTGACCGGGCTGCTCGCTGCTCCCTGCTTCACCGGGGGGTGCGGGTCATGACTTCAAAAAACAGTCCAGACCGGCTGCACCGGCATTGCAGACGATATTGTGGAGCACCGGCGGCTGATGGGCATCCCCCTTGAGGAGGCTGACCGTCTCCGGCTTACCTGCCTCAGGTTTTTCCCCTTCCCGCCTCTCCCCATCTTGCCGCCCGCATGGCTGGAAGCGAGGTTGATCTTGCCGGTATCAGTGCCTCCGTAAACGCTCTTCTGGAGCAGTATGACGAGGTGCTGCTTGAGGGAGTGGGAGGGTTGCTTGTCCCTCTTTCTCCGACATGCTTTTTCTTGACTATGTCAAGAGCGGTGGATGGGATCTTCTGCTTGTTGCAACTCCGCGCCTCGGAAGCATCAACCATACCCTGCTTTCCGTCGAGGCCTGCCTCTGTCGTGAAGTTCCGCTGAGGGGGATTATCTACAACCGGTTTGGAGAGCACGATCCCCTCATTGCAGAGGACTCGCTTGAAACCATCCGGCGGGAGCTGTCGCGCCGTTCTCTCTCTTTGCCTGTGATTGATTTCCGCTCCGCCTCTTTCCACAGGACTGATCTTGAGCAGCTGGGCTTTATTGTGCCAGAACCGTGACCTTTTTCCATAAAGACGATTTCGCACTGTCATGATTGATCTTGATTTCGACCGCCGCTACATCTGGCATCCGTACACTTCAATGAAGAATCCTTTGCCTGTTTTTCCGGTTGCCGGGGCAAGCGGGGTTCGCCTGCAGCTGGAGGACGGTCGGGAGCTGGTTGATGGTATGTCGTCATGGTGGGCGGCCATTCACGGCTACAATCATCCCGTGCTCAACAGTGCAGCAAGCCAGCAGCTGGAGCGGATGAGTCATGTGATGTTCGGGGGGCTTACCCATGAGCCGGCGGTGAGGCTTGCCCGCCAATTGGTGGAAATGACTCCCGATTCACTCGACAGGGTCTTTTTTCAGCGATTCGGGTTCTGTTGCTGTTGAAATTGCCATCAAAATGGCTGTCCAGTATTGGGAAGCCCTTTCCAGGCCGGGAAAAAAAAGGATGCTCGCGCTCCGTTGCGGCTATCACGGCGACACCTTTGGCGCCATGTCGGTTTCCGATCCAATGACTGGAATGCACTCACTGTTCCGCGGCGCCATTCAGGAGCAGTTTTTTTGCCCCCGCTCCCCGGTGCCGCTATGGTGAACCCTGTACCGAAGAGGATATTGCGCCGCTTGCCGGCCTGCTGGAGAAGCATCACGATGAGCTGGCTGCTGTTATTGTGGAGCCGGTGGTGCAGGGGCGGGGGTATGCGGTTCTATTCTGCCGACTGGCTGGTGAGGCTTCGTGAGCTCTGCACAGCTTACGGCGTGCTGCTCATTTTTGATGAAATCGCTACCGGATTCGGCCGGACAGGGAAACTGTTCGCCATGGAGCATGCCGGCGTGGTGCCCGATATTCTCACTGTTGGAAAGGCTTTGACCGGTGGGTACATGTCGCTTGCCGCAACCCTGGCTTCGGGAGAGGTTGCCGATGCAATTTCGTCGGGTGAGCCGGGGGTCTTCATGCACGGCCCGACCTTCATGGCCAACCCGCTTGCCACTGCGGTAGCTTCAGCAAGTCTCGGACTGCTGCATTCGTCTTCCTGGCAGAACTCGGTGCAGCGAATTGAGCGGGTCTCTTGCGGGGGCTTGAGCCTTGCCACTCGATTGAGGGTGTGGTGGATGTGAGGGTGCTGGGAGCCATCGGCGTGGTTGAATTGGATCGGCCGGTCAACATGGCCGCCATCCAGAAGGAGTTTGTGAAGCGCGGGGTTTGGGTGCGCCCCTTCGGCCGGCTGGTCTACCTGATGCCCCCCTTTATTATTGACGAAGGGGATCTGGACCTGCTGACGGCGGCGCTTGGCGAGGTTGTGGCCCTGGAGGGCGTGAAAGGGTGAGGGAGGATGAGCTTGAGCTGCTCCTCCGGCCTGAAGTGATGGAGGAGATAGGCCGGAACGCTGATGAGGATCCGGCTGCATACGCCATGCGCAATGCCGGCCGGACAGACATTCCCGTCAGGGCGATAGCAGAGCAGATAGCCTGCAGGAAGAAGGCGGCAAAAAAAACTGCCCCGACTTTCCACCCGACCGTTGCTCTATACCTCCCGTGCTCTTGAGCAGGCATCGGCTGAACGGGTGGCTGCCTATCGTGCATCGCAGATGAGTGGTCAGAGGGCGATTGACCTCTCAGGCGGACTGGGCATTGACAGCTCTTTTCTTGCAGGAGCGTTCATCCGTATTGATTTCGTTGAGCGCGATCCTCTTCTCTGCAGACTTGCCTCCCATACCATGCAGGTTCTTGAACGGAAGAATGTGGCCATTCAGTGTGGCGATGCCTTCGCTGTTCTCGACTCCATTCCTTCGGGCATTCTTGACTGGATATTCGTTGACCCCGACCGGCGTGAGTCGGGGAGGCGGAGGGTGGGACTCAGCGAGAGCTCTCCGGATGTTGTTTCGGGCCACAATGAATTGATCCACAAGGCGCCCGGGGTATGCATAAAAGCCTCCCCTGCGCTTGAACTCTCGGGGTTGAAGCGAGAACTCCCTTCACTTTCCTCAATCATTGTTGTCTCTCTCGACCGTCAGTGCAGGGAGAGCATGCTGATTCTCCTCAAGGGAACGGCGCAGGAGAAAGAGCCTGAACGCAAAGCGGTCTGCCTTCACTCATCGGGTATTGGTGAGTACGAGGTTTCGGGTAGAGAGGGGTAGAGAGGAGGGTTACGGCGGAGCCCGGCCCCTGTTTCTTTGAGCCCGACCCTGCAATCATCAAGGCAGGGCTTTCGGCGGAGGTTGCCGAAGAGTTCGGGCTGGAGTTTCTGAACCACTCGGTAGATTACTTGACGGGCGGCCCTTCAGAAGCAGTGTTTCCCGGCAGGGCGTTCCGGCTTGTTGCCCTCACCCCCTACAAACCCAAGCTGTTCCGGCGGTTTCTTAAAGAGCATCAGATTTTCGGGGCCTCCATACAGAGAAGGGATTTTCCGCTTTCGCCCGAAGAACTCCGCCGGCTTTACCGCCTCAAAGAGAGCAGCAGCCGATTTCTCTTTTTCTCGCGCAATGCTGCCGGTGAAGCGACCGTTTATTTCTGCCTCAGCCTTCGCCCTGAAGGCGAAGAAGCTCCTTGAGTGCAAGACCGTAGCGGAGCCCCTGTGCGCTGACACGGATTTCTCCGATGCCCAGGAGGCGCATGAACTGATGGAGAATCAGTGTGCCCATGGTAATCACATCTGCCGTCCTTCGGGAATACCCAATGCGGTAATCTCCTCGAGCTTCATTTCTTTCAGGCGCTCCAGAAGGTTATGAACATCGTTGTAGCTGAGGAGGTAGTTGTGGACTTTCGTCACATCAAACTCCCTGTCCCCCTGAACAATCTGTGCAATGGCCGTTATGGTTCCGGCTACGCCATATACCTGTTCGCGGGAGGCGAAAAAGGGGAGGACCGCCCCGGTCAGAACACGGTTGATCTCCTCTTTTGCCATGGTGTACTCTTCGGGTGCCGGGGGGAGGGAGTGGAAAAACCGTTCGGTCAGCCGAACGGAGCCGATATCGAGGCTGACGCTTTGGGTAATGCCGCCTGTGGAGCCCATGGAAATTTCTGTGCTTCCTCCACCTATGTCCGTGACTGTAAAGGGGTCGGGAATGTTCCCCATTCCTGAAACTGCCCCGAAAAAGGTGAGCTCGGCCTCCTCTTCGCCACTGATGCAGCGAACGACGATACCGGTTGACCGGACCAGTTCGCTGGTGACCTCCATCCGGTTTTTTGCATCGCGCAGCGCACTGGTCCCGGTTGCGATAATGGTATCAGCCCCTCGTCGTCGCTGATTTTTTTGAAGTCCAGCAGGCAGTTGATCAGCCGTTCCTTGGCCTCGCGATCAATGATTTTCAGTTCGTCGACCTGCTGGCCGAGGCGCACTATTGCCTGTTTGTGATATACCGGCTCTATTGTGCCTTTCAGCGGGTCAATGTCGACAATGAGAAGAAGAGCGGTGTTGGTGCCAATATCTATGCAGGAAACGCGTTCCATACTATGAGTCTGTTTTGTGATAAGGTTTATGGTGAACTGCGTCGGACCAGAGCGGAGAGCCACTCTTCTTCGTAGATTGTCCTCACGGCCTCGTACTTGAGCCGTTTGAGCAGTTTTTTGAGCCAGGCCTCGTCCCAGGCAAGGATGCCGGAAAGAAGGACGGATGCCTCGGGTGCGCTTTGGGCGATGACCGGCAGAATCCGGTCGATGACATTTTTGTTGATGTTGGCGAGTATGAGGGTGTACCCCTGTTGTAGATTGTTTTTCAGATCCTCTTCAGCATCCAGCAGTTCAACGCGGATGTCGCTGACCTCATTTTCAACAATGTTTTCAGCTGCGTTTTCAGCAGCCCAGCTGCTGTTGTCGAACGCGAGAATCGGCTGGGTGTTGCCGAGTTTTCGTGCAGCGATGGCCAGCACGCCGGTCCCTGTTCCAATGTCGATAATCCGCTCGTTCCTGATGTCCATCTCTTCAAGCTGTCGGAGCATCAGCCGTGTCGTTTCGTGATATCCGGTGCCGAACGACATTTTTGGATTGATGGTCAGCACAATCTGCCCGGGCTTTCTTGGCGCCTCCCCTTTTTTCTGGGCAATGAGGAACCGGTCTGATATTTCAACGGGTTTCAGGTGGGCCTCCCACTCGGCATTCCAGTTCCGATCGGTGATGAATGAAACCTCCATTGCCGGGGGTTCACCGGGAAGCCGTTGCAGTATGGCCCTCACGGCTTGTTCCCTGTCAGGGTCCCAGCCCTGTTCGGGCAGATAGGCCAGCAGCAGTTCATCCTCCTCCTGGAAGGAGACGATGCCTTCAAGCGAGAGAAGCGCAATTGCCAGTTCATGGCTGGTGGCGTCAAGAGCTATCGCCAGCTGGACTGTGTTGTGTTTTCCTGACAGGGGCATATGGTATCGTTGTTCAAATTCAGTGGCACAATATAAACATTCTCCCATACTACCAGCTCTTCCCCTCGCGGGGTCATAGAAGATTTTCATTTTTTTAAGCTATATTTGCACTCCTGAAAGAACCTTCCCTTCCCGTTCGGGTCGGGGCATTCACGGCAGCGGGTTCGCTGCTGTAAACAATGTGCAAGATTTTATGGCTGTGATGAAATTCGGCGGTACCTCCATTGGATCCGCCAAGGCTATGCGGCAGGCCATTTCGATTGTTGCCCGACAGGAGCAGGAGTCAACCCCGCTGGTTGTGCTCAGCGCCTGCAGCGGCATAACCAACATGCTTCTTCGTATTGCCGATGCCTCCGGCAGCGGTTCGCTTGATGATGCGCTGGCGCTTGCCGGAGAGGTGCGCGCCCACCATCTTGGTCTTGTTGACGAACTTCTCACCGAAGAGGCTGCAAAAGCGGAGCTTGTCCTCAGGATTGAGGAAATTCTCTCGCGCCTTGAGCTTCTCGTCAAAGGCGTTGAAATTGTTGGCGAACTGACCGAACGCTCGCGTGACATGTTCTGCTCCTTTGGCGAACTCCTCTCCACAACAGTTTTTGCGGCAGCGCTGCAGGCGGCCGGCCACAGCGCCCGGTGGGTGGATATCCGCACCATCATGATAACCGATGGCAACTTCGGGTTCGCCCGTCCGATTGAGGCGGAGTGCAGGGCGAGGGCAACTGAAGTCATCGCCCCGCTGCTTGCAGCAGGCACGACTGTTGTGACCCAGGGGTACATAGGCGCAACTGCGGATGGTCGGACAACGACGCTCGGTAGAGGCGGAAGCGACCTTTCGGCGGCGCTGCTTGGTGCCTGGCTGCATCTTTCGGCCATTCAGATATGGACCGATGTTGACGGTGTGATGACCTGCGATCCCAGAGTGGTGCCTGATGCACGAAGCATCAGGGTGATGACCTTTTCCGAGGCTGCGGAGCTTGCCTATCTCGGCGCCAAGGTACTGCATCCTGATACCATAGCCCCGGCAGTTGAAAAGAATATTCCGGTTTTTGTTCTCAATACCTGGCATCCCGACGCCCGGGGAACCGTTATCACCAACGACCCCGTCCGCCTTTCGGGTATGAGCTACGGAGGTCTGGTAAAGTCCATCGCGGTCAAAAAGGGCCAGGGAATAATAAATATCCGTTCAAACCGTATGCTGGGAAGGCACGGTTTCATGAACGAACTGTTTGATGTGTTTGCCCGTTACGCCATTTCAGTTGAAATGATTGCGACAAGTGAGGTTTCCGTCTCCGTTACGGTTGATGATGCGTGTTTTACCGACATGCTTCTCGACGACCTCAGAGAGTTCGGCGAGGTTGATGTTGAGCATGGTGTTGCCACCGTCAGTGTTGTTGGTGATAATCTCCGCATGTCGCGGGGTGTTGCCGGAAGAATTTTCGGTGCCCTGAAGGAGGTGAACCTCCGTATGATTTCACAGGGAGCTTCCGAAATCAATGTGGGGTTTGTTGTCGGGGAGCATGATGTTGTGGCAGCCATCAATGCCTTGCACAGCGAGTTTTTTTCCGGTGAAGATGCTGCGGGCATTTTTGAGGTCCCCGCAGGAAAGCCCTGAGTTTCTTGTGGTCCGGGGCCGGGAGAGCATAAACGATAAAAAACAGGATGGAGCCAGAGAGCTATGGATTATAAAAAAGCAGGAGTCGACATCGGGGCAGGCGAAGAGTTTGTCCGTCTCATCAAAGGGAAGGTCCGTCAGACCAATACGCCGGGAGTCATAACTGACATTGGTGCCTTCGGCGGCTTTTTTGAACCTGATTTCGCCAGTTACCAGCGCCCTGTGATGGTCAGCAGCATTGATGGCGTGGGGACAAAACTGAAAATCGCTGTGGAACTTGGCGCCTACGACACGGTCGGCTCATGCCTGGTGAACCACTGTGTCAACGATATTCTTGTCTGCGGAGCAAAGCCGCTTTTTTTCCTTGACTACTATGCCTGCGGAAAGCTTGACCCTGAGGTTGCAGCTGCAGTTGTCAGCGGCATGGTAGATGCCTGCCGCGAAAACGGCTGTGCTCTGATTGGGGTGAGACGCTGAAATGCCGGGCGTGTATACTCTGGAGGATTTTGATCTTGCCGGCACAATTGTGGGTGTTGTTGACCATGCAAAAATTGTCAACGGCTCCCGAATACAGGCAGGCGATGTGATGATTGCGCTTCCTTCCACCGGCCTCCATACCAATGGCTACTCGCTTGCCAGAAAGGTGTTTGAGGGCAGAATGAACGAGACCTTCAGCGGCCTTCAGGGAACAGTCGGTCAGGAGCTCCTGAAAGTGCATCGTTCCTATCTCCGGGTGGTTGAGCCGTTTTTCGGCTCGCCGGATATTCACGGACTGTCGCACATTACCGGTGGCGGCCTCATGGGCAATACCATGCGCATTGTGCCCGATGGACTGAGGCTTGATGTGAACTGGGATGCGTGGCCGGAGCTTCCGATTTTTGATCTCATCCGCCGTGAGGGCTCTGTTCCGGAGGAGGATATGCGTCGCACATTCAATCTCGGTATCGGTCTTGTGCTGATTGTTGCCCCGGACGCATCGGACCGGGTGATGGAGGCTTTGAAATCTCAGGGAGAAAATGCCTATCTTATAGGTCAGGTCTCCAATGCCTGATGTTTTTTTGTTTTTTCTCATGGAGGTGAGCGGGGTTCACTCCATAAAACAAAATCAGAACAGGATATGCTGACATTACTTGCGATTCTTACCGTGAGCTACATCATCGGCTCCATTCCTACCAGCATCATGGCTGGAAAGATGATGAAGGGCATTGACATCAGAAACTTCGGTAGCGGAAATGCCGGCGGAACCAACGCGTTCCGGGTTCTGGGATGGAAAACCGGACTGACCGTCACCCTGATTGACATCGTCAAAGGTGTTGTTGCCGCTGTGTCGGTCGTCGCCTTTTTCCGTCACCACCCGATAGGGGCGTTTCCCGACATCAATGAGGTGGCGCTTCGTCTTCTTGCGGGCATGAGTGCGTCATCGGCCATGTCTTTACCGTTTTTGCCGGGTTCAAAGGGGGCAAGGGGGTCAGTACCGCCGCAGGAATGCTTATAGGTATTGCTCCAGTGAGCATGCTGATGGTCATAGGCATTTTTCTCCTGACCGTCTGGTTCTCCCGTTATGTTTCCGTGGCTTCCATTTTTGCTGCTGTAGCATTCCCCTCATCATCGCCATACGGAAGTATGTGTTTGAGCTTGGTGGAGGGCTTGACTATTACATCCGCCTGTTCGGCGAGTCATTCTCATTTCATGACAGCCTTGACTACCACCTGATAATTTTCGGCCTTCTGGTGGCTTTTGCCATTCTCTTTACCCATCGGGCCAATATCCGCCGCCTTATTTCCGGGACGGAAAACCGCGTGACATTCAGAAAGCATGCATAAGCGACTCGTTCTCAGCTGATGGATATTTCGGTACTCGGTGCTGGCAGCTGGGGAACCACACTTGCCATTCTTCTGGCTGAAAAGGGGTACAGGGTGAAACTGTGGGCCCATCGGCCGGCATTTGCGGAGCAGCTTCGGCGCGATCGTGAAAATACCAGTTACCTTAAGGGGTCAATTTTCCCCCCCTCACTGGAGGTTGAATCCGATCTTTCCCTTGCGCTTCAAGACACCTCCATGATAGTGACGGCAGTGCCTTCACAGGCGCTTCGCGAAACTGTACGACAGTTCAGCTCTCTTCGGCTTGAGGGGCGCACTGTGGTTAATGTGGCGAAAGGTATTGAGGTGGGGAGCGGCAAACGCATGTCGGAGGTTCTGGCTGACGAACTTCCTAATCTTCTTCCCTCTCAGGTTGCCGCCCTGTATGGGCCCAGCCATGCAGAAGAGGTTGCCCGCAACCAGCCTACTACAGTTGTGGCATCCTCCCCTTCCATTGAAACCGCTGAAGCGGTGCAGGAGGTTTTCCATACGGGGATGTTCCGGGTCTATGTCAACACCGATATTGTGGGCGTGGAAGTTGCCGGTTCGGTCAAGAACATCATCGCCATAGCGGCGGGTATTTCCGATGGCATCGGTTTCGGTGACAACGCCAAGGCGCCATCATTACCCGTGGGATGGCGGAAATATCCCGCTTTGCGCTGAAGCTGGGTGGTGATCCCATGACTATTTCAGGACTTTCGGGCATTGGTGACCTGGTCGTAACCTGCCTGAGCCGGCACAGCCGGAACCGTTTTGTTGGTGAGGAGATCGGAAAGGGGCGCACGCTTGAGGACATTGTCTCCCATATGAACATGGTTGCTGAAGGAGTGCATACCTCCCGTGCGGTTTATGAGCTGAGCAGTTCGCTCGATGTGGACATGCCCATCACCCGCGCGGTTTACGAAATGCTGTTTGAGGGGAAGGCTGCAGAGGAGGCGATTCTTGATCTTATGACCAGGGAGCCAAAGCCCGAGCGCGACTGAATGTTCCAGGGGGCGCCCTTCAGTGGTCGTGATTCTTTTCAGGATGTTCATGCCACAGGGTTTCTCCCTTCTCTTTTCCTGCCTCCTTCCATTCCGCAACATCCAGGTCAATGCGCACCACGCTGCATGGTGAAAGATGGTGCGGCGCATTCCTTCCCATGCGGTTGGCAAATTCGCTCATGGCGGGGTTGTGGCCGAACAGCATCAGGCTCTCTGCGCTGTCGGGGACGCTTTGTGCCAGTTCCAGCAGTTCATCAGCACCTCCATGGTATATCCCCATCTCCATATGGATTGTTTCCTTCCCGATTCCGAAGGCTTCTGCAAACGCTTCAGCGGTGCTGAGCGCTCTTTTGGCAGGGCTGCTGATGAGAATGTCGGGTTTCGGCCCTTTTTTTGCTGCAATGGCTGCCGCAATGAGAGGCGCGTCATTCATCCCTTTCTCGTTCAGTGTCCGTTCAAAGTCGGAGCAGTTACTGTTCCAGTCTGATTTTGCATGCCGTGCGAGGTAAAGGGTTTTCATTGGTTTCTTACTTTTTTGAGAGGTGGGGAGGAGCTGCTTTTTTGAGTGTTGTGACGCGAATGAACGATGCGTCAATCTGCTGTTGGGATATGGTTCCTTTCTTGACCAGAGACCGTATGATTTTTGCAGCTTTCCCTGCAATATGAGGCTCATATTTTGAAGTGTTGTTGGCAAAGACGAGGATGTCCACTCCCGCATTGATGGCCAGCGCAATGGCCTCTTCAAGGCCGTAGTGGTCAGCAATGGCCTTCATCTGCATGTCGTCACTGAGAACCACTCCGCGGAACCCCAGTTCGTTTCGGAGCAATCCTGTCACGGTCGGTTTTGAGAGTGTGGCGGGATATCGGGGGTCAAGCGTGGCGTTGAAAACATGAGCTGTCATGATGGCGCCACTGAACCCATCTGCGATGAGGCGCCGGTAGGGAAGCAGCTCGTCCGGCGACCACGAGGCGGATACATCGGTAAAGTCAAGATGTGAGTCGGTCGTTGAGCTCCCGTGACCGGGAAAATGCTTGAGGGTGCCGAGAACGCCCTCTTTTTCAAATGCATCAAGCGTCAGTGCGGCATTTCGGGTCACCCGGTCCGCTTCAGCCGAAAAACTTCTGCCGAGCAGGCCGATGACCGGATTCCGGGGGTTGGTATTGAGATCAACCACCGGCGCGAGATTCATGGTGATATGGAGGCTTCGGAGGGTGCGGGCGGTTCTCCGGGCAGCGGTGGTGGTGGTGTCGGGATTGTTGACGCTCCCCAGATACTCCGCCGTTACCGATGGGGGAAGCCTGCTGACTCTTTGAGGCGCGAGACTTTTCCTCCTTCCTGATCAATGGCAATGAGAAGAGGGGTCTGTGAGAGCGCCTGCAGATCGCGGGTAAGATGAGCGAGCTGTTCGGGGCTGACGATGTTGCGGGGGCGTGAACGGGACGGAACATCATAGTCAAAGAGTACGACTCCTCCTATGTGGTTCTCCCTGATGGCGCGCTGGATATCGGGTGAACTCGCAGCTGTCGTTCCCCGGAATCCTACCATGAGCATCTGCCCTATTTTAATGGAGAGGCTGTCAGCGGCATGGCTGCCGCCTGCTGCTGCTATGGAGGCGGCAGCAGCAAGGCTCCTAAAAGGAGTACAGTAAGCTTCAGCTGCATCATGTGCTTTTGCCACCCGTAAAGGTAAGTGCTCCCTCTTGGAGATCAATGGCCACGCTTTCCCCCTCCCTGATTGTTCCTTCAAGTATCAGTTCTGAAATGCGGTTGGTGAGCTTCCGCTGCATGACTCTTTTCAGCGGCCGGGCGCCGAACGCAGGATCAAACCCCGCATCGGCAAGCCACTGGAGGGCATCCTCCGAAATGGTGAGGCTGATGTGCTGGCGAAGTGCCGTGTCGCGTATGAGATTGAACTGAATCAAGACGATTTTTTTTCAGATCCTCTCTTGTGAGCGGTGAAAAGAGTATGATTTCATCTATCCGGTTCAAAAACTCGGGCCGGACCTGCTGCTTGAGCAGGGTGAAAAGTTTTTCCTGCAGCCCTTCAAGCACATCCTCGCGTTTCTGGCCGTCAATTTTCTCCATCTCCGACTGTATCAGCTGAGCGCGATATTGCTGGTCATGATAATGATGGTGTTCTTGAAGTTCACTGTTCTTCCCTTGCTGTCTGTCAGTCGGCCCTCGTCAAGAATCTGGAGCAGAATGTTGAAGACATCGGGGTGCGCTTTTTCAATTTCGTCAAGCAGCAGCACGGAAAACGGTTTGCGCCGGACCGCTTCGGTCAGCTGTCCCCCTTCCTCATAGCCGACATAACCTGGAGGGGCACCCACAAGACGGCTGACCGTGTGCGACTCCATATACTCACTCATGTCAATGCGTATCATCGCCTCATCGTCGTCAAAGAGGTAGTCTGCAAGGGTTCTTGCGAGCTCTGTTTTTCCTACACCGGTGGGACCGAGGAAGATAAAGGAGCCAATGGGTCGTTTCATGTCGCCCATTCCCGCTCTTGAGCGTTTTACCGCGTCGCTGACCGCTGTGACGGCTTCGTTCTGCCCTATGACTCTGGCGTGCAGTTCCTCCTCTATGTGCAACAGTTTCTGGCGTTCCGACTGCAGCATTCTGCTCACAGGAATGCCTGTCCATTTTGCCACAATTTCAGCAATGTCCTCCGCATCTATCTCCTCTTTCATGATCAATTCGCCCGCCGCCTGCCGGCTCTCCATCTGGCGGCTGTTCTCCTCTATGGCTTTTTCTATCTCTCCGGTTTTTCCATAACGGATTTCAGCAACCTTGCCGTAGTTGCCCTGCCGTTCATATTCCTCTGCTTCAACCCGCAGGTTTTCAAGCTGCGATTTCAGATCGCGCGACTGCCGGAGCAGTTCTTTTTCTGCATCCCATTTTGCCTTGATGAGTGTCTGCTCTCCGACGAGGTCGGCCAGCTGTTTCTCTATCTCTTTGAGTCGCTCTTTTGTGTCAGTGCTGCTCATGGTTCATGCTGGTTTGATTGACGGGTGTGATTAAACGGATAATGTTGTAAATTTAACGATTACCTTCTCAACATTGCAATGTTCGGGGTATTCTCTGTTTCTCAATATCAACACTCCTCTGCCGTGCAAAAGTTCTCGATTGGCCCTATTGAATTCTCTTCAACCAAAAGCCCCCTTCTGATTGCTGGCCCCTGCCTTATTGAGAGTCGGGAGATGGCTATTGAAGTTGCTGAAGAGCTGCGGCGCATAACAGCCGCAACGGGCGTTCAGTTTATTTTCAAAGGTTCATACCGCAAGGCCAACCGGACATCAGGCAGCTCCTTTACCGGAATTGGTGACGAGAAGGCTCTTGAGGTGCTTGCCGATATAGGCAGGACATACGGTATGCCGGTGCTTACTGATGTGCATGAAACCAAAGATGTTGCATTGGCTTCGCGGTATGTTGATGTGCTGCAGATACCTGCATTCCTTTCCCGCCAGACCGAGCTTCTTGTGGCTGCCGGAGAGAGCGGACTTGCCGTCAACATCAAGAAAGGGCAGTTCATGGCGCCGCAGGACATGGCACGCGCTGCCGGCAAGGTTTCAGCAACCGGTAACCGGCGCATCATGCTGACTGAACGCGGCACAAGTTTTGGTTACAACAACCTTGTTGTTGATTTCAGGGGGCTTGTGAAAATGGCCGAGTCAGGCTGGCCTGTCATTTACGACGCAACACACAGCTTGCAGCTGCCGGGTGCCGGAGATGGGGTTTCGGGCGGAGAGCGCGGGTATGTTCTGCCGCTGGCACGGGCAGCGGTTGCCACCGGCGTCAATGGACTGTTTTTTGAGGTGCATCCCGACCCGGAGAGGGCTATGTCGGATGCTGCCACCCAGATTCCTCTCGGCGATTTTGCTCCTCTTGTCAGTCAGTTGCTCGCTCTTTATGGCTGCGTGCAGTCACTTCCTTCATCCTAAACCCCACCACATTGTCAGGTTTCCAATACTTCGGTATGCAGCCCTCCCAGGCCGACCCGTCTTCACGGGTCAGCCAGGCGCTTAAGGCGGTCCGTGCCCTGTTTTTTCCCATTGACGGAGTGCTGAATGGCAGTCGCATTACCGTTGAGGGCAACGGTCTTGAACTCTGCTCCATTTCCATACGGGACGCTCTGGGCATAAAGGAGGCTGTTGGTCAGGGGATTCGGGTTGCGGTCTACTCCCCCAGAAGTTCTGAGGGGTATCGTACCCTTCTGGGTGAACTGGGTGTGAGGGATTTCTATTTTTCTGCCGACGACTTTTTCTCGGCCTATGAGTCGTTTCGTGATCGATACGCCCTATCTGACGAAGCGTGTGCCTGCATTGGCGACGACATCGGTGACATTCCTGTTCTTGAAAAGGTCGGGTTTCCCGTGACAGCCATCAATGGGGCCGACTATCTCCGCAACCGTGTGGGATATATTTCTGCCTATGAGGGAGGCGACGGATGCATTAGGGAGATTGTTGAGATGATTCTGTCCGAGCAGGGGAAATGGCCCTTTTGTGAAGCCTCTTCTGCTGAAGGGTAAGGTTTCCGCTGCCGACCTCGGGGTGCAGTGTTGTTCTCAGGCTTCCCTGCCCCAGACGCAGTTTCGTCCGGAGCACTTCGCAGTAGTCGCGGCTGCTGTTGGCCACCAGATTGATGGACTGGCTTGACTTTTTTTATCGTCACCACCTCCTTGTGGGCAAGCATTTACGCAGATGGCCGTTCACAGTTGAGCGGAAAGCGCCGTCGGGTGACGTCAACA
>PYLN01000041.1_pt1 | contig 14311 bp, 19 predicted proteins | sample 1675811 | NCBI WGS metagenome assembly PYLN01 (sample SAMN08732055, study PRJNA438928) | Freshwater metagenome, whole genome shotgun sequencing project. | isolation source: meromictic lake | place: Russia: Kandalaksha Bay | collected 2014-09
AGCGATGCGCTGATCAGGCCGACGATGGTAAGAATGATTATTGGTCTCATGCTGTTGTAAGGGACTTTTGTTTTTTGGCTTTAATCTCGTCAAGGTCCCATTTGTACAAGGAAGCGGGACTAAAGATTCATGATGAGGATGGCAAAGGAGACCCCTTCGGGATATCCCCCCAAAGCCTGATGACTGCTGTCAGAAGGCCGCAGCCAATACCGAACAGCAGCTGTCCTCTGAGTGAAAGTGGGCTGGTGACCATGTCTGTCGCCATGAAGAATGCTCCAAGAACAAGGCCGCCGGTCAGAAAATGAAACAGCGGTGAGGCGTAAGTGGTGGGGTCAATAAGGTAAAAAATCCCTGTGAACGCCAGTGTGCTTGCTATGAAAGAGAGAGGAATGGAAATGGTGATGTAGCGCTTGTAAAACAGCCATGCGGCGCCGAAGAGGAGGGCCAGTACGGAGGTTTCACCAAGGCTGCCGCCAGTTTTGCCCAGCAGGGCGTCCATATAGCTGAAGTTTGAGAGCGCAGCCATACCGTCAGTTTTCAGAATGCCGAGGGGCGAGGCGGCTGTCTGCATGTCGACAGCAAAGGGAACTGCCCAGCTGGTCATGGCCACAGGGAAAGAGATGAGCAGGAAGACCCTGGCAACAAGAGCCGGGTTGAAGATATTGAAGCCTAACCCGCCGAACAGATGCTTTGTTACAACAATTGCGACAAAGGCTCCAACAACAACCATCCATAGGGGAAGGCTGGAGGGAACATTGAGGGCGAGAAGGAGGCCTGTGACAATGGCACTTCCGTCCAGACATGAGTCAGGCTTTTTGCGGATTTTGTCAGTCAGCCATTCAAATCCGACTGATGAAGCGATAGCCGTTATGGTCACAAGAAGAGCTGGTATGCCGAAATAGTAGACCGACATGGCTGTTGCCGGAAAAAGGGCAAGGGCAACATTGTACATGACCGATTCTATGGAGTCTTTCGACCTTACAAACGGCGCGTACGATACTTTGAGTTTTACGGGTTCCATGTGTTGACGGTAATGCGGTTAGGCGGTTTTGCGTTGCTTGCGGTTATTGACCAGGGCTTTGGCATACTTGATCCAGTGTACCAGCTCCCGTTTGGAAGGGCAGACAAAGGTGCAGCTCCCGCATTCAGTACAGTTGGCGAGGCCGTAAAGTTCTGCTTCGTCAAGTCTGCGGAACTGGGCTTCATTGCCAAGCAGCCATGGCTCAAGGCCCTGCGGGCAGGCATCTATGCATTTACCGCACCGTATGCAGGTTCTTTCCCGTGATGATTCCAGACCGGCGTTATTGATGAAGAGAATGCCGGAAGTTGTTTTTGTGATGGGCACCTCAAGGGTGAACTGTGAGCGGCCCATCATGGGCCACCGGTTATGACCTGATTGGTTTTTTCGCTTATGCCGCCTGAGAAGGCAGCTATGTCGCTGAACCGGGTGCCGATGACCGCCCGTATGTTCCTGGCTGAAGAGATCTCCATTCCCGAGACAGTCAGTACCCGCTCAACAAGTGGGCGGTTGCATGAGACTGCGTCATAAATAGCCACTGCCGTGCCGATATTGTGGACAAGGCATCCTTTGTCGAAGGGTAGCTGTCCCTCTTCAATGGTTCTTCCCGTTATGGCGTTGATGAGCTGTTTTTCAGCGCCCTGGGGATACTTTGTTTCAAGGGTAACAATTTCAATGCCAGTTCCCTTCGCCGCCTTTTTCATGGCCGCAATGGCGTCGGGCTTGTTGGCCTCAATTCCGATGAATGGCTTTGCTTTGCCCTGAAAAAGCGATGTGATGATTTCCAGCCCCTTGATGACTTCTTCAGCGGATTCAACCATCACACGATGGTCTGCTGTCAGAAACGGTTCGCATTCGGCACCGTTGAGGATGATGGTATCAATGGTTTTATCGGGAGGAGGGGAGAGTTTGACCGATGAGGGGAACCCTGCGCCACCCATTCCGACTATGCCGGCATCCTTGATTCGTTCAATGATTGATTCTTTTGACAGTCCTTTCCAGTCAATTGGAGCAGTGTTCAATCCTTCTGCCCAGGCATCCTCACCGTCAGTAGTGATGGTGACTGAGAGAGAATAGTTGCCGCCGGGTGGGGAACCGATTTGACGGATTTAACCTTGCCGCTTGTGCCTGCATGGACATGTGCTGAAATGAACCCGTCAGCTTCACCGATGCGCTGGCCTTTTTTCACCTCTTCACCTACTTTGACAAGCGGTTTGGCGGGCTTGCGAGATGCTGACTCATTGAGACCACAATCTCTGAAGGGACCGGCATCTTTTCAATGGCTTTCGACGCTGTCAGTTTTGATTCAGGGGGGTGTATTCCACCAATAGTGAATGTCTTCATTTATGAGGCGTTTGTTGATTTGACCATGTCTTTTTCAAGGACGATGCAGTTCACCTTCGAGGGGCACACTTCAAGGCATTTGCCGCAGGCCGTGCATTTTTCCTGAATGATTCGCGCCACGAAATTCTCAATGACAATGGCCTCTTCAGGGCATACTTTTACACATTTCTGGCAGGCTGTACATCCGGCGTCGCAGGCTCTTTTCGTGTCGGCACCACGATCATGCGAGTTGCAGGCTATGAAAATCCGTTCTGCCTTTTTCTGCTGCATGACAAGCACACCTGTAGGCAGGCAGGAACGCATGCACCGCAGCCGTACAGAGATCCTTGTCAATGACTATAAGGCCGTTTTCAATGCGCATGGCGTTGAAGTCGCACCAGGCTATGCAGGAGCCAAGACCGAGGCAGGAATGACGGCACTGCTTCGGGCCGGCAAAGGCCTGCATGGCAGCCCAGCAGTCCTGTATGCCCACATATTCTGCGCTGGCGCGTGCATTGTCGCTGTTTCCCTGACAGATGACAGCGCAGGTGACAGGTTTGGGTTCAGCCATTTCAATTCCGAGTGATTCGCCAAGCTTTGCCGCAAGGTCCGCTCCACCTACAGGGCAGGTCATGGTCGTATCTTTTGTCCTTACAAGTTCTTCGGCAAACTGGTTGCAGCTCGGATATGCACAGGCACCGCAGTTGACTCCTGGCAGAATTCCGTTGATGATGGTGACCATCGGGTCTTCTGCCACATAGAATTTTTTCGAGACAAAATAGATGATGATGCCAAGAATGAGGGCAAGCGATCCAAGGCTGGTTACGGCTGGTATGAAAGCTTCACTGATCATGGGACGGTGTTTGTTGCTCGAAAAAAAAATACCCTGCCGGCATTGTGTTCTGCCGGTCAAATGAATTTTGTCGGTTCGGGGTCACTGAGCCCGGGTCCGTGCTGTGAGGAGCATCGCTCTGTTGAGAGATGGAAACCCTTAATATAGCACAATCAACCTGTAAATAAAAGCCACTGGGGTCACTTGTGACGGAGAGGTTTCGGCTGAGGCGCAACCTGGTCAATGACATAGTAGGTCTTTTCACCAAGTCCTGCTTTTATCATCAGAAAAGTGATGATAAGGGAAGCAAGACTCACTCCAAACGATTGCCAGAGAGGCAATTGCAGGGAGCTTGTGAGAATAAGTGCACTCATGAAGATGAGCATCGGGATGATGAACAGAATGAGAGCTGCTTTCAGTTCTGCATGCCCTGCAAGTGATACCTGAACCCTGTCGCCGCGTTTTGCTCCGCAGGTATTTCTGGCAAGGACACTCTCTTGGGGCGCTTTGCCTTTTGAGCCTCTGGCCGCAGTGCAGAATCCGCAGTGCGGCCCTTTGAGCGCTTCGTCCTCACAGAGGATGACAAGCTCGGCTTTTCCCTTTACTTTTGTTGAAACTACGGTTGCGTACATGAAATCTCAGGAGAGTCCGTTTCTGGTGAAGATGATGTCAACATTGTTTTTCAGCTTGTTCTGGATGTTTTCAAAGCTGAACAGTTCCTTGATTTCTTCAGCGCCAAGATGCCGGAGAAGATCCTCGTCTTTCAGTACAAGATCACGCAACTGCGTTTTGGTTGACCAGCTCTCCATTGCATTTCGCTGCACAAGACGGTAGGCCTCTTCGCGGGTCAGACCTTTACCGGTAAGGGCAAGCAGAAGCGTCTGGGATGTTGTCAGGCCGTAGGATGTGTTGAAGTTCTCTTTCATCCTTTCGGGATAGACCAGAAGGGTTTCAAGTGATTCACTGAAAGTTCTGAGCATGTAGCAGAGCGCAGTGGTGGAATCGGGCATGATGATTCGCTCAACAGAGGAATGGGAAATGTCGCGTTCGTGCCAGAGTGCCACATTTTCAAGTGCGGCAATGGCATTGGAACGAACCACGCGCGCCATGCCGGTAAGCCGTTCAAAGGTGATCGGGTTTCGTTTGTGTGGCATGGCGGAGCTGCCTTTCTGCCCTTTGCTGAAAAATTCTTCTGCCTCACGGACTTCGGTGCGCTGAAGATGGCGGAGTTCAACTGAGAACTTTTCAATGCTTGCGGCTACAATTGCATGGTGGTGGCAAATTCTGCGTGGCGGTCGCGTTGAAGAATCTGCGTCGAGATTGACGAGGGCTCCAGGCCCAGTTTGTGGCATACGGCGGCTTCAATATCAGGGGAGAGGTGCTGGTAGGTGCCTACGGCGCCTGAAATCTTGCCCACTGAAACATTTTTGACGGCATGCTGCATCCGCTCAAGGTTCCGTTTCATCTCTTCGTGCCAGAGAAGCAGCTTGAGGCCGAATGTGGTCGGCTCTGCATGAATGCCATGCGTGCGGCCCATTTCAATGGTGTATTTGAACTCAACTGCCCGTTTTGCGAGAATTGAAATCAACTGTTCTATGTCTTTGATCAGTATTGCACCGGCATCACGCATCTGCATTGCGAGGCAGGTATCGACAACATCGGAAGAGGTCAGCCCTTCATGAATATAACGGGACTGCGGTCCTACATATCCGGCAACATTGGTCAGAAATGCTATGACATCGTGTTTTGTCTCTTTCTCGATTTCAAGGATTTCGTCAACCTTGAATGTTGCGCGTTCTTTTATTGTGGAAAGGGCCTCTTCGGGAACATATCCTGCTTCCATTCTTGCTTCAACGGCGGCAATTTCAAGCTGAAGCCAGCGCTGGAATTTGGCTTCGTCGGTCCAGATGTCGGCAATTTCTTTGGGTGAATAACGAGGTATCAAGGGTGTTTCTGTTTAGTGTGTGGTGAAAAAAAGAATATAAGGATTATTCCTTTTCATGCTGCAGCTGTTCGTATGCTGCTTTGATGAAGGTGATTGCGGCCTCTCTGTCGTAAGGAATCCTGCCGTCGATAATGGCATTTTCCATCTGTTTCTTTATGGCGCCAAGAAGACGCCCTTCGCCAATGCCCAGCTCTTTCATGATGTCAAGCCCGTCTATCGGAGGGCGCCATTTTGCAAGAAGGTCTTTTTCTCCTACCTCTTCAATCTTCTTCTCAACATTGGTGAAGTTGTTCATGATTTTTGCCACTTTCCTCGGGTTTTTGCTGGTCACATCTGCCCGGCAGAGTGCCATGAGGTCGAGGAGGTCTTCTCCGGCATCAAACATGAGGCGGCGCACAGCCGAGTCGCTGATTTCTTCTTTGGAAAGAGGAATGGGGCGGTGGTGAAGGCGTATCATTTTCTGGACATAGTCAAGATGGCTCATGGGCCAGCGCATCTCACGGAAAATTTTTGCGGCAGTCCGGATGCCGACAGCGTCGTGGCCATGAAAAGTCCAGCCGTGCTGCTTGCTGAAACGCTTTGTGGCCGGTTTGCCGATGTCGTGCAGGAGCGCAGCAACTCTCAACCAGAGATTGTCTGTGTGTGGTGAGAGGTTGTCTATCACCTTGAATGTATGGAAGAGGGTATCTTTATGGCCCATTCCGTCTACCTGCTCTATACCTGCCATGGTGGCAACATCGGGCATTATTTCCTGTAGCAGACCGGTCTGGTGGAGAATGATGAGTCCAACGGAGGGGCGAGGAGATGACATTATTTTGAGAAACTCAGTGCTGATTCTCTCCCGTGAGACGATTGTGATGCGTTTATGCATGGTTTCCATTGCCTCGATGACCTCTTCAGCAGGAGTGAAGCCGAGCTGGGCGGCAAATCGTGCGGCACGCATCATGCGGAGCGGGTCGTCTGAAAATGTCTGCTCTGGATCAAGCGGGGTGCGGAGAATTTCTTCTTTGAGATCCCGCAGTCCGTTGTGCTGGTCGATGATATCTCCCCGCCCCTGTCGGTTGAGTGAGAGTGCAAGAGCGTTGAGTGTGAAGTCACGGCGTGCGAGGTCGTCTTCAAGGGTGCCGGTGAGGGTGATGGGTTTTCTTGATTCCGGATTGTAGGATTCTTTGCGGGCGCCAACCAGTTCCAGCTTGTAATGAACCCCTTCAGGGCCCGGGATCTCAAGCTGTGCGGTTCTGAACCGCTCAAACAGGACGAAGTTCTTCCCGTGCAGTTCCTTACGGATCTGTTTTGCAAACGGGACCGGGTCGCCGATGACCATGATGTCTATATCGGTGCAGGGCCTTTGGAGAATCATGTCGCGGACGAATCCTCCAACAAGGTAGCAGCCCATTGCGTTTCTGTCGGCAATGTCGCCAATACGGAAAAGCGTGTCAGGGATGGTCAAGGTCATCGTGGGGAGTTCCTTCTCGATTCACAGTGTGCCCGGGTTGCTGCTTTTTTCGACCAGGTCGATATTTGCGGCAATCTCACGGGTAATTCTGTCGGCCACCATAATGGCCTGACGGCCGTCTGCAGAGCTGACGGCAATTGGTGTATCAGCAGTGACTGCTGCAATGAAATGTTCAAGTTCGTCTTTGAGTGCGTTGACTTTCGGCGGGTCCGGGTGGATGTAGTCAAGCACATGGCCCTCCATTGCTCCTGGATTTCACCGAACTGTTCGAGAATTTTTTTTGCTGCAAGTTTTTTGAGAGGGTTTTTTGTGGTTGCCTCTTCTGGCTTGACAAGACGAAAGACCTCTGACTTACCAGTGGTCAGGTCAAGTGATGCGTAACTTTTCGGGTCAGTACCGAAGAACCGGAGCTTGCGCTGACGGCAGCGGCTGAGGCGGCTTGCAGTGACATTGGCCGTTGCTCCGTTCATGAAGTCAATCCGTGCAGTTGCCATGTCGAGTTCGTTTGAGAATACCCTGACCCCGGAGGCTGCAATGGTGCGTATCTCGGATTTGATGAGAGAGAGCACGAGGTCGATGTCGTGAATCATGAGATCAAGCACCACGGAGACATCGGTCACCCTTCGTGAAAAACCGCTGAGGCGTTCAGCCTGAATGTACATGGGTTGGCCGATGTATGATTCCACAGCCCTCAAGCAGGGTTGAACCGTTCAATGTGGCCGACCTGAATGCGGACATTCTGTTCTTTTTCAAGGCGGATAAGTTCATCGGCCTCTTCAAGGGTGGCCGTGATGGGTTTTTCAATAAAGAGGTGCAGCCCTTTCAGGAGGAGCTCCTTTGCAATGGCGTGATGGGAACTTGTGGTTGTGGCTATGACTGCCGCGTCACACCCTTCGGCAAGATCGGCAAGGGAGGCGAAGCAGGGAACAGCATATTTGGCGGCCATTTCCTCTGCACGGGCTGTGTTGAGGTCAAAAACTCCTGCGCATTCAACCGCAGGCTGTTCATTGGCAATTTCAGCCAGAAGTTTTGTGTGGAATTCGCCAAGTTTGCCGACGCCGATGATGCCTATTCTCATATCGTGGATTCTTTTGTGGATGCAGAACTATACCCTTCTTCAGCTGCCGATTGTTTCAGCAACTGTGTCTCCATCGGGGTCAAGGGCATCTATTTTGTATTTGAAAAGGTCAAGTGCGATAATGAATCCGATTATGGTCAGTACTCCGGCAACAATATAGGGCGCGTGAAAATTCATTCCATAGAGAATGCTGCCGCTGAAAGGCCCCATGATGCGGGCAAATGAGTTGACGGACTGTGAAATTCCAAGAATCTCTCCCTGCTGCTGTTTGTAGCTGTAGAGTGAAATGAGGGAAAGGTTGATGGGAGCGACGAGGCTTGTGCCGACTGCAAAGAAGAAAAGGATGGTGAGCCCTATTGTAAACAGAGACTCCTTGGGGCGAAAGGTACAAAAAAGACGCCGATGAAAGTGAACAGGTGACCCCAGAGAAAGAGCTTATGTTCACCGAATTTCTTGACAAGATTTCTGATCATTCCTCCCTGTACGATAACCGAGAAAAGACCGACGAAGGCGAAAATGTATCCGATCTGCTGGTCACTGGCCAGAAAATACTCTTTCCACAGCAGGATTGAGGCTACCTGCATGTTGACGATTGCAAAGGTGAAGAGATAGTTCGCAATCATCAGCATTGCGAGAGGACGCGAGCTGAATGCAAGTTTGACTCCGGCTGCATATTCGTTGATTTTCTGGGCAAGAACGGCTGAAGTTGGAGGGCGGTCTGCGCTGTGTTCAGTTCCACTGCGTCGGAATGAGAGTTTTTTTGCGTTTTTGTTGGACTCGGGCAGGAAGAAGACTGCCAGAATGAAGTCAACGAAAATGAGGCCGGCAGAGACATAGCCGACCATGGGAATTCCGTAGTTGTGCTTGAGCAGACCGCCGATAAGGGGCCCTATGATGAAGCCGATGCCAAAGGCGGCTCCGATCATTCCCATCGCTCCCGACCTGCTTTTGCTGTCGGTGACATCGGTGATGTATGCCTGTGCGGCGGCAATATTTGCAGAGCCGATGCCGGAGAGGCCGCGGGAGAAAATCAGAAGCGCTATGGTAGTTGTCTGCGAAAAGACAAGATAGGAGACTGCGGTAATGAAGATGCTGAACAGCATGACGGGACGGCGGCCGATTCTGTCGCTCAGCTTGCCCCAGAGCGGGGAGAAGATGAACTGCATGATCGAGAAGATTGCCGCAATCAGGCCAATCATGAAGGGGCTGGCTCCGAGATCCTTGGCATATGTCGGGAGCAGCGGGAGGACAATCCCGAACCCGATCAGGTCCAGCATGACCGTCAGGAGGAGAATGAAGAGAGGCGATTTCTTCATGAAGAAGATCCGGTTTGTTCAGCTAAAGCCCCAAAGATACGAAAAAGCCATCTGTTTATGCAGTCCGGTTTTGTTACCTGGATTCCTGCGGGCTTGATTCGGGATGGGCAAGTCGGTACAGTGCTTCAATTCCATCGAGAACGCGAGGTCCGGGACGAAGGAAAATGCTGTTGTCGAAGCGGTCGTACACCCGTCGGTTCTTCACGGCGCTGATATGGTTCCATCCTGGGCGGTTCATGACATCGTCGGCTGCTGATGACTCTTTTGCCATGTACATGCAGGCAATGATTTCAGGGTTCTGCCGTATCACCCATTCCTGGGATATTTCAAAATATTCCTTTTCGACAGCATCCCCGATGTTCCGGGCTCCGGCATATAAAATCAGGCAGATGTGTAGCTCCCCCTGCCCCCGGTCCAGAACGGATCATCCCATATTTCAAGATAGATGGATGGCCTGTGACCAATTTCGGCGGTTTTTTGTCGATACTTTTCCAGACCCTGGTCGATGATGGAGGCAAGGCTGTCGGCCTGTCGTTCATGGCCTGTCAGTCTCCCGATTCGCTTCAGCGCATCGGGAATTTCTTCGGGAGTCTTGCATGAGATGGTTTCGCGCCGGATGCCGAGCGCTTTGATTTTTTTTTCCCATGGTTTCGTCGGCAAGGTCAACATCAATGACAAGATCGGGATGGAGGGACGCCAGCATTTCAAGTGATGGTCGACCGAAAGCTCCCGTAACCGGTACGCTGGCGGCTTCTTTCGGCCAGTCGCACGCACTGGTCCGACCCTTCAGTTGCTCTCCGGCACCGATGGCGTAAATCATTTCAGTGATGCTCGGTGCCAGGCTGATGACGGTCGGTCTTTCGGAATCTCGTTCAGGATCCGCTTTTTTCCCGGGCTGCAACCCCAGAGAAGGAAACTGAACGAAAGCAGGAGGATGAAATGGGGGAGTGCGGAGCGTTTCGGGTGCATGATTCATGAATTGTTTGGGGATGGACCAAAAAAGCAGTAACAAAGTAATGAAGACGATATCGAAACCCAAGCGTTGGGATAATGGAGCAGCATATCTCATTGTCGGCCATAGCGCTGCTGTTTGCCGGCGGCCTCGCACTGTTCCTCTACGGAATGAGGCTGATGGCGAGCGGGATGAAAAAAGCCTCGGGAGACAGGGTCCGACGGCTTATTTCAGCGGTTACAGCCAACCGTCTTTCAGGGTTGTTTGCAGGCGCTTTCGCCACTATGGTGGTTCAGAGCAGCAGTACCATCATTGCCACTCTTGTTGGCTGGTACAGTCGCGCCTCATGTTGTTCAGTCAATCGCTTGCCGTTATTCTCGGTGCTGAAATCGGCACAACGGCCATGGCTCAGCTTATTGCATTCCGCCTGCATGATTTCGCGCTGGTGATTTTCACAATCGGTTTCGTGATCCATGCATCAGCCAAAAACGAAACCATCCGTTTTACCGGTGAGGCATTGTCGGGCTTCGGGCTACTGTTTTTTGGTCTGAAACTTATGTCGGAGGCGGTGGCTCCGCTCGAGGAGTATCAACCGTTTCTGGCTCTGCTCAGGGTACTTGACAATCCAGTGATAGGCGTCTTGACAGGCACTTTGCTGACAGGCCTCATACAGAGCAGTGGTGCTTTTATCGCCATTGTCATGACGCTTGGGGGGAGGGAGTCTTTCACTTGAGGCGGCAATTCCCCTGTTGCTCGGGGCCAACATTGGAACCTGCATCACCGGCATTCTGGCCGGTTCTGGAATGGGACGGCCGGCAAGGAGGGTGGCTTATGCTCAGGTTGCCTTCAATCTTGCCGGCGTTGTCTTGTTCATCTGGTTCATTCCATCGTTTGCCGATGCCATTCGGGTGTTTTCTCTCTCTTCGGTTGAGGGTGCATCTCTGAATTCCGGGTCAGTCGTTCCCCGTCAGATTGCCAATGCACACTCAATTTACAATGTGTTCATGGCCTTTTTTCTCCTTCCGTTTCTCCCGCTGATGGAGAGGCTGCTCTACCGAATCTATCCCGACGATCCTGAAGAAACCCGCCAGATACCTGCAGTGTGGTATCTGCAGGAGTCTGCGCTTGATTCTCCTGCACTCGCCCTTGGTTATGCCCGGGCCGAAATTTCCCGAACGGCGAAAATCGCTTCACGAATGGTATGTGCAGCCCTTCATCCTTTCATTGCCAATGAGCCTGGTCGCGACAGGGTCTACAAAAGTCTTACGGTTGTGGGGGGATGGCGATGCGTGAAGAGAAGCTGGATTTTCTTGAAAAGCAGCTCTCCGATTACCTGATAAAAATCAGTCGGAGCGAGCTGAATGAAGAGCAGTCAAAAGAGGTGTTTGCTCTCATGGACGCAATCAAGAGTCTTGAATCTATGGGCGATGTCATCGATGTACTCAGGGGGCGTCTCGTAAGGGTAAAAGAGAGTCTGAAGGCCGAGTTGAGCGAAGAGGGTAAACGGGAGCTGCTTTCGCTGCATTCCCTTGTATGTGGAGAAGTTGAAAAACTTCCGGTTCTGCTTGAGGAGATGGACGGGGATAAGGCAGCTGCGATGCTTTTGGACGACAGGTTGTTCTGTGAGCTGGTCCAGACTGTACAGAGTGCTCATTTTAAAAGGGTTCAGCTTCATCCAGAGGCGGAATTGACCCATGACCTGCACATGGAGCTTATCAATGTGCTGCAGCAGGTTCATCATTATACGAAAGGTATTTGCCGAACTATTGCTGAAATGAATCACGGCAAATAAGTACTTCCGGCCTCTTGACATTCCATGTTTCTTTCTTATAATCATACTTGAACCTGCGGTGCCGGAATCGGAAATGAGACCGGCTTAATAGGGAACCCGGTGTGAATCCGGGACAGTCCCCGCTGCTGTAATCCTGCGCCTTCGCTTGCTTGAGCAAGGTGAAAAGGTTCCGTCAATTATGCCACTGTACCGAAACATTCGGGACGGGAAGGCTGACGGAATCCGGGAAAGTCAGAAGACCTGCCGCAATTATTTCTTCCATGCTTCGGGATAAAGCAACATACTGCCATGAAGAACAACACTGCTCCTGTTCAGGGCGTGCGAGTATTGCGTGCCGCTATCAGGGATTACATTTCCCGTATTTTTTTCTCCTTTCTTAACCGCCTTTTTCCCTCATTGCGGAACTATGCTGTGCCGACACCGGCGCCTGTTGAGCTGTTTGTGACAGAGAGAAAGCTGGTGTTTACCAATCCATTGATGGCCCGGGCCATACTCCAGCACCGCCGGCCGGCAATGTGCTCTACCGGAGGAGAGAAAGAGCCGCTCTGGGATCCTTTCGGATACGGGCACTGCTTTTCGTTGAATTAGATTTCATTGCTGCTTATTTGAGATACCTGTAAATATTTTAATCACTGTTCTTTCATTGTATGCTGGTGCCGGTTTGAAAGCCGGAGAATAGGGAACTGCGTGAAAATCGCAGACTGTACCCGCAACTGTATGACGGTAAGCCCTGAAACCACTGCATGACAACATGCACCGGTTTCCGGGTTCGTTCCAGGTCACTGTATTGTTTTCCTCACAGGAACACAGCGGGAAGGCCGGAATGGAAGGGCACCCTCAAAGTCAGGAGACCTGCCAGCATGCATCGCATCAATCATCGGACTACGGCGTATGGTCCTTTGCGACAGCTTTCCTGCAGACACTCCATACCTGCCTCATCTGCCGCATTGTTTCTCATCCGCCCGATTCCATAACCAAACCATCGGGAACAATGGGACAGATAGACATGGCTTTTCCAGCATCATCAAGCGCGACGGGACGAACGCTCCTTTCGATACCGAAAAAATCACCTACGCCATCTTCCGGGCCCTTCGTGCCGTCGGCAAGCCAGACAGGACAAAGGCCGCCAAACTCTGCGGAGATGTGCTGGCGCGCTGCATGAACTTGCAGGGGAAAACCAGCCGACCGTTGAAGGCGTGCAAAACCTTGTTGAGAAGACGCTCTTTTCAACAGGGGAGTTCGAGGCAGCCAAAGCTACATCATCTACCGCCATCAGCACCGCACTCTCCGTGACGCAAAGGAGATATTCAGCAATGTCGACCTTGTCGACCAGTACCTCAATCTTGAAGACTGGCGGGTGAAAGAGAGTGCCAACTCCAGCTGGTCGCTGCAGGGGCTGAACCAGCACATCTCCACCATTGTCAGCTCGCAGTACTGGCTGAACCGCATCTATCCACCTGAGATCAACGAGGCGCATACATCCGGAACGATGCACATCCACGATCTCGGCTTTCTCAGCGTCTACTGCGTAGGCTGGGATCTTGAAGATCTCCTTCGTAGCGGCTTCACCGGCGTAGCCGGATATGCAGCCAGCAAGCCTGCCCGTCACCTCCGTTCGGCACTCGGCCAGATCGTCAACTTCTTCTACACCATGCAGGGCGAGGCAGCCGGCGCCCAGGCCTTCTCTAATTTTGACACACTGCTCGCCCCGTTTATCCGCTACGACTCCCTCGACTACGAAGAGGTACGCCAATGCCTGCAGGAGTTCTTTTTTCAACATGAATGTGCCGACCCGGGTCGGGTTCCAGACTCCTTTCACCAACATTACGCTCGACCTCACCGTGCCCTCCACTCATCGCGACATGCCGGTGATGATTGGTGGCGAAGCCATGGCGGAGACCTACGGCCTCTTTCAGGAGGAAATGGATCTCTTCAACCGTGCCTTCGCCGATGTAATGATTGCCGGGGACGCTAACGGCGCCGTTTTCTCATTCCCGATTCCGACTTATAACATTACCCCCGATTTCGACTGGGAAAATCCGGTCTATGACGGAATTTGGGAGATGGCCGCCCGATACGGCATTCCCTACTTCTCCAATTTCGTCAACTCCTCCATGAGTCCCGACGATGTGCGCAGCATGTGCTGCGCCTGCGTCTTGACAAGCGCGAGCTGCAGAAGAAGGGCGGGGGGCTCTTCGGATCGAATCCCCTCACCGGTTCCGTAGGTGTGGTCACCATGAACCTGCCGAGAATTGGATATGAGGCGCGGAGTGAAGAGGAACTCTATCAGCGCCTCGAACACACGATGGAGCTGGCAAAAGCAAGTCTGGAAATCAAACGCAAAGGTGATTGAGCGTCTGACCGCCGAGGGCTCTATCCCTATTCCAGGTTCTATCTTCGTCACCTCTTCGAGCATAACGCCGCATACTGGACAATCACTTCTCGACCATCGGCATTACCGGTATGAACGAATGCTGCCTCAACTTCCTTGCTGCACCATCGCCGACCCTGACGCAAAGCCTTCGCCCTCAGGTGATGGATTTCATGCGCTCCCGCCTTGAAGCATTCCAGGAGGAGACCGGCCACATCTACAATCTTG
>PYLN01000042.1_pt1 | contig 14265 bp, 16 predicted proteins | sample 1675811 | NCBI WGS metagenome assembly PYLN01 (sample SAMN08732055, study PRJNA438928) | Freshwater metagenome, whole genome shotgun sequencing project. | isolation source: meromictic lake | place: Russia: Kandalaksha Bay | collected 2014-09
AGTTTTTTGCCAAGGTGCAGAATAAGATGCATTACGCCGTTCACGGTCATACCGCTGCCGAGTTGATCTTCAGGCGGGCAGACCACACGAAAGAACGGATGGGCTTGACCACCAGGGCCAAAGCCCCGCCGGCAAGATTCTGAAAAGCGATGTCGTGTGGCAAAGAACTACCTTTCAGCGGCGGAACTGGAAGATTTGGGGCGCATCGCAAACTTATTTTCTCTCGATAGCTGCCCTATAGATGGGGAGTACTTCACACGAAGAGAAAAGGTGGCACACGGAGGAAAGAGCAGGAACGAGAAAAACCCCAAGACGCCTATTAAATAAGGTGTCTTGGGGTTTGTCGGTAAAACCAGGGAGATGTAACGGGTGGAGGGAACGCCGACCTACCGCAAAACAGTCTCAAAGCCCGCGCTCCTCGTAACTCCTTGATAATAAACGCCGAAGTCATCTTACACAACCACTTCCCGACAACCTGACCAGAGAAACGATTTTCTCCACTGATTTCCCTGCACCGGACGAGGGTGACGGGTTTGCAGTAAAACCGGATACCTGGCATCGAACCGCAACAACTTCGAATCCGATTTTCGGACGCCGGTTCGGTTCCCAAAACGGGAATCGAATTGCCGCCCGGATCGGCTTACTGCAGCCCATATTTTTTCTTGAAATCTTCAATCCAGTCTTCGTGTCCGCCCGATTCTTGTATCGCCTCAACAACCATTTGAATGGTCAATCGGCCAACTCGATGCCGTAGGTTCTGCGGGATCGCCTCATATAGAAACGGCCACAACCCGCCGTGCGCCAGCCCATCATCCGTTGACCTCAAAAAAGCCGGGTTTCTTGCATCGTGCAGCAATAAGAAGGTCCCTTGCTTGGCAAAGGCAAACATCGCCTCACGGAAAAATTGGTAGTAGTTTGCAAACGGACATATGGCCCCATTAACAAGAGTCGCCTCCGAAAAGCCAAGCCCATCCAAGCGCTGCCAATATTTCCTGCCGATATGGTGCAAGTAACATTCGCCAAGCAGGTCTGGATAAGGATTCCGACCCTCGCAATCACCACCGGCAAAAACAGAGCAGCCACCAAATTCTCGTTCCACCAGCTTTGCTTCGATAAAGAGGCTGTTACATGTGCCTGACAGAATAATGTCGATAGACGTCGGTTGGCCGTTGTCCTCGTTAAAGACTGAACGGTCGTCGTGCTCAAAAACCGCCGCGACGTCCCCACCTGGCCAATCGATAACGAGCCTTTCAATCGCAATCTTCAATGGCCGAGATCGTTGCGCACAATCAGGGGCCAATAAGATTGAAGGCCATCGCCTGGCTGCTTAGCCCGTGATGCAGGTATTTGTGCAGAGGAAACGAATCCTCGCCGAGATGTCTCTCCTGTTCTTGGCGGATGTAATCCGCGACATCTTCACAGATGAGATTCATGGGCCACAGATCATGACGGGCGAGACAGTACCCCATCCTATGATGGGTTTCGCATCCTCGCTCGCTGAACCATTGTTCCGCAGCCTTACGCAGAGATGCCTCGAAACTCTTGTATCGTGTGTAAGGCCAAGTTCTGGCCAGTTGCGACTGTTGATGTTTTTCATGGACGCGCTCCTTGCCTGCCAATCAGCCTTCAGCCAGTTCCAAAGCATCCACCGGCCAGAAGCACTCTGGTCGCGGGCGGTTGACGCCGGGATGTCCGGCCTTGGGGCGGCAGTTCAGGACCCGGTCGACCCATTGGGCGGGTATGGCGTCCAGGCCGTACACCGCGCCCAGTAGCGCCCCACAAATGGCTGCGTTGGTATCGGTGTCGCCACCCCGCATGACCGTATCGACGACGCCAGCTTCAAGGCTCGGGGCATTGAGCAGTTGCCATAGGGCATTGCGAAACGCGATCAACACCCACCCCTGTTGCTGGACGTAGTCCTCCGGTGGAGCTTCGGCAGCCCCATGGATGGCCTCCATGAGAGCCGGGTCGACTGCCAGGTCGGCAGCCCACTGTTTGATATTCTGGTAGAGCTTCTCGCTTCGCAGCCAGATGCAATGGCGTGGCAATCGCCATGGTGAAAAGCGCGTTGGCCTGCAGACACACCGGGTTTGGATGCGTCAGAGCGGCATCCTGCTTGGCCCAGTTGCCCACTGTCTCCAATGGGTGGTTGGCCCCGAAAATGCCCAAGGGGCTGATCCGCATCATGGCCCCGTTGGCCTGGCTTTCGGGGTTTGGACACCCCCGAAGACCAGCGGAAATGGTCATGCCGCAGTCAAAGGGATCGGAGTCGAGCCAGAATTGATAAGTCTGGAGCACGGCATCGGGATCATAGGCCCCACGCTCTTTCAGCATCCGGGCCAGCAGCAGCGCCATTTCAGAGTCATCGGTCGGCTGACCGGCAATGGTGTTCCATGTGCCGCCATCGGCCAGTTCCCGCACGCCTTCCAGGTAGCTGCGGCGGATCTCCTCCGGTGACTGGAACTCGACCAGGCTGCCGAGGGCGTCTCCGGCGAGCTGGCCAAGGAGGCAACCCTGGGCACGATTAACCGGCATAAGACACCCCCAGAACCTGTAAAAGCTGTTCCCGGATTTCCTTTGCCGTCGCTCCGAGATCAACAGTGGCAAATCGAATTTCATGGTTCTGGATCATGACCGCCTCGTTAACCATATCGCCCACCGATGGGTGAAGGAGCAGACCCGAGGCTTTTTCGGCGAGAGGGTCACCATTACCTTCCTGAGACCTCAAATAGGCGTAAATCTGATAGATGTATCCGCTGCGCAGTGTTTCTTCCCGATACCAGCCTCGTGTCACAACGGAGTTGAACTTCGTGTCAATGACGATACGGCGTCCCGCGTCGGAGTGGTCGAGGATGATGTCGGTTCGCATAGAGGGGAGGATCTTATCTATGCCCAGACTCTTGCTTTCAATCTGCCAGTTAATTGTTTTGCCCGCATCGACGCGCCAGCCTCTTTTGGAAAGCACGACATCATAGAAACCGGCGATCCCTTTCTCGTAAAGCTTCCGAATCCAGGTAATTTCTCTATCTGGCAACGACAATTGCTTTGCGCCTGCGGCCTCTGTAGGCAGGGCGAGATTGAAGGCAGATGGGCCGCAGCAACCATAGGCTGATCATCTGCATCGTGTCTTCCAAAGCGGTCGATGGAAACTTCGCCACGATTCGGACGTTCCCCGGTTACGCCCATGCGTCTCAAGCTTGCCGCCAACGACAGACATCGGTGTGCCAGCGTCCCCTGGAGAACGATTTTGGATATTTCCTCTAAGGCCGTCCGTACATAGCGGTTTCGGGCTGTATCGATGGTCAATTCATGGAATCGACAGGCAACCTTTCCACGATCCAGTAATCGATGCCTCTCAGTGTTCAGTAGGTCGATTCGCCCGCGCACGCGGCCAAGAACAGCCTCACGCGATTGGTAGCCATAACTCAAATTGCGCTGAATACGACGCTCGACGCGACGGCAAAGCATCTCTGCGACCATGTCTGGTATGTCATCAGGGTTATCCTCTACGGCGACCTTCGCCTTTTGGAGATCCCTGAACAAATCCGATGCGTACAACATGAGCAGCCAAAGGTTGCGCACCGGGATGCGGCCTATTCGGCCAATCCTTCATGGGCGTCTGATATCAAGTTGGCAGCAGCAAGTGTCACGATCAGAATCCTTCCAGCAAGCGTTCTCTCGCCTTCCGGGATTTCTCGAGCGCATCGAACCAATATTCATCGAGCAACGGACCGATCTCGGTATCAACCACCTGACGGAACCATTCCCGGGCATCACTGATGGGAATACCAAACGGCGGTGTGACATAGCTGTGCCCCACTCGAAACTGAGGCCCGAGACCGGTGTCGGCTGAAATCTCGCTGTTCAGGGCAATGAGACGCTTCTCGATTTCGACAAGGATTTCTGAATCAATACCGCACTGGGATTGAACCCAATCGTGCCAGGGCTTGCCGAGCGTGGGCTCCAAATCGATGAAGGCAAAACGGCGACGCAACGCCAGATCGACCAGAGCGAGGGAGCGGTCGGCAATATTCATCGTACCGATGACATAGAGATTGTCCGGGATGAATACACGCTCGCCATCTGACCGTTTATAGGAAAGCTCCAGGGCCTCATTCGGCGTTCTCTTGTCAACCTCGAGGAGCGTCAGCATCTCGCCGAAAATCTGTGCGGGATTCCCGCGATTGATCTCTTCAATGACGACGACATGTCTTGCCGTTGGATCTTTTGCGGCGGCCTTCATCATCTCCACAAAAGGCCCATCCACCAGCGTGAGCTTTCCGTCTCCCACCGGCCGCCATCCACGGATGAAATCCTCGTAGGAAAGGTTCGGATGAAACTGCACCGCTCGGACTTTGCTGTCGTCGCGTTGCCCCATCAAAGCGAAAGCCAATCGCTTGGCCAGCCAGGTCTTTCCTGTGCCCGGCGGCCCCTGGAGGATCAGGTTTTTCTTGGTCCGAAGGCGCTCGAGAATCTTTTGGAGTTTTTCCCGGGCGATAAAACATCCATCAGTCAGAATGTCATCGACGGAGTACGGTTCGATGGGTGCAGCCGTGACCTCTGCCTCGGATGTGGCATCCGCTTCGTCATCCTGTGCATCAGGATCTGTGGCATTCGGGTGGGCGGATGTCCCACTATCCTTGAAAAGCCAGGCGGCAAGTGACAGCTCCGGAAATGAGTGGACGGGATACGCATCCTCCTGGAAACGAGCCTCAAGGGTGTCCAGCACCGCCAGATAATCAGTGGCGTTGCAGCGGCCTTTGGGGCCGTTCATGCCAATCTGAATGTTGAGCTTCTTGCTGATGTAACGCTGGGACTGACCATCAAGGGTCGGGAAATTCCAGGGACGAATCCAGTACAGCCCCATGGTAAGGTTCCACCCCACACCATAGCGCTGCGTCGCGTTGTCGTAGGCTGAGACAAATGCCGACCGTGCCTCCGCGTCATCCGATTCCGCAAAAGCAATCGCCTGGGCGAAAACTTCCCAGAGGGTTTCGATGTCATCTGGTTGGCGTTTGTTGTCGAACCCGAAAAACCATGACTTCTGATTGTTGAGAATGGGAATTCCTTCAAACGAGTCTGGAACAGGCTCGGACACTCCAAGCAGATTGGCAAGTTCGCTCGCAATAGCTTTGCGATTTGCATCGGTAATCCCCCGGTTGAATATGCCCATAGCCGTAAATGGGCAGATGTCCTTCAGGGGGCCAGAGGAACCATCCGCGAATTGATCCTGCAGGTTGGAGAGGCCATCCACCTTCGAGGCAATAAGGTGGATTCCGGCAATCAGCTCATCTCGCCGATTCCGAAAGGTAAGGAGTTTCTCTGCTACCGCCTCGTAAAAGCGGGTCCAGTTGAAACGGCGCTTGTCGACAGCGCTATCACCGAAGCGTTCACGCCAGTAAGGGGCATTGCGGAACCGGTTAATGTCTTGCGCCTTTTCCTCGAAAGTGAAGCCGATCAAAGCATCTGTGGTCCAGTCGCCAGGCAAGACCCGCCAGACCGTGCTTCGATTGGTGTAGAAGTACCACTCACGCGGAGGATCGAAAGGTTTCCAGTCAACCTTCAAGGTGCGGCCGTCGCCGAGATTCTCTTTTACCGTGCCAATGGCTTTGATCGCCATGACGGAAACGGTTTGGCCTCGGCTATCAAATGGGAGATCGTGCTTCCGCGTATAGGACGACTTGATCGCAATGCGGTCCCCAACCTGGATGGACTTCACCGCGTCGAGATATTTGTCCTGATACCCATTTTCCCATATGCCTTCCTGTAGAAAGCGGGGTGTCTGATCATCGGTTCCGCCGTATGTAGCTCCGACAAACCAACAGGCTCGGGCTCCGGCCCCTTCAGGTTTTGAATTCATATCCAGGTCTCCATTATTATTTTCCTTCCCCGGTTAACAGAGCGTCCTCATCGATCTCGAAAAGATCCGGTGTAGAGCGATGGACCCAATGCCGTGTTCCATCAGGAGCATCACGAGCTGTTCGCCATTCATCAGGGCGATGGGGGTCTTGTCTGTCTGGGCGGCTTCCTTGATGGCTCCGGCGCTGAAGTCGCTGGTGGTGATGATCAGACCTTGTTCGTGCGCTCCGAGGCTGCCGCGCACCTGCTGAACCACCGGAGCAGGATGTTGTTCTTGAGCTTCCACTTCTTGACCTGAACGGCCATCTTGATGCGGACCACGTCTCCAACCACCAGGGTGCCCCGGACATCGATGCCGCCATCGCCGCTGAGTTTGGTCACCTCGACCATCTCGAAACCCATCTCCGCCAGCAACTGCGAGATGAGCTCTTCGAACTCTCCGGGCTTCATGGCCAGCAGGCGCTCTCGCAAGACCTTCCGAACCTGGTGGTTGTGCTGCTCGATTTGGAATGCGAGACCGCGTCCCATCCATTGGCTCAGACCGATATAGCCACGGCCGTGCTGCACGAAGCGGGGCCGCTCACCGCGTTTCTGCTGGCGCTTGATCTCGGTGATCACCTGGGCATACATGGAGGCTTCCGGCGTTTTTCCGCTTGTCACCAACCATCCTTTCTCCAAGGCCTTCTCGGTGATTTCCTTGTAGTGCATCGGCTTTTTCCCGCCGAACTCCTCAAGCACCTTCTGAGCACAATCAATGAAGGAAAAGCTCGCGTTGGTGGGATGAGGTTCTGAGGGGTTTTCGACAGGGGCAAGAACCGACGCCGTGTCACCCTCTATTTCAGTTAAATCACGAAGTGCGAAGGTCTGAGGGCCTACCTTTACAAAGGGAGACTTATCCCCATTGTTCTTGATGTCGGAGTAGAGCCGGGCGCTAACGGTGGCCTCCGGTGTCTTACCATCAGACTTCCAGAGCCCAGCTTCAATGATCAGCTTGGCGATTTCATTGGCATGCAGCGGCTTGCCCGCCTCTTTTAGTGCCTGGATAGTTGCGCTCTGGACACTCATATCAAACCATTTGGTCAGTGATGCCGATATCCCGCTCATATTATTCCCCCTCAGCTTCCCGCTTGTGTTTAATGAACGTCACCTCGAACGCCTTGCATGGGCGGTACTGCTGCAGTCGATTGGCGAAGGTAAAGGCATCGTTCATCTCGTAGTGTTGGAAGATATCGAGACCGCGATCCAGGGAGATTTTCCAGCCGTGGTCGGTCACGATATGGCGGGCATGGATCGTGCCGGTGCCGTCGAACTCCCAGGTGAAGTTCACGCCCACTGCGCTGGCGGACTCCTTCATCTTCTCGAAGTTTTCCTTTTGCTGTTCGCCTTTGAACTCGTCTTCCGTCGTCACCAGATGCACGGATACTTCCTCATCCGGAGCCTTGTTCTTGACCACCGTCTCCAGAAATTCCATGAAGTTGCGCATCTGATAAAACAGGCGGATGTACGGATCAGTGGCCGTGATCGCAGTTGCGCCCTTGAGATAAGGGCCGAGCAGCGTATCGAAGGAGAGGCCCTTCTGGTTCTCCTGGAATGTGAGGTGCTTTTCTTTGAGGGCGGCTCGGCCGGTGCCAGTGGTTCGGATGGACCTTGGGGTGAGCCCGGTTGCGCAGCTTCTAAGATTTCCCCGTCTTCGCCCTCGGCGATGGTCTTGTGGTAGTAGCCGGGGTATTCCTCTTCTTCGAGCGTGGTGACAGGCTTGGCCTGGCCATCACTGTCTTGATAGGTAAAGCGGACGTTGCCGTAGGTGGAATCAATGCGCATCAGTTGGTCTTTAACGCGCTTGCGGCCCTCAATCGCGAACCGCAGCAGTTCCTCTATCTCTTCCTTGGTCGCCCCGTCATGCGGAAAGAGGATCTTCATCAGGCCGGAGAATGTCTTGTTGATTCCATCGCGGTCCCGCGTCGAGATATCGGAGGAGAGGGAGAAGTGCTCCTTGTACCGGTCCGAGTAATCGTGATTGCGCAGCGAGCGAAGGATCTCGGCCAGGTAGTCCACCACGAAGCCGTAGCCGTTGGAAAACATCTCGCCCCGGATGATGTCGACCTCCCAGCCCGGGATATAGAAATGGATACGGTCAAGAAATGCGGAGTCGTAGAACTTGTCGGGCAGCTCGCAAAAAAGATCCGAGTGTTTGAGCATGTAGGGCACGGTGTGCTGAGTGTTGCCCACGAAAACCATGGACGCCTCCGCGCCCAGCGTCTCGACGCCCCGCGAGAAGGACTTGTTGGCCATGTAGTTCTTCATGATGTCGACCAGGGCTTTGTCGACGCGTTTTTGCTTTCCGGCAAACTCGTCGAAGGCAACGCAATCCCAGTAGCCGACCAGGCCGATCTTTCCGGAAGAGTTGTTCACGAAGAGCTTGGGAACTGTGATCTCGCCGCCGGAGATCAGGATGCCGTGAGGCGAGAACTCCGAGTAGATGTGCGATTTGCCGGTCCCTTCGGGCCAAGTTCGATCAGGTTGTAGTTGCGCTCGCAAAACGGGATCAGGCGGACCAGTTGGGTCAACTTGCTGCGCTTGCCGAACATCTCGGGGTTGAAGCCGATGCTCTGTATCAGTAAATCGATCCATTCATCGGTGGTGAGCTGTTTGCGGGCTTCAAGGTAGCTGTCAAAATCGAACTGAGAGAGTTGAATGGGTTTGAGGGTCGACAAGATCCAGGGGCTGGCGTTCTTGTCCTCGGTGAATTCATATTCGATGTCGGCAATGCACCACACGCCGCTGACCAGCAACTTGGGGTGGGTCTTGACCGTACCCGAGTCGACCAGCACTTTCTTGATGCCGAGGTTGGAAAACTCCGCTTCGTAGACGTCGGCCTTGTCGTTCAAGGCCACGCCAATCTTGTCGATGACCTTGTAACGCCCTTTCTCCTTGATGTTCGAGCGAACCAGACCCGCCTCGTTGCGATGCACGTAATGTTTGCGCAGGATCTCCTTGACCGTCTCGATGCCGGTCTGGATGGTCGGCTCATCGCTGGTGGCGCAATACTGCCCCAGCAGGTATTCCAATACGTAGGAGGGAACGATGGCGTTGCCCTTGACCGTCTTGACGAGATCCTTGCGGACAACGAGTCCCGGGAAGTGTGTGTTGATTTTCTGGTCAAGTTCGTTCATCGGTCACCCGTCCTTTAAAAGTCGAAGTCGCTGGTAAATGAGCGCCGCATCAAGTACCGGAGCGACTTGTATTCCTTGTAATGTGAAGTCCCGGCGTGTTTTTCCTCCAGCCGTAGAATGACCTCCTGGCCGTTGGCCTCGTCGGCCTTGCGGGCCAGCACGAAGCGCACCTGCAGCTCCCGCTCCCGAGGATTCTCCGAGCTCAAATCAAAGGTCAGGTCGTGGCTGTCGGAAATCAGGTCGCCTGCCTCGGTGTAGATGCCAGCCCGCAACACACGCGGCTGGATCTTGTCCGTCACCGGTCCGGCCTGGTACATGGTCACCGCCAATTGCCCGGAGGTAATCACCGAGCTGGCTCCGCGCAGGATATCCACCTCTACGGCAGTGACATCGCTCTGACGCTTCTTGTTGATCTTGAGCACCGGAATCACCACCTCCTGCAACGATGCGCCACCATGCACAAAGCGGCTACCGGAGCCCTTCAGGCGCAGGCGGTTGATCGATTTGGGAATCTGCACCTCCACCTCACCGGCAAGGCCAAGCTGCTCGGGGGTGAACTTGTGCAGGCTGGATGCCTCGGCAAGCCCCTTGCCAAACACGAAGCGGCGGTCGCGGAACAGAATCTGTTCACCCTCGGCATCGACCCCGGAAAAGTCGCTTTCGTCGATGGCGCGGTTCTGGTAGATGAAGCCATGGTCCGAGGTCACCAGCAAGTTGTTGGCGTTGGCCCCGGTCAGCTTCTTGATCAGGCGAATCAGCTCCTGCAGGGTTTCTTCCACCGCCTCGAAAACCCGCTCCTCGGATTCCCGCTTGTCGCCGGTAGCGTCGATCCGGTTGTGGTAGATGTAGATCACATCATGATCGCGCACCAGTGCCCGGCAGTCGTCTCCCTTCATGGCCATCAATTCGTCGGCCTTGCAGGCCGTAGCCCGTTGACTGATTGCTTGGCCAAGGATCTTGATGCGGTTGTCCGTTCCCTGGGAGCTTTGGCCATCCACCAGCACGGTACCGGTCTCGTTATCGGCAATCGCCAGCTCCTTGTTGGGCAGAAGCGCCGCCATGCCAAGCTGGGTGTAGCTGGGCAGCATCGACAGTGCCGGTTCCAGCTCGGCGCTGTAACGGTCCTCCTGGCGGATCAGGCTCAGCAGTTCATCGCCGATCTCGTAGCGCATGGCGTCGGAGATGATCACGCAGACCTTGTTGTCCTTGCGCAGGAACGGCCGGACCCAGTGCTCGAAAAACTCCTTCTGCTTGCGCACTGGGAAGGCTTCCCACTTGGATGCCGCATCCACGAAGGTCTGGAAACGGTCGCCCAGCTTCAGCAGGTAGTTGTTGGAGTAGAGGTTTTCGACCTGGTCGGTCAGGCTGCCCATCAGCGACGCCTGTCCCGACATGCGCACGTGGTAGGTAAACTTGCGGTAAAGCTGATCGAGCAGATACCAGAAACGGCTGTAGCGCTGCACGCCTTCGGCCAGACTGTCCATTTCGAGCTTGACCTCGCCAGGGCGTGGGTGAACTGGGCGGCGTAATCGACCGCCTCGTACAGATGCCGGTATTCGCGATACCAGTGGCCTTGCCGCCGCTGTCGAACCCAGATCGCCACGTCACCGCTAGAGGCCGTGCGGGCTGCCACCGCCCGCACCAAGTCGCTGATGATCTTCTGGTCAATCAGGCGGAAGTAATCCAACTCGATTAACTCGCGGAAATCCCGCTTGGCCAGATCCTGCTCAATCCCGAGGACCTCGGCGCATTCTCCCGAGAGGGTCTCGAAGCCGCCTTCGAACTGACGGCTGTCCTTCCAGCGCTTGAGAAACACCATGGCGTCGCCGGTCAGTTTCACCTGGCCATCGGTGCCCATGGCGTAGCAGGACTTGAACAGCTCGATGGTGAAGTCGCGGATGCCCGGCTCGTCGGACTTGTAGCCGTAGCAGCGGGTCATCTGTTCCCAGAGAAAGCCGTCCAGGCTGCACCGGCCTATCAGCTTGATCTTCTCATCCCGGCCGTCGGCCAGCTCCTGCAGCAGGTTTTCAACCACCGCATCCATGCGCGGCTCGCTGCCGGTGCATACCGCCAGCATCTTTAGGCGAATCTGTCCGGCGGTGTCGTCCGCTTTCAGCAGCTTCTTGAGGGCGTCCTTGCGCTTGATCGCCTGGAAGAACTCCGCATGGGCTTGCACCACATCCGTAAACTCCAGGCCGAGCTCCAGTTCGGACAGCCAGATGGCCACCTGGTCGGTGCGGAACTCGCCATGGGCCAGTTGCACATCCAGCAGCCAGTTATCCAGGTCGGCGGGTTGAGGGCCTTCGCGGTAGAGCAGGAATTTCTGTTCCGGTTGCTCGCGGAGCAGCCTGTACTTGATGCCGTACTCGTTGTTGGTCAGTTCCAGCTTCTCGACGCCGTGAAGCTGAAGCGCCTCGAAGGCGTCACGCAACTCCTGTTTGGCGTCGTACCAGAAGACGATCCGGTGCCGGTCGAAGAGTTTGGTCAGGGCCTGGGCTATGCGGTCGTTCATGCTTGCCCTCCCTTAGTTCCCAATTTTGAATAGTTGTGATGAATCATGGCGATGATATTGTCCAATCGGCGCAGCAGATCGTCATACGTCATAATGTCGACGATGTTGGCGTACTTACGCTTGATTATTTCAAAATCAAACAGCTGGTCTACTGTGAAATCCTTGTCTCGGCCAAGAATGAGCATCGCTTTCGGGTTGGTAATCCTGATTTCGAAATCAGCAGGCAATTCTGTCTTGCGCTTTCCCTGAATGGCACGCTCACCGGTTCGCCCCATTTACTCAAGTGGAATAGATACTTCTCGACCTGCATGATAGCCTCTGATAGCTCACCATTGGGGGTGTAGTTGCCGCGAGAGCCTGGCTTTTTTGAGAGCAATTGATGAGGCTCTGGTCTCTTTATTTCAATAACATCCACAGTCCCGTTGGCATCGACAAGCATGAAGTCAATTTCTCGTTTTGTCTGGACCTTGCAACCCTTTGGATAGAAGTCTTTGATGTGCACTTTTTCGAGAACGGCAACGTATTTAGGAAAAATGAGCAATATGAACTCAGCAATCTGCCGTTGCCAATCTTCCTCCTTATATGCCTTGGGATTGGCCTCAACATCTAGCAGCATTGCTGCAAGCTCATCTCGAACATACTCGAATTTTTTCGGTTCGTAGTCCTTGATAAAGTCTATTTTCGAGCGATTTCGAATGGATTTCTTCTTGTTGAGGTAGCTGTCCAGCTTGTTTTGAGCAGCGGACATAGTGCCCAAGTAGTCTTTCAAAACCCCGGCTACTCTGGCTCTCGCGTAATGAGTTAATTCCGTAGTAGTGGGGAAATTAGCCAATAGCTCATCAAAAGCCTCCGGAGGAATTGCGCCGTCAGCATCACCGCCTACGACGATAGGCTCATCAATAAGCACATCAATTCTGCGGAAAATGGAAATGTCCCGGGTGGCAATGAACGTTTTGTCACTTAGTTTCATCTCCTTGGCAAGAAGCAGATCATGTTTGAGGCCAAGGATTTGGTGCTTAACCCGAAAATATGGCCCGTCAGCTACGCCAAAGAGAAAGGTGTACTCGAACTCGTCAACCTCTTCCGATTCAACTTTTTCAACCAGGTCAGCTCGTTCGAAGGAGAACGTTTTTCGAAGAGTTACTTGGCCTTCAGTCTCAAGTTTATGTCCAACAAGGCGAGGATCTCGAATATCGCTAGGCTGATATTTGAGCAGGAGCCGATCTTGCTCTGATATAAACTGAATTGTTTTACTCATCGGCAGCTTCCAGACCCGGAATCTTCTTCAAGGCCGCGCCGAGTTTGGGGTAGTTGACCTTCACGCCGTCGTCGAGGTCGATCTCCACCTGCTCGGTGGCCAGCGGGTAAAGCACTTCGCGTTCGTACTCCTCCATCTCGGCGATCGTCTTGGTGATCTTTTCGATCTCCTTCAGGGCCTTGGTCTTTTCGCCTTGTGAAGCACTGGCGCTGATGCTGACCGCCTCCAGATGGTTCTTGTGGGAGGTGAGCTTGGTGCGGAACTCGCGTAGGTAATCGTTGAGCACCACGCTGACCGTATCCGGGCGGTAGCGGTGCATATAGATGAGGGCGTTAAAGCTTCCCTTGGGACTGGAGAACAGCCAGTAGATGGGGCGCTTTTTGTAGCGCTTCACATGGTCGCTATAGAAATCCTTAAGGAAGTAATCGCGGATGTCGCGGCTTTGCCATTTTTGCCCAGCGCCTTTTCGACGAACTTGAGGTTGGCCTCATAGTGCTCCTCGCCAAAGCCACGCGCAGGAACTTGCGGAAGCGCTCGGCGATATCGTCGGTGAACCAGTCGCCATCGAGCATGGGGATGACGTTGTCATCATCGGCCGGAAAGCTTGGCTCCGGAATCTGCTTCAGATAGTCCTCGATGCTCTCTCCCTGGTTGGCCAGGATCAGCCCCGGCTTGTCCAGCGCGTAGCGACCGAACATGCAGCCCACGGCATAGGAGACCAGCTCGCGCATGGTGTCCGCCAGCAGCAGCGCCTCCAACTCGTCCTCGCTCTTGTCGTTGCCGTAGCGGTAGTGCGGGTTGCAGGTCAGGGTGATTTCGTTGAGCGGCACCTCGGGCTTCAGCTCATCCTGCAGACCGTAGGCTCGATGAAGATGCGGTTGTTCTCTTCCTCCAATCGCTGCATCTCCAGGGTCATTTCTCGCCAGTGGGCGCGGAGCTTCTGGTAGGTTGCCTTCAGAGTTGACTGGCGGAAGTTGGCATTCAATAGCGGAAGCTTGCCGAAATCCCATGAAAACTCATTTGAGTCCCAGTCATTTCTTGCAATTCCAGAGAAAAGAGGTGCTAACTCTCTTATGCGTTTTGCAGCCTGTATATCAAGCTTCTCCGGAAATGGGATTTTCGAGATAACGCCTGAATTGAAATCGACCGTCGGCGTTAGTGCCGCACAATAAACGGTCGAAACTTTAGAGTTCAACATGCAATAAAGACGTTGACCACAATCCTCATCTTTTGGAAAGAAGCACTGCCCCTTTGCGTCAAAAAGAAATCCATTTTCAAATTTTCTTAGACTAAAATTTCCGGCAGTTAGAGAGGTCCATGTGTACCCTGGGGTAAAGAAATACCTCTGCCACCAGCACAAAATCAAGATTGCCCTTCAAATATGGATATTTGATATTGGATATCTCTCGAATTTCTTCACCATCATTCTGCCATTGACTACATACGAGTGATTTCCGTACCAT
>PYLN01000043.1_pt1 | contig 14196 bp, 20 predicted proteins | sample 1675811 | NCBI WGS metagenome assembly PYLN01 (sample SAMN08732055, study PRJNA438928) | Freshwater metagenome, whole genome shotgun sequencing project. | isolation source: meromictic lake | place: Russia: Kandalaksha Bay | collected 2014-09
TTCCTTGAAAGCTGCAGGAAAAAAGGATGATGTTGTGCTCATGCTCACAAACGGCAGTTTAGCCGGACTCAAAACAGCATTAACGGAAAGTTTTCAAAAAAAAACGGTGAAGGACTGAATATTTCAAGAATGAAAGTATATCTTCATTCATATTTTTTGCATTGCATTTGTATGCTCATGTGCATCAGGTATTCTTCAGACAACACCTCTAACTCATCTCATCACGGAAGGAAACTATGACTAAAGTGAAAGTTGGCATCAACGGATTCGGGCGTATCGGGCGTCTTGTGTTCCGCCAGGCCATGGACAACCCGAAATTTGAAATCGTTGCCATCAACGACCTGTGCGATCCCAAAACCCTCGCACATCTCCTGAAATATGATTCAACCCATAAGAAATTCAATGGTGAAGTTTCCGTAGAAGACGGCAATATCGTCGTCAACGGCAAAACCATCACCATCTGCGCGGAAAGAGATCCGGCAAACCTTCCCTGGAAGGCACTGGGATGTGACCTGGTTGTTGAGTCAACCGGTATCTTCACTTCCAGAGAGGCCGCTTCAAAGCATATTGCTGCCGGCGCAAAGAAGGTCATCATCTCTGCTCCTGCAAAGGACAAAATTGATGCAACAATCGTCCTCGGCGTCAACGAGAACCTGATCACCGGAAACGAGCAGATCATCTCCAATGCCAGCTGCACCACCAACTGCCTTGCTCCCATGGTCAAGGTTCTGGAAGACAGCTTCGGCCTTGAGAAAGGGTTCATGACCACCATCCATGCATACACGAACGACCAGAATATCCTTGATCTTCCTCATAAGGATCTTCGTCGCGCCCGTTCAGCAGGCGTTTCCATGATTCCGACCAGCACCGGTGCCGCAAAGGCCATCGGCGAGGTCATCCCCGAACTTGCAGGCAAGCTTGATGGTTTTGCTGTCAGGGTTCCCGTGCCGGACGGTTCAATGACCGACCTGACCGCAATCCTGAAGAAACCGGCGACCAAGGAAGAGATCAACGCAGCCATGAAAGCTGCTGCTGATGGCCCGATGAAAGGCTACCTCGAATACTGCACCGACCCGATCGTTTCGCAGGATATCGTCGGCAATCCTCATTCAAGCATCTTCGATTCGCTCCTGACCATGAGCTCCGGCACAATGGTCAAGACAGTCTCATGGTACGACAATGAGCTTGGCTACTCCACCAGAGTGGTTGATCTTCTTGAGATCTACTCAAACTTTGTCTGAGCAGTTGCCGGTACTTAGTTGAGAACAGAGAAAAAACGCCCTTTACCGGGCGTTTTTTTCGTTCCCCCCTGTAACTGACGGGAGTCAACAGGCCATTAGCGATATTTCCTGCGATTCATTATTATGAAATCATAACAGCCGTTTCCCGCAAACAAAGAACCGCATACCCATGAAAGCAATTATCCTGTACGACAGCCGGAGCGAGGGCGGATCAACAGACCGGCTGGTTGATGCCATCGGACAGAAGCTCGCCGGGAAAGGGATGGATGTTGAAAAAGCCCGATGCCGGGCACAGGCCGATTACAGCTTCATCAGCGAGTTCGACCTGGTCATCATGGGCGCTCCGGTCTACTACCTCATGGTCTCTTCGCAACTGCTCGGCGCACTGATACAGAGCAACCTCAGCAGCATGCTGAAAAACAAGAACACAGCTCTGTTTCTCACCTGCGGCAGCCCGCAACCTATGGCTGAACTTCTCTATATGCCGCAGATGAAAATGAATCTGCAGGGCAGCCGCATTCTGGCCGAAAAAGTGTTTGCACCTGCAGAGACTTCGGATATGGAGGTCATTGGAGAGTATGTTGACACCATCTATGCAGAGTGGCTCAAGGAAGAAGAAAGGCGGGGAAAGAGAAAATAAGCCTCTGGAGTACAGGCGAAAACTGAAAAAGAAAAGGCCGGGAATTCCCGGCCTTTTTCATTCCTCGGTCTTTCAACCGATGATGTCCTTCATTTTCTCAAAGAAACTCTTTTCAGTTCCTGTCCCGTGGGCTTCAGGTGAAATGCCGGGGGACTTGCGCAGCCCTTTCAGCAGCTCTTTGTCTGACTGGGAGAGGTCTTTGGGAACAAAGACATTGACCTTCACATACTGGTCGCCCTTGCCCGATCCCCTGAGATGACCGATTCCGTGGCCGGGAATGCGAAGCATGGTTTCGGGCTGGGTTGAGGGGGGATGGTCATTTTAATGGCACCATCAAGTGTTGGCACTTCAACCTTGGTTCCCAGCACAAGATCCGGAAAACTCACAGCAAGACTGTAGATGACATCGTCGCCGTTGCGCACGAAGAACTCATGGGGCTTTTCCTCAATCACCACAACCAGATCACCTGCCGCTCCCCCTCTCGGACCGGAATTTCCCTGACCGCGAAGAGTGAGGTAGTTGTTATCCTGAACTCCAGCCGGCACCGTCACTTTTACCGTTACCTCTCCCTGCTTTATGCCCTCGCCGTAGCAGGCCGGGCAGCGGTCTTTGACAATACGGCCTTCACCGCCACATGTGGGGCAGGCGGCAATATTGACAAACTGGCCGAACATTGTTTTTGATGCCTGGCGAACTTCGCCCGTGCCATGACAGGTCGGACAGGTTTCTGTTGCCCCCGTTTTTTGAACCGGACCCGTTACACTCTTTGCAGGGCACCTGTTTCTTGATTTTGAGGGTCTTTTCAACACCCTTGGCAATCTCTTCAAGCGAGAGCTTCAGGCGGATTTTCAGATCCGTACCCTGTATTCCAGCAGAAGCGCGGCTGCGTCGCTGCCCACCGCCAAAGGCATCTTCAAAGCCACCACGGCCCCTTCCGCCACCACCACCGCCAAACATGTCGTTGAATGCGCTGAAAATGTCGCTGAAATCAGCCCCTCCTGCACCGTAAGCACCTGCACCACCACCCGAAGCAGCTGAAGAGCCAACACCCGCATGGCCGAACTGGTCGTAGCGGCGGCGTTTATCATCATTGCTGAGCACTTCGTAAGCTTCGTTCACCTCCTTGAAATGATCCTCAGCATCCTTGTTGTCGGGGTTCTTATCGGGGTGATACTTCAGCGCAAGTTTTCTGTATGCCTTCTTTATTTCATCCTTGTCGGCTGAACGGCCTACACCAAGGATCTCGTAATAATCTTTTTTCATGGTAACATCCGCAAATTATGGATCTATCGGGAGACAATGACCTTGGCATGCCGGATGACCCTGTCACCCAGCAGGTAGCCGGTCTGGTACTGTTCAACAATTGTATCGGGCTCGGCATCAGGGTGCTCTATCTGTGAAATGGCTTCATGGAAATCCACATCCAGCTTCAGCCCTATGGCCTCAATCGGCTTGACCCCTTTTTCTTCCAGCCAGCGATCAAGGTTCTTTTTCATCAACTCAACCCCTTCAATAAAAGGTTTAGCTGCAACCGGAATGGCTTCAGGCTCGGGAGCATTGGCCAGAACACGCTCAACATCGTCAAGCACGGGGAGCAGCTCACGAAGAATGGTCTCTTTTGCCCGTAATGAGGACTGAACCGCTTCACGCTCTTTCTGTTTGCGGAAGTTCTCAAACTCAGCGGCACGGCGCAGCACTTCGTCGCGAAGTTTTCCGCTCTGCTCTTTTTCAGCATTGAGCGCCGCTTCAAGTTGTGCCACACGGTCTTCCTTCTGCGGTTGAGCTTCACCGGGTTCGGAAGGCAGGGTCCCCTCAGGAACCTGCAGATTTTCTTCGTTTTCGGGCTTTGGTTTATCGTGGTGCTTCATCATAAATATTCCATTCTGTTGTTAGTTGGCCTCAGTCAATGTCGCTGTCAGAGAGTCCGCCATATAGTTCAGAACCCGGACAGCATGTTCATAATCCATTCGTTTCGGGCCTAAAATCCCGAGTCTCCCCACCATGTTTCCAGCATAATACGGGTGGAGACAATTGTCAGATCTTCAGCCTCCCGAGTACTGTTCTCACTGCCGATGCTGATGGTGACATCCATGTCTGAAGGTCGCATGGCTTCACTCATCTGGCCGCTCTTTTCCACAAGTCTCGCCACGCTGAACTTATCCTCAATCATGGTGATGAGTTCACGAACCCGTTCAGGCTGCTTGAATTCAGGCTGGTCAACAATGTATTCAGTTCCCGATATATAGAGCCGTTCAAAAATCGGAGACTCGTCAAAAAGGCTTCCCGCAGAACGGACAATAAGATCTTTCAATGCACCATCCCGTGAGAGCCCGCAAGCCGATGGGCAATTGAACGGCGGATTTCCGAAAGGGTCAGGCCGGCAAGGCGTTCGTTGATGACATCGGATACCTCTTCAATCATCTTTCGCGACACTTCCAGAGGCAGTTCCATCACAATGGTCTTGACAAAGAGCGAGTGGATGGAGAGAATCACCATCATCCTCGTTGAACTGAGCAGAACCATGTCAAGCCTCTCAAACACTGCATCCGACAGGGTCGGCGAAAGCACCACGCTCAACTGCCGCGATATACATCCCAGCACTTTGGCCGCAGAAAGAAGAACATCTCGCGATGTGCCGGATGTTCCATGGCAATCTGCCCGTAATCGGTCTCCATCCTGCGTTTCTCGTCTTCATCTATCCGCTGCACCTTCATGATGAGGTCAACATAATACCGGTAACCAAGGTCGGTAGGAATGCGACCCGCTGATGTATGCGGCTGGTGTATATAGCTTCATCCTCCAGATCAGCCATGACATTGCGTATCGTGGCGTCGGAAAGGCCGAGGCTGTAATTCCTTGCTATGTACCGTGAGCCTACCGGGGCGGCTGTGACACATACGACTGTATGATAATACCCAGAACCTGCCGCTCCCGCAAACTCAGTTCACGAGAACCCATCTACTACCTGCTGAATAAATAATAATGACTTGCCCAAAAAAACTGAATGTACGAAAAACCAACCAAATTCCCCTCTCTTCCACTTAAGAGAGAAAGAGTTTCACCACTGAGAACGCCCTCCCAATCAATAAATTTCAAGCCTGCAGCCTGCCCGACACTATCCTGTCGAGCCCCGAATAGTCTTTCGTCACAGTGATGGCAGAAAATCCCGATGAATCCAAAATGGCCCCTACAGCGGCCGCTCCCTCAGCATGCACTTCAAAACAGAGTACTCCTTCCGGCTTCAGGAGCTCTCCTGCATGACCGGCTATTGCACGATAGCACTCCATCCCTGTCGGGGTCGTGAGTGCCAACCGTGGCTCATACTCGCGCACCTCCCGCTGCAGAAGCTCCCACTCGGCATCTGGAATATAGGGCGGATTGGAAACAATGAGCGAATAGGTGCCTGCTGAAAAAGGTGCAGTGAACGAGTCGCGGAATATGTCGGCCTCGTGAAAGCGCAGCCGATCCTGCACCTTATGGGCAAGCGCATTGCTCCGGGCAACGGCAAGGGAATCGGAGGAACAGTCAAGGGCGTCAAGCACGAGGGAGGCGTTGCGGAGCGCCATAGTGATGGCTATGCATCCGCTCCCTGTCCCGATATCCATTACCCGCGCGCTCTGTGTGTTTTCCAGAAAACCCAGAGCATGCTCCACAAGCAGTTCTGTTTCGGGACGGGGAATGAGCACCCGCTCATCAACATGGAACTGCAGACCGTAAAAAAAACTGCTCCCCGGCAATGTACTGAACAGGGCGGCCCTCCAGCCGCTGCCGGCAGAGCCCCCTGAACCGTTCCAGCTCATCGGGGTAAACCGGCCTCTGGTAGTTCAGATAGAGCTCAATGCGCTTGAGTCCGAGCACCTGCGAAAGAAGCATTTCCGCACCAATGCGCGCCTCATCAACACCTTTTGAAGAAAAAAATTCCTCTGTCGTTTTCAGGAGGTCGACCACCTGCCACTCACGCACCTGCTCCATCAGCATTTTGCTGCAGTGCCGGAAACCCGTGCCGCTCCGCCACGCGCTCCCGACCCCTTTTTCTGAAAAATCACACTCTCGAGAACAATGTACAGCTGCCACCGCTTTAAAAAAACACGGGAGCCGTTACTTTGCCGATATTTGCGTAGCTTTAAAATGCATACCCATGAATAGAGAAGCGAATCCGATGAACAGAACAACAGCAACCATGAAAAAAGCAGCAATACTCCTCATCCTCCTGCTCTTCAGCATCCCGGGCCCGTCCACCAAAGCAGCTGAAAAGTTCAGTGGCGTCATGGAAATGATGCTCACCATGCCCTCCGGAAAAGGCGAACTGACATTCTCATTCGGGCGGGAGGCGCAGCGAATGGACATGTTCCTCCAGATGGACAACATACCCGCTCCTGTGCGCAGCACAATCATCACCCGAGCCGCAGAACCCGACCAGGCAACCCTGCTCAACCACGACACCCGCAGCTGGGCATCGCTCAACCTGAAAAATGCAGCTGAAGAGGCAATCCTGCTCGATTTCGACAGCAACTACACGCTGGAAAAACTCGGAACAGTGAAACTGCACGGTTACAGCTGCCAGCTCGTCCGCCTCACCAGCCGTACCGAAAAGCTTGAGCTCTGGCTCACCCGCGACCTCGGCAGTTTCACCTCGTTCAGCCTCCTTCAGCGCCAGAATCCGCACTTCTCCAATAGCGCACTCTCAAAAAAACTTGCCGCAGCAGGTGTTGACGGCTTCCCGGTCAAAACCCTTCAGCACAGCCAGAACGGCACATACACAATGGAGCTGGTAGAGGCATGGCCGAAAAGCGTTCCCGATTCACAGTTCCGGGTGCCGGCCAATTACACCCGCATCTCGGCCAACACCCCGAAAATCAGCAAGAGCCAGAAGGAGCACCTGAAAAACCTGATGGAAAAGATGAAAAAGTTTGAACAGTAGTCGTATATTTTCCCCTCCACTCCTCTCAACATAATATATCCCCAGAACCTGTGCAGATAAAATCACCTCAAGAGAAGCAGATTATTCCCAATGGTATATTGATCTGGTCCGCTCAGCAAAACTTGCAGACTACTCCGATGTCCGCGGATGCATGGTCATACGGCCGAACGGCTACGCAGTCTGGGAAAAAATGCAGGCCGCCCTCGACCGGATGTTCAAAGAGACCGGCCATGTGAATGCCTATTTTCCCCTCTTCATCCCTGAAAGCTTCATAGCCAAAGAGGCCGAGCATATTGAAGGGTTTGCTCCCGAATGCGCTGTCGTCACCCACGGCGGCGGAGAAGAGCTGGCGGAAAAACTCTATGTTCGCCCCACCTCCGAAACCATCATCTGGTCATCCTATAAAAAGTGGATCCAGTCATACCGCGACCTCCCGCTCCTCATCAACCAGTGGGCCAATGTCGTGCGGTGGGAAATGAGAACCCGGCTTTTTCTGCGCACCACGGAATTCCTCTGGCAGGAAGGCCATACCGCTCATGCCACCCCCGAAGAATCGCAGGAAGAGGTGATGCGGATGATACGCGTCTATAAAACATTTGCTGAAGAGTACATGGCCATGCCGGTCATCATGGGACGGAAAACCGACAGCGAAAAGTTTGCCGGTGCAGATGAAACATACTGCATTGAAGCGATGATGCAGGACGGCAAAGCACTGCAGGCCGGAACATCCCACAACCTCGGACAGAATTTCGCCAAAGCGTTCGACTGCCAGTTCCAGACAAAAGAGGGAGTGCTCGACTATGTCTGGGCAACCAGCTGGGGAGTCTCCACCCGCCTTATCGGTGCTCTCATCATGGCCCATTCAGACGACCGCGGACTGGTTCTGCCGCCAAAACTCGCCACCCGCCAGGTGGTCATCATCCCCATCCTCAGGGGCGACAAAGCTGCCGTGCTTGCAAAAGCCGAGTCCATGGCTGCGGAACTCAAAGAGAACGGAATTCCCGCCTTTGTGGACGACAGCGAACAGAACTCACCGGGATGGAAATTTGCAGAATACGAACTGCAGGGCATTCCTGTGCGCATTGAGGTAGGCCCGCGCGACATTGACAAAGGGGTCTGCATTGCCGCCCGCCGCGACACGCTTGAAAAAACAGAACTCCAGCTTGACGCCACCCTGGCCGTCCAGGTGAGCGGCATGCTCAGTGCAATGCAGGCCGACATGTTCCAGAAAGCGCTACGGTTCCGGGAAGAGAACACCCGGGAAGTCACAGATTACGAAACATTCAAGAGTGCTGTTGAAGAGGGATTCGTCATCGCCCATTGGGACGGCACAGCCGAAACAGAGGAGAAAATCAAGGAAGAGACACGGGCCACCATCAGGGTGCTTCCTGAAGAGAGCGACTACCGTGAGCACTACCACATGGACGAACCGGGAGTATGCATTTTTTCGGGCAAACCATCAGCACAGAAGGTGGTTTTCGCCAAAGCCTATTGATATTTTCAGTTTTCAGTTCTCAACACCAAACATTGAGAACTGAAAACTTATTATAGATCAATCGTTTTTGAAGAAATCCTTCAGCCCTTCATCGGTCGGCTTCATGGCTTTATCGCCCTTGTTCCAGTTTGCCGGGCATACCTCACCGAACTGCTCTGTAAACTGAAGCGCATCCACCATTCTCAGCACCTCATCCACATTGCGGCCAAGCCCAGATCGTTGACAACCTGATGGCGCACAACGCCTTCGCAATCAATCAGGAAGAGACCCCGCAAGGCAACGCCCGCACCCTCTGCCAGCACATCATAATCTGCCGACACGGTTTTGTTGAGATCTGAAAGCAAAGTATAGGTCACACCCTGAATACCTCCCCGGTTGTGCGGCGTGTTCAGCCAGGCCAGATGCGAAAACTTGGAATCTACCGAGCAGCCGAGAACCTCCACATTCCGTTTCTTGAACTCCTCAAGCTTCTCCTGGAAAGCGTGCAGCTCTGTCGGGCAGACAAAGGTAAAGTCGAGGGGATAGAAAAAAAGGACAACATACTGTCCTCTGAAATCACTGAGTTTACATGAATCAACAAACTGTGAGCCGCCAACAACGGCCTCCACATTGAATTCAGCGCTTTACGGCCAACAAGGACACTCATGGTTTTCTCCGATCAAGGGTTTTGGTGAGATGAATCGCTAAACAAGACTTATTTAGTCCAATATAAACAATCCCGCTCTTTCGCAAAAAAACATTATTCTTCCAGTGGCTTGACAATGTAAAATGGCTGAGTATACAATGAGCATCTCCTCCTATTTTGACTTCAAGGGTCACCGCACCGGCTACCGGCAGGAGTTTCTTGCAGGGGCAACCACCTTTTTCACACTCGCCTACATCATCGTTGTCAACCCCGCAATTCTGGAAGCGGCAGGCATCCCCAAAGGCCCTTCCATGACGGCCACCATCCTGACAGCCATTGCAGGAACCCTGCTCATGGGCCTCTACGCCAAACGCCCCTTTGCCGTTGCCCCCTACATGGGTGAGAACGCATTTATCGCCTATACTGTTGTCCATACCCTCGGATATTCATGGCAGACTGCCCTTGCAGCCATTTTCATCAGCGGCATTCTCTTTACCCTCCTCACACTTGCAGGGCTCCGTGAATGGCTTGCCCGGTCCATACCCCTCTCCCTCAAACACAGCTTTGCCGTCGGCATCGGTCTCTTTCTGGCATTTCTCGGCTCGGCAACATGGGCATCATCACCCTCGGAGTACCGGGAGCGCCCCTCCGTCTTGCAGATATCACCGGACTGCCGGTCCTTTTGAGCCTTGCAGGGCTGCTGGCAACCGCAGTGCTGCTTGTGCGCAAGGTAAGGGGAGCCATCCTGATTGCCATGGGTGCCACAACCGGAGCCTTTCTCCTGCTTGGTCTTCTTCCTGTTCCCCCACCCCTGTCAGTCTCCCCCCTCAATCGCCCCAATATGGATGCAGATAAACTTTCAGGGGGCTCTGGTATGGGGGTTTGCCGGAGTAGTCACCAGTGTACTGATCATGGATTTTGTCGACACAATGGCTCACTCTTCGGCCTCTCCTCCCGCGCCGGCCTGCTTGATTCTGAAGGAAACCTTCCGCAGATTGAAAAGCCGATGCTTGTCGACGCGCTCTCCACAGTCATTGCATCACTTCTGGGCACCACCACCGCAGGGATTTACATTGAATCAGCCACCGGCATCGAGCAGGGTGGCCGAACGGGCTTCACGGCCATTGTGGTTGCGGGATTTTTTTGTTCTTGCGCTCTTTTTTTTCGCCGCTGCTTACCATCGTCCCCCCCTTTGCCTACGGTCCATCCATGGTCATTGTCGGTTCATTCATGATCTCCTCAATCCAGAAAATGGATTTCAGCGACTACAGTGAACTGCTTCCCGCATTCATCACCATTGTGCTGATGATTTTCTCTTTCAATATCGGTGTTGGCATCACCGCCGGCTTCATTGCCCACACGCTTTTGAAACTCCTGACAGGGCGCTCCAAAGATCTGAACGCGGGCATGTGGATCCTTGCTGCTCTCTCTCTTATCTTTTATCTTTTCTATCCCTATCACTAAAACCAGGAAAGAGACAACAATGCGCAAAGCTAAGCTGCATATAGCCCAGACCGACTGCACACTGGCGAATTTCGACGACAATCTTGAACGCCACTGCCGAATGACGGAAGAGGCAATCCGCAACGGAGCTGACGCCATAGCATTCCCGGAACTCTCGCTGAGTGGCTACAATGTTCAGGACGCGGCGCAGGATATTGCCATGCATATCCACGACCCGAAGCTTCAGCCGCTTCGAGAACTGAGCCGGCACATCTGCATCATCTGCGGAGGTATTGAGCTGAGCGAAGAATACGGGGTCTACAACTCGGCCTTCATGTTTGAAGAGGGGGAAGCCCAAAGCATCCACAGGAAAATCTACCTGCCAACTTATGGAATGTTTGAAGAGCTGCGCTACTTCTCTGCCGGACAGAAGATTCGGACGGTCGATTCAAAGCGGCTTGGCAGAATAGGAGTGGCCATCTGTGAAGACTTCTGGCATGTATCGGTTCCCTATCTGCTGGCCCATCAGGGCGCGCAGCTGATGCTGGTTCTGATGTCAAGCCCCTGCGCATGTCGCCAGGAAACGGCGCTCCCGCAATTGTTGAGCAGTGGCAGACAATTGCCTCCACCTACTCATTCCTCTTCAGCTCATTTGTCGGCTGCGTCAACCGGGTGGGGAATGAAGACAGCTTCACCTACTGGGGCAACTCGTCCTTGAGCGGCCGGATGGAACACTCATGGCAAGCGCCCCGCTCTTTGAGGAAAAGGTTCTGGAATGCATGCTTGACTTCAACGCAGTCAAGCGGACCCGGCTTCATTCATCCCACTTTCTCGATGAAGACCTCAGGCTCATTTCAGCAGAGCTCAACACCATCATCACCGGAAAGCCCCGGGGTAAACTGGTTACTGCCGCATGGAAAATCCCGGTGGGGTAAGACTCACCGGGTAGCCTTTTGCTTCCATTGCAGCCATCACTTCCCGCGCCGCCGACTCCCCTTCAAAGAGACCATAGACCGCAGAGCCACTCCCCGAGAGAGAGGAAAAGAGTGCGCCTCCCGAAAGAAGATCGGTTTTCACCTGCCTGACATTGCCGAACTGCTCAAACACCGCCGATTCGAAATCATTCTCAAAGAGCCCCAGCAGCTCCGCTTCCCCATCGGAAGAGAGTTGCCGGGCAAGAGCTTGAAGGTCAGGGCGCTCAAGCTCAAAGCGTCTGTGGAAATGTCCGTAGGCCCACGCGGTGGAAATATGCTCGCAAGGGAAGACCGTCACGATGAACCACGGAATGGTCATGTTGAGATCAACCAGCTCATCACCTATGCCACCGGCATAGGCAAGCCCCTGCATTTCGAGAAAATAAGGAACATCGGCTCCGAGTGAAACGGCAAGCCGGTGAAGGTCGACGGAGGACAGGTTGATGTCCCAGAAAGAATTCAGTACCTGAGCACCGTTGCCGCGTCACTGCTCCCTCCGCCCAGACCTGCACCAAAAGGAACCCGCTTGTCGAGCAGCATTGACACACCCTCTTTCACACCACCCTCATCCTGCAGGAGACGGCCGCCCGTACACACAGGTTGCTGTCATCAACCGGCAGATCAGGTTGGTGCAGCTCATCTCAATGGCATCTGCTGCACTGAAGGAAAGAATGTCATACCAGTCTATGGGGGCAAAGAGCGTTGAGAGGGTATGATACCCGTCATCGCGCTTTCGGGTGATGAAAAGGCCAAGGTTGATTTTGGCAAACGCTTTTACTGTCAACGGTGTCTTGATCTTCATATGTCACTAAGGGTTGTGAAGCCGGGAAAAAAGAGATCAGAACGGGGAGTATGACGGATGGTTCCGTTTCAGGGAAAATTTTCTCATATTGCCAGAACAGGCAGCTATGCCGTATTTTCAACGAATGGAAACAATCAACCACCCTACACACAAATGCATACCAGCCTTTCGCTGCTGAAATTCCGCCCCGGCCTGTTCGTACTGTTTCTTATGACAATGTTTCTGTCTCCTTCATCCGCACACAGTGCAGAGGCGCTATCCTTCAGCCGGCTCATAACGCAGTCTGTCTATGAAGATAAAATATATTTACTGGAAAAGATCAGCCAAAAAGCAAGCATCAACTCCGAAAAAACAGTCATAGAGCCCTCCTGACCAAAGACGGCCCCAAAGCCGCAGAGCTTTTCAAAAAGCAGCTCACCCTCTACCCCGATCCTGCAATGGACGCAATCAGCAAGGCAAGACTTACTGACTACAAGACCGCTCTTGCCGCAGAACCGCCCCTGCCGAAACTATCAAAACCTCTACCGGCAAGGACTCTAGCGCCCCCCGCTCATACAGCGCAGGCAGCCGGCCCGGCAGTTCAGATGACGCCCCTCCAGTCAGCGCTTGAGTCACTGAAAAAAAATGCCTCATCCGATGCCGGGCAATCAAGAAAAGGATTCACGCTGCAGTTCGGCAGCTTCGGTTCCAGAACCAATGCAGAAGCTCTTGCGGCAAGAATTGCGCCCTACAGCCCTGTCGTCATTGTTCCTGAGAACCAGATGCACAAGGTACGCCTGAACAGCTCGTTCGGCTCTGAAAAAGAGGCGAAACAAGCCGGAAAGGCAATCCCCTTCGGATCCATTGTCCTTCCCGCCAGCCGATGAAGCCCGATACAGTTATCATTGGCGCCAGCGATGTGATGGAGCGTCTCCGTCAGTTTGCGCTTCAGGTGGCAGAAACTGACATCACCGTCCTTATTACCGGGGAAACCGGGTCGGGAAAAGAGGTTCTCGCACGATTCATCCACAACCACAGCCGGCGGGCCGGAAAAAGCTTCATACCCGTCAACTGCGGAGCCATCCCCACGGGCATTCTTGAATCAGAGCTCTTCGGACATGAAAAAGGGGCTTTTACCGGCGCTGTACAGGCAAGGAAAGGATATTTCGAAACGGCCGACAGAGGCTCCATCTTTCTTGACGAAATCGGCGAGATGTCGCTTGAAACCCAGGTCAAGTTTCTCCGCGTCATTGAGAACGGAGAGTTCCAGAGGGTCGGGGCATCATCAACCATTTACTCCGACACCCGCATCATAGCGGCCACGAACAAAAACCTCATGCAGGCGGTTGCGGAGCACAATTTCCGTGAAGATCTCTATTACCGGCTGCGCAGCGTGGAACTCCAGATTCCCCCGCTCAGGGAACGCGGCCGCGACATTCTGCTGCTCACGGAGCATTTCGTCCACGAATTCCAGCAGAAGCACACCATTCCCTTTGAAGGATTCACCCCCGATGCCACGGAAATGCTTCTGCGCTACCCATGGCCGGGCAATGTACGCGAACTGCGCAACCTTGTTGAATCACTTCTGGTTCTTGAAAAGGGGCGGGAGATAACCTCGGGAATTCTTGACAAGCACCTTATCCAGCGAAACCGGTTCAAAAGTCTGGTGCACGACCCGGTACGCTCAGAAAAAAACGAACTGCAGCTTCTCTACAGCAGCCTCATTCAGCTCCGCCAGGAGGTGAGCGACATACGGCACATGGTCCAGCAGCTTATGGAACCAGACCGTCCGCTTCATACCGCCCCGTTGCTCCTTCCCGACCCGTCGGAAAACACGGAACCACCTTCAATTACCGAACCCGGACCGGCACCCGCACCACCCTCACTTGACGAAGCGGAAAAAAAGACTATCATTGAGGCCATCAACAGGTGTGGGGGGAATAAAAAAAAGGCGGCTGCCGCACTCGGCACAACGGAGAGGACTCTCTACCGGAAAATCAAACGCTACGGTCTCTGAGGGACCTTCTGCGGAAAGCAAAAGCAAAAAGAGCTGCCGTCAATGAGAAGCGAGGCTTT
>PYLN01000044.1_pt1 | contig 14016 bp, 17 predicted proteins | sample 1675811 | NCBI WGS metagenome assembly PYLN01 (sample SAMN08732055, study PRJNA438928) | Freshwater metagenome, whole genome shotgun sequencing project. | isolation source: meromictic lake | place: Russia: Kandalaksha Bay | collected 2014-09
CAATGTGAAAGGCGAGTGCATGATTATGGCTGTGGTGATAATGAAAAACATAGGGTTTGGTGGATAGATGAAAAAACAGCAGGCGGTTGATTTCTGGCTTCTGCTTCCTCTCGGGGGTTGATTGTGTTCGGCCTTCTTGGGGTATACAGCGCCACCAATGGGACGGGCGATACGGGACTGTTTTTTCGGCAGTTGACCTGGGCGGCTGTTGGGGGAGCTGCAATGCTCTTTGTGTATTACAACGATGTCCGCTTTTTCAAGGAGAGCGCATACGGTTTCTATATTCTCAGCATGGTGATGCTTGTGGCTGTGCTGGTTCTTGGCACAAAAGTGGCGGGTCAGACGAGCTGGGTCCGGATTGCCGGGTTCAGCTTTCAGCCTTCTGAAATTGCTAAAATGGCCACCATTCTTGCGCTTGCCCGTTTTCTCTCATCTGACAATACAGACATCAACAGTCTGCCGCATCTCGTCACAGCGCTTGCCATTCCGCTGCTGCCGGCTGTTCTCATAATGCTTCAGCCGGATATGGGGACAACCCTCACTGCGCTGTCGTTCATTGCTCCGATGATCATCATGGCTGGATTTGATATCTATATCCTGATGCTGCTGGTGTTTCCTCTGGTGCTTCTGTTGACAGGCTTCATAAGCATCTATGCGCTTGCTGTAATGGCTGTGGTTTTTCTGCTGGTACTGGCATTTCAGCACCATAAGCTTAAGCTTCATCAGATGGTGACGGTTGTTCTCGGTTGTATTGGCGGACTGATGGCAAACCGGTTTGCCGATGTCATTCTCAAGCCGCATCAGCTGAAAAGAATACAGACTTTCCTTGATCCTATGTCGGATCCGCAGGGTGCGGGATACAATGTACTTCAGGCTAAAATCGCAATCAGTTCGGGAGGGGTCTTCGGGAAGGGATTTCTTGAGGGAACGCAGACACAGCTGAGGTTCATTCCTGCGCAGTGGACTGATTTCATTTTCTGTGTCATTGCTGAAGAGTTCGGTTTTATTGGTGCGTCTTTTTTGATACTGTTGTTTGCAATAGTGATTGTGCGGTTGATATGGGCTATTTTCTCAATCAAAAACCGTTTTGTTGAGTTGACGCTTGGGGGGTTTGTTTCGTTGCTTCTGGTTCATGTCATTATCAATATTGGAATGACACTTGGTCTTATTCCTGTTATCGGAGTGCCGCTTCCGTTTGTTTCTTATGGAGGTTCTTCATTGGTGGGAAATATGATTATGGTTGGGTTGGCACTGAATTTTTTTCATAACAGGAGAAGTCTGGGATACTAAACATAAAAAGCACACATTTGTGCGCTTTTTATGTTCGTTTTCCCTTCGATTCTGTTACTTGATTTTGTAGAGGAACCGTTTGCCTTCTTTTCCTGTTGGTATGCGCTCAATTTCCTGATCTTCTGCACCGAATTTATTGAACCAGACGCTGATGGTGGTTCCTTTGGTGTTCAATGCGTCGGCTATTTCACGGGGCTTGAAAGCTTTCTGGGGATGTGCCCGAAGAAGACCTTTGATGGCGTTGCCAAGCTGACCGCGTGAGAAACGGGTGCCTGTTGATTTCGCTGCGCCTGAAGTTCCTTTCTCAAGTTTTGAGAGGTTCATTTCAAGGTTTCGCATGATTGAAGCAAGCTCTTGTTCGAGAGGGCTGACTGTTGCCTTGAACTCGTCATGCATGCGGGCTATTTTTTCCTGAAGTGCTTTCTTTTCTTCTACCATAGACTGGAAGTGATCAATTTTCTGAATGAAAATATCATACTTGTCGGGTGTTGTTGATATCTGGCTCATTGGACTGTTTCTATTTGTTTTCATTGGAAAATCATACTATGGTTTCACATTGGAAAATATATGCCAATGCATTGTTCTCTGCAAGCAAAGAATTGGAGTGCCTCTGCGGCTTTCTGCTGATTGTTTTTTTATATCTTTTTCTGTGTTTTTATGGATGCAACTAAAAAAAAGACGGTTTCAGGCGTAACGCTTGGTTGTAAGCTGAACTATGCTGAAACTGCCTCCATACTGCAGAGTCTGGTTGAGCGGGGTTGGAGGATTGCCGGGCCACAGGAGCAGCCGGATTTGATTGTTGTGCACAGTTGTGCTGTAACGAAGCAGGCTGAGCAGAAGTGCCGTCAGAAAATTCGGGGGCTTGTGCGACGCCATCCGGACAGCAGGGTTGTTGTTACAGGATGTTATGCGCAGCTCAGTCCTGGACTGATTGCTGACATTGAGGGGGTTGACGCGGTTTTGGGCAATGATGAGAAATTTGACTCCTCCAGCTATATGGGTGTTGTTGCTGCGCCGCCCCCGGCAGGAAAGCCTGTTGTTTGTGTGTCGGACGAGGGCGGGTTCCTCACTGCACACCGGGCGTGTTCCCTTCCTTCGGGCTCGGAGGGAGAACGGACAAGGGCGTTTCTGAAGCTGCAGGACGGGTGCGATTACGGCTGCGCCTATTGTACCATTCCGCTGGCGCGGGGCCGCTCCCGTTCGGTTCCGCCGGAGGTCGTCCTCCAGCAGGCGCAGATGCTTGCCGATTCAGGGTATCGGGAGATTGTGCTGACCGGGGTCAATACGGGGGATTACCGGAGTGGTACAACGGGGTTTCTTGAGCTGCTTCGGATGCTTGAAGATATTGATGTTCCGCGCATTCGCATCAGTTCGCTGGAACCTGATATCCTGACCGATGAGCTTGTGGCACTCGTTGCTGCTTCCCGCACTATTGTTCCTCATTTCCATCTGCCGCTACAGAACGGCTCAGACCGTATTCTTGGGGCGATGCGCCGTCGGTACCGGACGGCAGATTACCGGGAACGGCTGCTTGGTGCGGTGGATGCAATTGAGGACTGTGCAGTCGGGGCTGATGTGATGGTAGGGTATCCGGGGGAGACCGATGATGATTTCGGGGATACGGTGCGCTTCATTGAGGGATTACCTCTTGCTTATCTTCATGTATTCAGCTGTTCTGTTCGCCCGGGTACGGTACTTGCCCGGGAGGTCAGTTGCGGGGAGCGGCTGGCTGTGGCTCCGCAGGTTGCGTCCGGGAGAAGTGCAATACTGAAGGAGATCGGGGAGCGGAAAGCGGCAGAGTTCAGGCTGCGGTATCTGGGTCGTCGGTGCCGGGTGCTGTTTGAGGAGTGCCGGCAGGCAGGCAACGGGACGCTGCGCTGGAGCGGCTACAGCCGGAACTATCTGCCGGTGTGGGTGGATATTCCTGCAGATGAAAGGAGTCTGTCGGGGAGGGAACTACCGGTGGCCATAGTAGGAGCTGGTTTGCAATTAGAAGGCAGACTGTTATCTTAACCTTCCACTTTTTTTTGCAACGGCTTCTCATCAACTTAATTCGAGACACCCATGCCGATCAAATCCCGCATACGCGCCATTCCCGATTATCCGAAAAAAGGCATTATGTTCCGCGACATCACCACCCTTATCAAGGATCCCGTGGGGTTCCGTCTGGTTATTGACGGCTTGACGCAGCGTTATCTGGAAAATGGCGTTGATTTTGATGTGGTTGTTGGCGTTGAGGCCCGGGGTTTCATTCTTGGTTCTGCGCTGGCTTATACGCTCGGAAAGGGGTTTGTTCCGGTGCGCAAGCCAGGCAAGCTTCCTGCCGATGTTGTTTCACAGGAGTATGAGCTGGAGTATGGAACCGACAAGGTTGAGATTCATCTTGATGCCATTCAGCCGGGTACGAGGGTGCTGCTTGTCGATGACCTGCTGGCAACTGGCGGCACGGCCCTTGCAGCGGCGGCGCTGGTTGAGAAAGTTGGCGGTGTGGTGGCTGAGATGGCTTTCATTGTGAACCTTCCTGATATAGGCGGTGAGAGGAAAATCCTTGATAAGGGATACCGTGTCTTTTCGCTCACTGAGTTTGAGGGGGAGTAACTGATGTCTGCAAAAAGCATGATTCTGGCGGTTGCCGGTGCGGCAGCCATTGTTCCATCTGCTCCTCTTCTGGCCTCAGAACCCCATAGTGGCGCTGCTGCCACAGAGGCTGCTGTGGCTATGGCGCACCATCTGCCGCCCTATGGCTGGTTGCTCCATTTGTCGTACTTCTTCTCATGATTGCTACAGGGCCGCTCTTCTACCACCGGTTCTGGGAGCATCATTATCCGAAAGCGGCCATGGGGTTGGGGGCTGTTGTTGCCCTTTACTACGGCTTTATGATGGATCACGGGACGCACACTCTTCTGCATACCCTTGAGGAGTATATTTCCTTCATGGCGCTTATCGCATCGCTTTTCATTGTTTCGGGCGGAATTCTCATACACATTGAGAGACGGGGGACGCCGCTGGTCAATGGCGCTCTACTCATGTTCGGTGCAGTACTGGCAGACATCATCGGTACAACGGGTGCTTCCATGCTGCTCATCCGTCCTTACATGCGCATCAATGAGGGCCGGTTGAGGGCGTTTCATATCGTTTTCTTTATTTTCATTGTGAGCAACATCGGCGGTGGATTGACTCCCATCGGCGATCCTCCGCTTTTTCTTGGGTTCCTGAAGGGTGTGCCGTTTTTCTGGGTTATTTCCAAGGTATGGCTTCCGTGGATAGCTGTAATCGCCACCCTCATAGTAATCTTTATGCTTCTGGACTGGAAGGCCGGCAAGGGTGAAGTTACACCGGCTCCCAAGAGCTCGGATGGTGCCATCACCATTACCGGGACGAAGAACTTTGCCTGGCTTGCAGTCATTATTGTTGCCGTTTTTCTTGACCCTGCCGTGATATCTGGATTTCCGAGTCTTCAGGAAATGCTTGGGGTGCCTTTTGGTATCCGTGAAGTGATTATGTTCAGCGTTGCGTTTGTGGCTTATAAAAATGCTGACGGGGATGCGCTCAAGGGCAATGAATTCAACTTTGAGCCAATCAAGGAAGTCGCATTTCTCTTTGTGGGCATTTTTGCTACCATGATTCCTGCGCTGGAGCTTATCGGCTCCTATGCAGCAATTCATGCAGGTGAATTTTCGGTGAGCCGGTTCTACTGGATGACGGGCGCTCTTTCAGGCGTGCTCGACAATGCTCCGACCTACCTCAACTTCCTTGCCGGTGCCCTTGGAAAATTTGGTCTTGACATAAACTCGGCTGATGCTGTTCTCCAGATACGGGCATTTGCGGCCGGTACTGGTTCGCCTGTTCCGGGTGATGTGACTTCGGATGTGTATCTTGTGGCTATTTCCATAGCCGCAGTGTTCTTCGGTGCCATGACTTATATCGCAACGCCCCGAACTTCATGGTGAAGAATATTGCCGCCCAGGCCGAAGCGGATGTTCCGGATTTTGTGGAGTATATCTGGAAGTATTCCATCCCGATTCTGCTTCCGGTTTTTCTTGTCCTGTGGCTGCTGTTTTTCAATTTTTGAGGCTGAACCCGTAAACGGAATGATCACACTGCCATGAAAAGTTTTGTCAATGCAGCAAAGAACGGGGAGACGGGGTTTGTCATCAGGAATTCGGTCTTCCTGCCGTTTCACTGTGAGTTGCTGAGCATCTGGATAGGCAAGGAGATGTCTCTCCTTTCAGCGCCTGACCTGATTACAGATATCTCCAATCCCGATATTCTGGGAATCAGGGAGACGGAAAGTTTCACCAATCTGATATTCAGAAAATGGGGCGACCTGTCTAAAGAGCTCAGTCATGATAAAGGCACATCATCCTTCATGCGGCAGAAAAGGGCGCGGATGTGTTTGGAAGCGGAAACCTGCACTATATCCGTGTTGCTTTCTGCAACAGGCATAAAGAGGTCTGCTTTGAAATTATTGACAACCCCTACGAGCTGTAAGGGTTGATTTTTCAGGGCATGTTTCCTTTCAGGCTTTCGCTGACGGCCTGCTTGAACTCTTTTGAGATTTTGAAGGTCGGTACATTTTTAGGCTCAACCGTCACTTTCTCTCCGGTTCTCGGATTGCGTGCCTGACGAAGGTTCTTGTAGCGGATGTTGAATGATCCGAATCCACGGATTTCAATACGCTTTCCCGCTTTCAGTGAGTCAATGATGCTTTCAAAGAGAGAGTCCACCACCGTTTCGGTTTCGTTTTTGGTGAGGCCTGTCCTGTGGGCAATGACATTGACCAGGTCTGCTTTCGTGGTTGTGTTTCCCATAATGAATTATGACTTGGTGTTATTGGTGATTGTACTGATTACTTAAACCACAGACGAAGCGCGACAATTCCTGTAAAGACGGCAAATGCCTTTCTTAAAACACTTCCCGACAGATGGGTTGCGATTTTTGCTCCGAAATACGCTCCGCCGAACAGTCCGACTGCCAGAATAAGTCCAAGCCAGACATTGTCCATTGAAATTTTCCCTGCCCGGTAGTATTCAAGAGCACCGAGAATACCTACAGGAAGAAGCAGCGCTACGAGCGAAGTTGCGTTTGCCGTGTGTTGTGTCATACCGAGCAGCAGCACAAGAGCAGGGACGATAATGACCCCACCTCCTATTCCGAACATACCCGACAGAATGCCGGCCAGCGAGCCGATGAGCAGCATGGTGATGACTTGTGCATAAGGGATTTCCATGGAACCTCTGTTGGTTATGTGGTCATCATGCGCGAGAGTTCCTGACGGATTCCCGTTATGTTCTCTATTTCCAGTGCGCTGAGTGATTCCCGTTCAATAAGCGTTTCGGCAAGGCTATGGAGCACCGCGCTGTTGAGAGAGAGGATGTTCTTTGCGTTTTCCATACATGCCATAATGATGTTTCGCACCTCTACATCAATCTGCAGGGCAGTCTCTTCACTGTATTCACGGACATGTGAGTAGTCTTTGCCCAGAAAGACCTCTTTGTGGGTGTCGCCGTAGTTGATGGGCCCGAGTTTTTCGCTCATTCCCCACTGTCGTACCATTCTCCGTGCAATGTCGGTCGCTTTTTCAATGTCGTTGGCAGCACCGGTGCTGATTTCGTTGAAGATGAGCTCTTCTGCAACCCTGCCTCCCAGCGCATAGGTGATCATGGCCTCCAGATACTCCTTGTTTTGGGTGTACCGGTCTTCAAGGGTAGATAGGCGGTCAACCCAAGGCTGCGGCCGCGGGGAATGATTGTGACCTTGTGAATGGGGTCGGAGCCTTTGGTGTGAAGGGCTACCAGCACATGACCGGCCTCGTGGTATGCGGTGAGTTTTTTTTTGTTCTTCGGATATGTACATGCTTCTTCTTTCCGGACCCATCAGGATTTTGTCGCGGGCCTGGTCAAAATTCAATGCAGTCAACTTTTCCTGCATGTTGCGTGCAGTCAGGAGCGCGGCTTCATTGACGAGGTTGGCCAAATCGGCTCCCGAGAAGCCGGGGGTGCTTTTGGCAAGGACTGTGATGTCCACCGTGTCGTCAAGTGGAGTTTCTTTCGTGTGAATCTTGAGAATGGCTTCACGGCCCCTTATGTCGGGCTTATCTACGGTTATCTGCCTGTCAAAGCGCCCTGGGCGTAGAAGTGCGGTGTCGAGCACATCGGGGCGGTTGGTTGCGGCAATCAGTATGACATTGTCGCTGGTGGTAAACCCGTCCATCTCAACCAGCAGCTGGTTGAGTGTCTGTTCGCGTTCGTCGTGGCCGCCTCCAAGGCCTGCCCACGGCTTCTGCTACAGCATCGATTTCGTCGATAAACACAATGCAGGGGGCGTTTTTCTTTGCCTGTTCAAACAGGTCGCGCACTCTGGCTGCTCCAACGCCGACAAACATTTCCACGAAATCTGCTCCCGATATTGAGAAAAAGGGAACCTTGGCTTCACCGGCGATGGCTTTTGCCAGAAGGGTTTTCCCTGTTCCTGGAGGGCCAAGCAACAGAACGCCTTTGGGTATTTTCCCACCGACTTTCTGGAATTTTTCCGGATTGGTCAGGAATTCAACCGTCTCCTGCAGCTCTTCAACTGCCTCATCGACGCCGGCAACATCGTTGAATGTGGTTTTTACCTCAAATTCGCTGACCATTTTTGCCCGGCTTTTGCCGAAGCTGAAGAGGTTTTTTGACTGATTGGCGCTCTGGCCGTTCATTCTCCTGATGACAAAGAAATAGATGGCTCCGAAAATAAGCAGGGTGCAAAGAGGATGAGAACGGTGTAGAGGGCGTTGTTTCCCTCTTCAATGCGAACCTTGACCCCTTTTTCGGCAAGCAGTTCTGCCTGCGGGGTGCTGAATGAAGGGAGCCGTACCGAAAAGTGTGTGCTCTCAACTTCGGTATTGTCTTTCAGTGCAAGGGAAGTAGGCTTTTTGAGCGTTCCTTTGAGGAGCGCCGAGCGGTCTTCAAGGTTCTGTACGGCAATATCAGTTACAAGATTGCTGTCGAGAAGGCTTCTGTATTCGTTGTAAATGATTTCCGGGCCGTCCGATCCTGATGAAAAACGCTGGAACACAAAGAGCATCATGAGGCCTATCATGATGAAGAGAATGAATCTCGGGAACTGTGGGCGGGGGTTGTCCCCTTTTCCCTGAAACCATCCGGGCCCCTGCTCTTCTTCGTTGACCGGCTTGAATCGGTTGCGCAGGGAGTCCTTCCCCGGTGGTTTTACTGGCTTTTCGGGCATGATGGATAGGCAGGGAGTTGTGCAAAATGTAAGTTGCTTCCGTATAAGTAATTAAAAGTAAAACTGCGTTGGAAAGCAAAAAGTTTATTTCTTGTGCTTTCGTTTCCCTGTTTCAAGCTGAAACCACCCTCATCTTCATATTGAGTTGGAATCTTTCAGTGCTTCTCTCTGCAATTCTGCTCAGTTTTGTTAAATTCAATGTTCTTGACAGATGGCAGTTCTCTCAATTCATTAACAATGACAAGGCGTATGATGGTCGGTAAACGGGTCAGAACCAGGTTCGCTCCTTCTCCTACAGGGTATCTTCATGTCGGCGGGCTTCGCACCGCGCTCTACAACTACCTTTTCGCCAAAAGGATGGACGGCGATTTTGTTGTCAGAATTGAGGATACCGATCAGAGCAGAAAGGTTGCAGATGCTCAGGAAAATCTGATAAAGACCCTTGAATGGGCAGGGCTTATGCCTGACGAAAGTCCTCTGCATGGTGGTGATTTTGGCCCTTACCTGCAGTCGGAGCGGCTTGATATCTATAAGAAATATTGTGAGCAATTGCTTGAAGCAGGTCATGCCTATCACTGTTTTGCAACTTCCGAAGAGCTTGAAGAGAACCGGCAGCTTCAGTTGAAGCAGGGATTGCAGCCGAAGTACAACAGGAAATGGCTTCCCGAAGATATGGGCGGCTCAATGCCCCGGAGCGAGATCAAGAAAAAACTTGATGAAGGAGTCCCTTCAGTTGTGCGCATGAAGGTACCTGATTATGTTTCAGTATGGTTTGAGGATATCATCAGAGGTCCGATAGAGTTTGATTCGGCTACCATTGATGATCAGGTGCTGATGAAGTCGGATGGTTTCCCCACATACCATTTTGCCAGCGTCATTGACGACCATCTCATGGAGTTTACCCATATCATCAGGGGTGAGGAGTGGCTTCCTTCCATGCCGAAGCATCTTCTTCTCTATGAGTTCCTTGGGTGGGAGCCTCCGAAGTATGCCCATCTTCCGCTTCTGCTCAACCCCGACCGTTCAAAACTCAGCAAGCGGCAGGGCGATGTGTCGGTGGAGGATTACATCCGGAAGGGATATAGCAGCGAGGCTATTGTGAATTTCGTGGCTCTGCTTGGCTGGAATCAGGGTGAGGGATGTGAGCAGGAAATCTATAGTCTTCAGGAGCTGACTGAAAGGTTTTCTCTGGAGCGGGTAGGCAAGGCGGGTTCCATTTTCACCATCGACAAGCTGAACTGGCTTGAGAAACAGTATATCAAAAGTCGCCCGGCCGAGGATATCATCCGGGTGATCAAGCCTCTTTTGATTTCGGAACTTGAAAAGAAAGAGACGCTTCTTGATCGTGCGACCATAACCGGTGAGCGCTATCTGGAAGATGTCATAGAGCTGATGCGCGAGCGGGTTGGTTTTGAGCGTGAGTTCGTGACCTTCTCTTCCTATTTCTTTTTTGAGCCGGAGACATACGAGGAGGATGCTGTCAAGAAACGCTGGACGCCTGATACCAACAGCCTGCTTGACGAGTTTCTGCCGGTGCTGGAGTCCATGCCGGACTTTACGGCCGAGGCAATTGAGGCAGCCCTCAAGGAATTTGTGGCTCCAAAAGGTCTGAAAGCCGCAGCACTTATCCATCCATTGAGAATCGTCTCCTCGGGTGTCAGTTTCGGCCCCAGCCTCTACCATATGCTTGAGGTGCTTGGCCGTGAGGCTGTTGTTCGTCGTATCCGGAAAGGTATGGCAGTCATCACGCTTCCGCAGCAATAGCTGGAATTCTGTGGGGCCCACAGAGGGCTCCCGCTTTTTTGATTTATTTTTGGATGAATGCGAAAATTCCTATATTTTGCATCTCTTCAATGGACAGATAGCTCAGTTGGTAGAGCAATGGACTGAAAATCCATGTGTCGTGGGTTCGATTCCCTCTCTGTCCACTTCTTCGTCGTTTGCCTGCATTCGTAGAAGTCCCCAAACCCCTGAAAACACAGGGGTTTCGGCGTTTCTGGTGTTCGCCTCCATTTGCCGTTGTTTAGCATAATCCGGAATTAATGGGTATAGTTATGGGTATCACATTGGCGCTTTTAAAAAATGTGTTTTCGTTTTTCTGCCATCCAGTTTCCAGTCGCCGTTTCCCTTCAGCAGCATGAATGACACTCTTCCCCCCGGCATGAATATTACTACTGAACCCTCACAGGAGGTCTGGCATGACATACAGGAGCCTGGCGCCTATGAATGGTGGTATTTTGACGCGGAGGATTCTCAGCGGGGTATTTCCGTGGTTGCAATCTGGTTCGCAGGATTCCCTTTTTCTCCATCCTATACAGAGGAGTATGACCGTTGGCGCGCCGATGGATCCTCTCCTGCCCCCCGTCCGTCAAACTATTCGGGTTTCAGTTTTCAGCTCTATGAAAACGGCCGGGAAACCATCAACTTCATCAGGGAGGGTGGTGCGTCGCTGTTTAGCGGGAGCAAAACAGGCGCTGAGGTTGCATTTGAAAATAACCGGTTTGTGCATGATCCGCTGAGGGACGAGTACCTGCTGGAGATTGATTTTGCCTTTCCTGCCCGCAGGAAAAGGGTGCGGGGGACGCTTCATTTCAATCAGTGCCGAAGGCTGACCTTTAATAAAAAGGATGGCAATCATGAGGGGTCGGGGCCCTGCCATCAGTGGCTTCTGAGTGTTCCGAAGGCCGAGGTTCGAGGAAGCCTTGAGATTTCAGAGCCTGAAAGGACGAGCCGCAGTGTGGAGATTCAGGCTTCAGGCTACCACGATCACAACCTTGGCACCATGCCGATGCAGGAGTATATTTCCCGCTGGTACTGGGGGCGGGCATTTTCAGATCGTGTTGACCTGGTTTACTATGTAATTTTCTTTCGTGATCCCTCATTTCACCCGCTGACGCTCCTCATGCTCAACGACAACCAGAACGGTGGCGCTTTGGTGCGAGACAAGGCTGATTTCAGGGAGAGCCGGTTCTGCCGGGGAATTTTTGCCCCGCTGCATGGCCGGGTACTCGACATTCATGACGGGGATGTACGCATGACGATCAACCAGAAACAGGTGCTGGATTCGGGGCCGTTCTATCTGCGGTTTTCTTCTGATATTTCACTCGATTTCAACGGCAGCAGTCTTAAGGGCATTCGCGGGATTTCTGAGTTTCTTAATCCGGATCGTCTTCAGTCGCCCCTTATGCGCTTTTTTATCAGAAGCCGAATATGGCGCGACGGAGAGCAGTCGGTCATGTACCGGGAGTACAACAGGATTAAAGATCGTTTGGATTGGTTTAAACGGTGAAAAGTGGTAAATTTTCCCTTTGCCTTTTTCATTTTCAGTCCGCGGGAAGATGCTCGACAGGGCATGGCGTTGGCATGACCGGTACCGAGAGGTGTTTCAGTTCATCATTTAACAATAGCTTTAAAAGGAGATAGATTGTAATGGCACAACCAGCTAATTTCAAGAGCCCTTCAAGGATGGGTGCGCTTGGTGAGGATGCTCCGCTCTCTTCAACGGGATCGGTATCGGGCGGAAAGTCCCGTGAGGAAGGTCTGAAAGGGGTGGATTTTGAGCGCCGGAGTTTTTTGGGCAAAGTAGTCGGCGGTGTTGGTGCGGCAGTGGCCGTTTCAACGCTTTATCCTATTGTAAAGTATATCATCCCTCCTGTGAAAGAGTCGACTGATGTCAATGAGCTGGTGGTTGGAAAGGCTTCAGAGGTTCCTGAGAACTCGGGAAAGATTTTCCAGTTCAATAAAGACAAGGTTCTGGTCATCAATGATAATGGCGCGCTTACCGCCTGCAGTGCCGTCTGCACCCATCTGGGCTGCCTTGTTCGCTGGGAAGATAAAGACAATGAGATTTTCTGCCCCTGCCACGGTGCAAAGTACACGCAGACCGGTGAAATCATTTCAGGACCACAGCCTCTACCGCTTGCTCCGTTCAATGTGAGAATTGAGGGAGAGGATCTTATCATTGCAAAAGCGTAACCTTAATTCTTGAAAATCCAGGGAGTCTTTCAATATGGCTGACAACAATCAGAATACAGGCGCAGAAAATGCTCCGGTAAAGCCGAAACCGGCTGCTCCGGTTGCCGCCAAGCCGGCAGCTCCGGGTGCCGCTAAACCTGCTGCAAAACCCGCGGCGAAATCTGACGCCCCTTCCGGCGGCGTTTACAAGCCCCCGGTAGTTCGGGCGGAAACAAATCCTTACGCAGATTCGCGTGTGAGCCCGCTGGCAGCATGGTTTCAGGAGCGTTTTTTATGTGATGATGCCAATCATCGACTATCTGAAGAAAAAAGAGGTTCCCAAGCACAAGCTGTCGTTCTGGTACTACTTCGGCGGCCTGACATTGTTTTTCTTCATCATTCAGGTTGTGACCGGTCTTTTGCTTCTCCAGTATTACAAGCCGACAGGTACAGAGGCGTTTGCCTCCTTCGTGTTCATTCAGAAAGAGGTTCCTTTTGGCTGGCTTATCCGCCAGATTCATGCATGGAGTGCAAACCTGATGGTTGGTATGGCATTCATCCACATGTTCAGCACCTTCTTCATGAAGTCTTACCGTAAGCCCCGTGAGCTTATGTGGGTCAGCGGATTTGTGCTTCTTGTGCTGAGCCTTGGTTTTGGTTTCACCGGTTACCTCCTTCCCTGGAATGAGCTTGCTTTCTTTGCGACCCAGGTTGGTACGGAAGTTCCCAAAGTCATGCCTGGTGGCGCCATTCTTGTTGACATCCTCCGCGGTGGCGAAGATGTGAGCCCTGAAACTCTGACTCGCATGTTCTCGCTTCATGTTGTGCTGCTTCCCGGTATCCTTCTTCTTGTCCTGTCTGCCCACCTTCTGCTTGTGCAGGTGCTTGGAACTTCGGCTCCCATCGGCTACAAGGAGTCTGGCATGATCAAAGGCTATGAGAAGTTCTTCCCGACCTTCCTTGCCAAGGATGCAATCGGATGGATCATCGGTTTCGGCCTTCTTATCTATCTGGCAGCAGTTTTCCCGTGGGAGATTGGTGTTCAGGCTGATCCGCTGACTTCAGCTCCTTTGGGCATCAAGCCGGAATGGTATTTCTGGGCACAGTTCCAGCTGCTCAAGGACTTCACTTTTGAAGGCGGCGAGCTGATGGCAATCATTCTCTTCACCATTGGTGCTGTTGTATGGGCTGCCGTTCCTTTCCTTGACAGAAAGGCTTCACGCGAAGAGAAGAGCCCGATCTTCACGATTCTCGGCCTTCTGGTTCTTGCATTCCTTGTGATCAACACCTACAGGGTATACGCTGAGTACAGCGCTCTCTAAGGGGGTCGCTGGAGACGCTCGATAGAGTAAGAGTAAAAAGATAAAGCCGCCTCATGCATCAAGCCTGAGGCGGCTTTTTTTATAGGAGTACGCTTTGATACGGAGTCCGCATGAAAAAGCAAAAAGCCCCTGTAGGTCGTCAGGGGCTTTTTGCTTTTTTTGTATTTCAGCCAGATGTTTTTTACTTCCCGGTGAAGAAGGTTTCAAGTTCGTAGCCAGCAAG
>PYLN01000045.1_pt1 | contig 13812 bp, 17 predicted proteins | sample 1675811 | NCBI WGS metagenome assembly PYLN01 (sample SAMN08732055, study PRJNA438928) | Freshwater metagenome, whole genome shotgun sequencing project. | isolation source: meromictic lake | place: Russia: Kandalaksha Bay | collected 2014-09
CGTCTCCGGTTGCTTCGACATGTGAGCCTTTTGGGGCCGAAAAATCAACTCCTGTGTGAAACATCCGCACCTTGTAAATGGGGTGTGTTCTGGCACCGAATGAGCTGGTGACGGGCCGCTGACAGGTCTGATGTTGGGTACGCATGCCAGGAAAGGACTCTGCTGTGAGTTTTTGAGCCCTTCAGCCGGTGCTGCTTTTCTGCTGTCCCCTCTTCAATCTGCATGATCAGCTGCTCTATTGTCTGCTCCGTTCCCGGTGCCATGTTCGTGGACGGGGGGTTCGGGCAGCTCTGAGCTGCATGGGTAAGGCTGTAAAGAAAAGCAGGAAAAAGAGTATGAAGCCGATCGGCTTGATGGCGCGCCGTATTCCCGCACTTCTTTGGGCCTGTGGTATTCTCAATGCCATACAGTCAGTGAATTAGCGCTTTTCTGCGGGAGTTCAGGCTATAATTTTTTGAATATAAAAATTTTTTTTTGATAAGCTCGTGAATAGTTCTTCAATGCGCTTCGAGCCAGTTTTTTCCGGTTCCGCAGTCCACTTCAACCGGGACGGTTTTCATTCCGCACATGCCGGCAGCTTCAATCATGGCCTCTTCAACCAAGGCGCTGAGGTTTTCCTGTTCCTCGGGCGTTGTTTCAAAGACCAGCTCATCATGGACCTGCAGGAGCATTGATGACTGCATGTCATGTTCCTTCATCCTTTTGCTGCAGAGGATCATTGCGCATTTGATGATGTCGGCTGCGGTGCCCTGGATGGGGGTGTTCATGGCCGCCCGCTCGGCAGCTTTCTGCAGATTTCCGTTTCTGCTTGAGAGGTTTGGGAGGTAGCGGCGTCTGCGAGAAGGGTGGTGACAAAGCCTTTCTCTCTGCCGGTTGTTTTGATTGTGTCAAGGGCTTCAAAGAGGCCCGGGTATTTAGCCGTATAGGTGCTGATGATGTCTGCGGCTTCGCTTCGGGGTATGTTGAGCCTTTTGGAGAGGCCAAAGGGCTGGATGCCATAGAGAACCCCGAAGTTGACCTCTTTTGCCTTGCGACGCATGTCGGGAGTGATGTCGGGGGTGTCGAAGATGACCCGCGCCGTGGCGCTATGGATGTCTTCGCGATTGCGGAACGCTTCAATGAGTTTGCCATCACCGGAGATTTCTGCGGCGATGCGCAGCTCAATCTGGGAATAGTCAGCCGAAAGCAGAAGGTTTCGGGGGTCGGTGGGGATGAAGGCTTTACGGATTTCCCTTCCGAGCGGGGTGCGGATGGGGATGTTCTGCAGGTTCGGGTTGGACGAAGAGAGTCTGCCTGTGGCGGTGATGTGCTGGTTGAAAGATGTGTGCACGCGTCCTGTCCGGGGGTTGAGCATTTTCGGCAGGGCATCAATATAGGTGGTCTTGATTTTCTGCAGACTCCTGTATTCAAGCAGGTTTCCGACAACGGGATGAAGAGGGGCGAGCTCTTCAAGCACTTCAACATTGGTTGAGAAGCCGGTTTTGGTGGTTTTCTTTGTGGGGAGGCCGAGCACCTCGAAGAGGATCCGGGAGAGCTGTTTTGGTGAGTCAATGTTGAAACTTTCTCCGGCTGCACTGTGGATGGTTTCCTTCAACTGCAGCAGCTGCGTTCCGACGCTTTCGGATGTGGCGGCAAGGTGGCGGGTATCAATACTGATTCCTTGTGATTCCATGGCGCCAAGAACGCTGATCAGCGGGAACTCAAGAGTTTCGCCTATGTGGCGGAGGTTTGGCTCCTCAGCCAGCTCTTTTTGCAGGATGGCGGTAAGGCGGAGTGCTATGTCGGCATCCTGGCATGCGTAGTCGGTGAGTTTTCGGGGCTCGACATCGTCAATGTGAAGTTTCGTTTTCCCTGTCCCTGTCAGCTCGTCGTATTTGGTGGTGCGCAGCTTGAGGTGGCGGGCGGCAAGGTCGTCGAGGTTGTGCGTCGTTTCCGGGTTGAGGAGATAGCTTGCCAGCATGGTGTCGAAACTGATGGGGCTGAGTTCCAGACCATAGTTTTTGAGGACCAGAAGGTCGTACTTGAGGTTCTGTCCCGTTTTGGCTATGGCGGGGTTTTCCAGAAGCGGGCGGAGCAGTTCGATTGTCTTTTCACGGCTGAGGCCTGTACGGGCAAAGGAGATGAAGCTGGCAGTGGCGGGAGTGGCACTGAGCGAGATGCCGGCAAGTTCGGCTTCGCAGGTCTTGAGTGAAGTTGTTTCAGTGTCAACGGCCACAAGTGTTGCTTTCATCAGTTCGGCGACAAGGCTGCTGACCTCTTCTTCGGTGGAAATCATTCTGTAGTCAGATCCTTCACGGGGGTCGCCAAGGGCGTCATTTTCCTTATTTTCGGGCGCTTCAGTGCCTTCCGCCAGAGCATTTTCTGCTGTGTCAAATCCGGGGAACGCATCGGGCAGGCGTCGCGCAATGGTTTTCAGTTCAAGCTCTTTGAGCAGAGCGAGGATCGCATTGCTCTCTGGCGTGGTGCAGGCAAGCTCCTGCAGGGTGACGGGGAGCTCAAGATCAGTACGGATGGTTACCAGGTCGGTAATGAGAGGAAGGCGGGAACGGAACTCTTCAAGGCTGGCTCGGGTTTTGGGGGCAATTTCTTCAAGCTTTTCGTAGACATTTTCCAGAGAGCCGAATCGTCCGAGAAGCGTTGCTGCGGTTTTCGGGCCAATCCCTTTGGCTCCGGGAATGTTGTCGGAAGTGTCACGGTGAGGGTGAGGAACTGGGTGAACTGAGCGGGCGGAACGCCAAACTGTTCAGCAATTCCTTCCGGGGTGAGCAGCTGCAGTTCGCTGTCGTTTTTTGTGGGGCGGAGCATCGATACCCTCCATGAACAAGCTGGGCAAGATCTTTGTCGGGGGTGACGATGAAGATGTCGCACTGGTCTTCAAACAGCCGTGCAGCACTCCCTATGAGATCATCGGCTTCGTAGCCGGGGGTTTTCAGGATAGGTATTCCGAGAGCTTCAAGCAGCTTGAAGAGAGGTTCAATCTGGGCAAGCATGTCTTCAGGCGGGGCCTGCCTGTTGGCCTTGTACTGGTCGTAAAGGTCGTGGCGGAAGGTTTTTTCCCGGCTGTCGAATGCGGCGGCGAGGTAGCCGGGATGGTAGGTCTCGAAGATTTTGAGGAGCGTGGAGAGGAAGCCGAAGAGGGCGCCTGTCGGCTGGCCGCTCCGGTTCTGCATGCCTGAGCGCTGCAGAGCGTAGTGTGCCCTGTAGAGCAGCGCCATGCCGTCAATGAGGAAGAGCGATGGCTTTGTGCCCGCAGGCGGTTGTGCGGTACTGTTCTTGACGCTGTCCTCAGGAAAAAAGTCGTACTGGCGTGTGCTCATGCATTCACCACCCCATAGCTGCCAAGTACTTTGACCATAGTGGCAAACTCTCTGAGATGAGAGAGGGCGTGGCTGATTGCCGGATCGTCACAATGGCCGAGGATGTCGACATGGAAAAGGTACTCGAAGGCCTTTTTGCGGAAAGGGCGTGATTCAATTTTTGTGAGGTCGATGTTGCGCAATGCCATTGTGGCGAGCGCCTTGAAGAGAGATCCCTGTTCATTTGGCAGGGTGAAGACGATTGTGGTTTTCTGGCGCGAGGTGTCATACCCGGCAGTTTGTTCAAGGGATTCAGGATGCTGGGCATGGGTGATGCAGAAGAACCGGGTGATGTTCCACTCTTCGTCGGCGAGGTTCCGCTGAAGGATTTCAAGCCCGTAGAGTTCCCCTGCCCGCTGTGAGGCTATTGCCAGTTTCGTGGGATCTTGTTCCGATGCAATCATTTTGGCGCTGCCGGCGGTGTCGTAGGCGGCTTCGGCGGTAAGGTTCGGGTGGGTGGCAAAGAAATTCCTGCACTGGGCAAGGGCCTGGGGGTGCGAGAGAACGCGCTGTGCTGTTTCGGGCGAAGAACCCTCGAGACCCAGAAGACAGTGTTCCACCTTGACAAAGGTTTCTGCCTTGATGACAACCGGATGCTGGAGCAGGAGGTCATAGTTCTGGTGAATGCTGCCTCCCAGAGAATTTTCCATCGGAAGGACTGCCATGTCTGCTCTCCGGTTTTCGACGGCGGAAAACACCTCTTCAAACGAGTTGCAGGGAAGGGGCTGACCAAGCCGCAGGGCCGCAATTTCACTGTACGCTCCAGGTTCCCCTGGTAGGCTATCTTCAGGTTTGTCATTATTTTTTCTTGTGATTACCTTGCACTAAAGCCGTTGGAATAGATTTACTTTAAAGAAAATAAATCTATTATCATAGACAGGCCCTTTCCCGAACAATCATTTCAGAAGTTTTTCGCCATGTCAGGACACAGCAAGTGGGCAACCATCAAGAGAAAAAAAATCGGCAACAGACCAGAAACGGGGTAACCTGTTCACGAAGCTGGTCAAGGAGATTACCATAGCCGCAAAAATGGGCGGCGGTGACCCGGCTGGAAATCCCAGCTGCGCCTTGCCATTGATACGGCCCGGTCGAACTCGATGCCGATGGACAACATTCAGCGGGCCATCAAGAAAGGAACCGGTGAGCTTGAGGGTGTAAGTTATGATGAAATTACCTATGAGGCTATGGACCGGCAGGCATTGCCCTGATTATTGAAACAGCTACGGACAACAAAAACCGGACTGTTGCCGACCTGCGGCACATCATGAGCCGCAACAACGGCTCTCTTGGTGAGAGTGGCAGTGTGTCGTGGATGTTCCATCGAAAGGGAAGTATCGAGGTGCCGGGTGGATCGGCCACCGAGGAGCAGCTGATGGAGGTGCTTCTTGATGCGGGTCTGGAGGATATTGGTGGAGACGCTGAGGGTGGTTATACTGTGACTACAGATGTGCATGATCTTGAGTCGGCAAAAAAAGCCCTTGAGGAGGCCGGAATAGCTTATGAGAACGCCAAAATGGATCTGATCCCGGAGAACTTCATTGAGCTTGAGGCTGATGACGCCCGCAAGGTCATCAAACTGATTGATGCTCTTGAGGGTAATGACGATATACAGGCCGTTTTCAGCAACATGGAGATCAGCGAGGGTGCCATGGACAGCCTTGACGAGTAGAGTATGGTTGTGCTGGGGATAGATCCCGGAAGTCTCGCTACCGGTTACGGCGTTGTTTCCGGGGACGGAAGGGAGTCGTTTCGGGCACTTTCCTGCGGTCTGATACGCCTCCATCCCCGAAAGAGCCATGCTGTGAGGGTGGGGGAGATATATCGGGAGCTCAGTGAGCTGATTGGTGAGTTGAAGCCGGATCGGGTGGCCATTGAAACCGCTTTTGTTGGAAAGAATGTACAGTCGGCCCTCAAGCTCGGGCAGGTGAGGGGGGCCATCATGGCGCTCTCGTTCAATAGCGGGGTGCCGATTTTCGAGTATGCTCCCCGGGAGGTGAAGTCAGCGGTGACCGGTCGTGGAGGAGCTGCAAAGGAGCAGGTTGCCTTCATGGTGGCCTCAATGCTTTCCCTCAGCAGTGTGCCGAAGCCTTTTGATGTGACTGATGCGCTGGGTGTTGCGCTCTGTGATCTCCTGCGGTGCGGGGGTGGTCAGAAAGAACGCCAGACAGATATGAAGGGTTCGGGTGGAGGGTTGTGCAGCTGGGGTGATTTTGTGCGTGCAAGTCCGGACAGGGTTCTCTAACCATTAAATCATACGCTTTGCAGGGTCATATTTTCAACCTTCCCAATGCGTTGAGTTTCCTCAGGATTCTTCTGATCCCATGGTTTCTCTATTATCTCCATGTCGGGAATACAACTGTAGCTGTATCGCTGATGCTTGTTGCCGTCCTCTCAGACTGGTTTGACGGGCAGGCGGCGCGCTGGACGAATGAGGTGTCGGAGATGGGCAAGATTCTCGATCCCCTGGCCGACAAGCTCTGTCTGGCAAGTGTTGCGCTCTATTACCTTTGGGTTGGTGAGCTTCCCCTCTGGTTTGTCCTGTTTGCCGTTGTGCGCGATCTCGTGATTTTCGGCGGGGCTGCTGGGTGCGTCACCGTCACCAGATGGTCACTACTTCACTATGGCCTGGAAAGTGGGCTGTGGGTTTTGTGTCCATGCTCTTCATAACAATGGTGTGGCCGCTCCCGATTTTTGAGAGCTGGCCGTTCAAGGAGCTTTTCCTCTACCTTTCCACCATCATGCTGTTCTACTCCTTTGTTCTCTACTGCATCCGTTTTTACCGGATTCACAAGGGACTTGAATTCAGGAGTTAGTTCCCGGGCTTGTCCATTACGGTTGCCATCAGTGAGGCTTCACATACCAGTTCGCCCCTTACGAAGGCTTTTGCCTCAAACTGGCAGACGCTTCTTCGCATATTGACCATGACCCCTTCAATAACAAGTGTGTCGCCCGGCAGTACCGGCTTGCGGAACCGTGCTTTGTCTATTGCCATGAAGTAGACAACGCTCTCTTTCGTATTGTCTTTGCCGTTGAGCATCATGATGCCTCCAGTCTGCGCCATTGCCTCAATGATGAGCACGCCCGGCATGACGGGATTGCCCGGGAAATGCCCCTGGAAGAATGGCTCGTTCATGGTGACATTCTTTATGGCGACAATTTTTTCGTCAAGCTTGAACTCGACGATTTTGTCTATCAAAAGGAATGGGTAGCGATGAGGCAGCATTTTCTGGATGGCGTTGATGTCAAAAATCACGCCGGCTTTTTTCTCGTGCTGGTACTGACGGGCCAGTTTGTTGCGGTCGGCATATTTTTTAAGCTGGCGGACAAACTCGACATTTGATGCATGTCCGGGACGGGCTGCAAGCACCTGGGCTTTGACTGGCATGCGAGAAGCGCCATGTCGCCAAGGAGGTCGAGCAGTTTGTGCCGGGCAGGCTCGTTCTTGTAGCGGAGCTCGCGGTTGTTGAGGATTCCGTTCTCTCCAATGACAAGGTGGTCGCTGTCGAGTCCCAGTTTTTCGCCGAGATCCAGCATCTCCCCTTTTTCCATCTCCTTGTCAATGATGACAATGGCGTTGTCGACATCACCGCCTTTGATGATGCCCTGGCCGGCAAGTGCTTCAACTTCAGAGAGGAAGCAGAAGGTTCGGGAGGGTGCGAACTCGGTGAGGAACTCCTGTTCCAGGTCGAAGAGTCCGGAGTGCTGTGAACCGAGGGCGGGATTCTTGTAGTCGACCATGACAGTGGTGCGGAAGTTGTCAAGCGGCAAAGCTACGATGTCCACACTGTTTTCGGTGTCGTGGTACTCAATGGTTTCGTCTATGACAGATAGTTTTTCGGCTCATCCTGATCTTCAAAGCCAGCTTCAATGAGGGCTTCTGCAAAAGGGAGCGAACTTCCGTCCATGACCGGGGGTTCCGGTCCGTCCATCTCAATGCGGCAGTTGTCAACCTGCAGGCCGTAGAGGGCTCCGAGAACATGTTCCGTGGTGTAGACCTTGACGCCGCCAATGCCGATGGTGGTACCGCGGAGCACTTCAACCACATTGTCTATCAGCGCAGGGATTTCGGGGCTGTCCGCCACATCGGTCCTGATGAAACGGTAACCGTATCCGCCGGTGCCGGCTTGAAAGTGATTCTGCATTCCTTGCCGGTATGCAGTCCTGTTCCCGAGAGGGAGGCTTCTTTTTTGAGTGTGCGCTGATGAATGAGCATCGTGTGTTGTTGTTGCTCCCGCCAGGACAGCCGTGGCGGAAAATGGGCCCCTGTGTCATGAGGCAAAAGTGATGATTTTCAAGATACGAAAGAAGAGGATTCTCTTCAAATCATAGAGGAGTTGAAGAGGGTGGATCTTCCGGGGGAAGTGTCGTTGTGCCATTGACAGCAGCAGAGGGTGAGTCAGGCTGCTGCCTGCAATGATGCTTTTATGGCTGAAAACATTCCGCTTTCCATGAAAGTCGGTGACTATGCCGCCAGCTTCGCGTACAAGAAGCACTCCCGCGGCGAAGTCCCATGGGAGAAGTTTGTATTCCCAGAAGCCGTCGAACCGTCCGCAGGCGGTATATGCCAGATCGATTGCCGCGGAGCCGGCGCGCCTGACGCCTGAAGAGATATGAATGACCTCGCGGAGCATCTCCATGTAGCTGTCGAGATAGCCATAGTCCTTGAAAGGGAGCCCCGTGGCTATAAGGTAGCCATCTTCTTCCTGCCGGTCTGTTACGCGGATGGGTTTGCCGTTGAGCAGGGCTCCCTTTCCCAGTTCAGCAGTGAAAAGTTCGTTGGTGATGGGAAGATAGACTACGCCTGCGATGAGTTCTCCATCGCTTCCCTGAAGAGCTATGCTGATGGAGAATACAGGAAAGGAGTGAATGAAGTTCAGTGTGCCGTCAAGCGGGTCGACTATCCATCTGCGTCCAGATCGGGGCGTCATTGTTGTCCCCTCTTCGCAGAGCATACCGTCCTCGGGGAAGGCTTCGGAGAGGATGAGGCTGATTTCGGCTTCGCATTGCCTGTCCGTTTCTGTGACGAAATCCTTGAACTCTTTGGTGTGGATTTCGCTTTTTCGGAGCTCGCCGAATTTATTGAGGGTAATTGCCCCTGCTGCATGGGCCGCTCGCGTGGCGGTAAGGATTTCCGGGGATTGTTGCGGCATGGCTGTTGGCGGAGGGTCAGATTAAGATGGTTATGACTGTTTCAAGGTGGCAATATAGTATTTCGCTGGTATTTCCGTTCGGAACGGGCGGCTTGCATGGCGGGAATTATCCCTCTTTGTACTATGTTGCATTGGGTGTCTCAACAATACTCTTTCCTGATAAGAGTCCAATTAATACAAATCATGATCATGAAAAATCTCAATCCATTGAAGACAGGACTGGCGATAGCGATCTGTTTCGTTTTTGCCTATGGTGGCAGCATTTTTACTCCGCTGCCCGGTTCGGAGTGGTATTACCAGATACTCAACAAGCCTTCCTGGAATCCGCCGGACTGGCTCTTTCTTCCTGTCTGGACGGTACTGTTCTTGATGATGGGTACGGCTATGGGGCTTGTGGCGAGCAAAGAGGGGGCTCCTGTGGAGCAGGTGCGCTCGGCCTGGATTGTCTTTGTGGGCCAGCTTGTCCTGAACCTGGCCTGGTCCGCGGCATTTTTCGGCCTCCACTCTCCGCTTCTTGCCATGGGCGTGATTGTGCTGCTTTGGGCGGCAATTGTTGTGACGATGATGCAGTTCCGTGCTGTTGTTCCCCTTGCAGCATGGTTGCTGGTTCCCTATCTCGCCTGGGTCAGTTTTGCGGGCTTCCTGAACTTCATCATCTGGCAGATGAACTGAGTGGGGGTATAGGGTGTACAATGAAAAAAGCCCGGTGGATGCCGGGCTTTTTTTTATTGTTCGTCTCCTGCTCAGCTTTCATCTTCCTTCTCGCGGAGGTTTTCAAGAACGCCGAAGTCTTCAAGGGTGGTGACATCTCCCTTGATTTCGTTGCTGGTTGCCAGCTCGCGGAGGAGGCGACGCATGATTTTGCCGCTTCTGGTTTTCGGGAGTCCTTTTGCCCACCTGATTTCGTCGGGTTTGGCTATGGGGCCGATCTCCTTGGCTACATGGTTGCGCAGTGCCTCACGCAGCTTCATGTCGCTTCGTATTCGTCCTTGAGGGTGACGAAGGCAACAAGAGCGTTGCCCTTGATGTCGTCGGGACGGCTGACTACTGCGGCTTCTGCAACGGCCTCGTATGAGACGAGGGCGCTTTCAACTTCGCTGGTGCCGAGCCTGTGACCTGATACATTGACCACATCATCAACGCGGCCCATGATCCAGATGTAACCGTCCTCATCCTTTCGTGCACCGTCGCCTGTGAAGTACATGTCGTGGAATTCCGACCAGTAGGTTTCTTCATACCGTTTGTTGTCGCCGTAGATGGTACGGAGCATTGATGGCCATGGCTTTTTGATGACCAGGTAGCCGCCTTCATTCGGGCCGCATGGGGTGCCGTCCTTCTGGACGACATCTGCCATGATGCCGGGAAGGGGACGGGTTGCGGTGCCGGGTTTGGTCGGGGTTGCTCCGGGAAGGGGAGAGACCATGATGCCACCGGTTTCAGTCTGCCACCAGGTGTCGACAATCGGGCATTTCTCCTGCCTACCACCTTGTGATACCACATCCAGGCTTCGGGGTTGATTGGTTCGCCGACTGTGCCGAGAAGGCGCAGCGAACTGATGTTGTGCTTGGTGACCCATTCGTCGCCGGCGCGGATGAAGGCGCGGATGGCGGTAGGGGCCGTGTAGAGAATGGTGACTTTGTGCCGGTTGATGATGTCCCAGAAGCGGTCCCACTGGGGGTAGTTCGGGGCACCTTCATACATGAGCAGGGTTGCGCCGTTGAGAAGCGGCCCATAGACCATGTAGCTGTGGCCGGTGATCCAGCCGACATCAGCAGTACACCAGTAGATGTCATCGTGCGGATGTCGAAGACATAGCGGAACGAACTTGCTGCGTGGACCATGTAGCCGGCGGTGGTGTGCAGAATGCCTTTGGGCTTTCCTGTTGAGCCACTGGTGTAGAGGACGAAGAGCGGATGTTCGGATTCAACCTCCACGGGTTCAGATTCGTCGGATGCCAGCCCCATGAGGTCGTGCCACCAGTGATCCATGCCGTCGTGCATGCTGATTTCCTCTCCGGTCACCTTCAGGACGATGACGCTGCGGACGGAAGGGGTGTTGACGATTGCCTCGTCGACAATATTCTTGAGGTTGATTGAACCACCGCGGCGACGGGTGCCGTCACAGCAGATGATGAGTTTTGCGCGGGAGTCGTTGACCCGTTCGGTAATGGCGTGGGCTGAAAAACCTGCGAAGATGACATTGTGGACAGCGCCTACTCGTGCACATGCCAGAACAGCTATGACCAGCTCAGGCACCATGCCCATGTAGATTGCTACGCGGTCACCGGGTTTGATTCCTGCAATTCTCAGTACATTGGCGAACTTTGAGACTGGCGGTGGAGTTCTCCGTAGGTGAGTACCCGCTGCTCACCCTCTTCGCCTTCCCATATGATGGCGGCTTTGTTTTTTCTCCAGCTGTTGGCGTGAACATCAACGGCATTGTAGCAGATGTTTGTGGTGCCGCCGTTGAACCATTTTGCATAGGGGGTATCCCATTCGAGCACGCTGTCCCACTTTTTGAACCAGTGAAACTCTTCGGCAAGGCTCCCCAGTAGCTGTCGGGGTCCTCTGCGGCTGCCTTGTACAGTGTTTCGTACTCTTCCATGCTTCCGATTCGGGCTTTTTCCGAAAATGCTGCCGGAGGGGGAAATTTTCGCTTTTCAGACATGACAGAGCTTATCGCGTCTGTCCCTTTCTTGTTGTCGTCTGTAGCCATTGATCGCCAGGATTTATGTGTTGAAAAAATCACGGGTTTCCTCTTTTTTGGCGGCATGACTCACTTCCGTCACACCGGGGGAAGCCTGAACAGGAATGTTACATAAAAAAAATGTTCTTCATCAATGATTGTGACAGCCTCTCTCCGGGCTCTTGCCGTATCGCTCACCCTATTTTACGGCAAAATTTATGAGTTTGTCGGGAACAACGATTTCTTTCATGATTGTGACCCCTTCAAGGAATTTCTTCACCCCTTCAAGGGCTTTGGCCTCATTCAGCAGCTGTTCTTTCGGGCAGCCCGGTGCTGCGGTGAATGAGCCTCTGAGTTTTCCGTTGACCTGGACTGCTATGGTCACTTCTTTGTCCTGTGCAAGTTCCGGATCAAACTCAGGGAAGGGAGCAAGGGAAATGGATTCCTGGTGGCCGAGTGCTTCCCAGAGCTCTTCCGAGAGGTGAGGCGCATAGGGGGCGAGCAGGAGGAGAAGGGTTTCGACGGCAATGCGGCTGCTTTCTCCGGTGCGGTGCAGTTCGTTGGTGAACACCATCATTTCGGCAATGGCGGTGTTGAATTTGAGGTTTTCAGTGTCCTCAGCAACTTTTTTTGATGGTTTTATGCATCCGTCGCAGGAGGTCAGGGGAGGGTGCGAGGGTGGAGAGGTCGGCCCGTGTGCCTTCTGGCTCTGGCCAGACAAGCCGCCATACCCGTGAGAGGAACCGGCTGATGCCTTCTATTCCATTGGTGTTCCATGGCTTGACCTGTTCGAGGGGACCGAGGAACATTTCGTACAGCCGGACTGCGTCGGCGCCGTAGGTCTGGAGTACATGGTCCGCAGGAATGACATTGCCCCGGGATTTGGACATTTTTTCGTTGTCTTCTCCCAGAATCATTCCCTGGTTGAAGAGCCGCTGGAAGGGCTCTTTTGTGCTGACGACCTTGAGGTCAAAGAGTACCTTGTGCCAGAATCGGGCGTAGAGCAGATGGAGTACGGCATGTTCCGCACCTCCTATGTACAGGTCGACATTCATCCAGTAGGCCTCTTTGGCAGGGTCGACGGGAAGCTTGCTGTTGTGGGGGTCAATGAAGCGGAGGTAGTACCAGCAGCTTCCGGCCCATTGCGGCATGGTGTTGGTTTCACGACGGAAGGGGCCGTTTTCATCAGTGCCGTTAAGCCATTCGGGGATGTTGGCCAGCGGTGATTCACCGGTTTCGGTGGGCTGGTATGCCTCAACCTCCGGCAGCATCAGGGGGAGGCTGGTTTCGGGTTTCAGTGTTCCATCGGGGTAATGTTTGATGGGTATCGGCTCTCCCCAGTAACGCTGACGGCTGAATATCCAGTCGCGGAGACGGTAATTGACCTTTCGTTTTCCTGCTTTTTTCTTTTCAAGCCATGAAGCCATCAGTTCAAATGCTTCCGGAAAGGCAAGGCCGTTGAGGCTGATGTCATTGTTGCTGGAGTTGACAACCGTACTGTCTTTGCCTTCAAAGACTTCCTGCTGGACATCGTGGGGGCTTTTGACCACCTCGATGATCGGGAGGCCATACTTTTTTGCAAATTCCCAGTCGCGGCTGTCGTGAGCAGGGACCGACATGATTGCGCCTGTGCCGTAGCTGGTGAGCACGAAGTCAGATATCCATACGGGGAGCGGTTCGCCGGTGGCGGGGTTGATTGCGTAGGATCCGGTGAAAACACCTGTTTTGTCTTTCTGAAGTCCGGTGCGTTCCAGCTCGGTTTTGAGCTTCGCTTTTGCGATGTACTCCTTGACGGCAACCAGCTGCTGCGCAGTGGCAAGTTTTTCAGCCATTGCGTGTTCCGGGGAGATGACCAGATAGGTGGCTCCAAAGAGTGTATCGGGTCGGGTGGTGTAGACCCGGAGCATTGTTCTGTGACAGCGGAGTTCAAAGTCAACCTCCACTCCTTCGCTTCTCCCGATCCAGTTGCGCTGCATCTGCTTCACATTTTCGGGCCAGTCGAGCCCGTCAAGGTCTTCAAGAAGACGGTCGGCGTAGGCTGTTATTTTCAGTACCCACTGGCGGAGCGGGCGACGGACAACGGTAAGGCCGTCTGCCAATTTTTCCTCAACCTCTTCATTGGCAAGCACTGCACGGAGTTCAACGCACCAGTTGACATCCACCTCCGACATATAGGCCAGCCCCATTTCATGAAGTTTCAGGAAGATCCACTGTGTCCATTGGAAGTATCCTGGGTCGGTGGTGTTGATTTCGCGCGACCAGTCATACGAAAAACCCATTGCCTGAAGAGTTTCCTTGAAGTTGGCAATGTTTTTTTGTGTCGTGTCGCTGGGTGGGTTCCTGTTTTGATTGCGAACTGTTCGGCTGGAAGGCCGAAAGCGTCCCATCCCATCGGGTGGAGCACATTGTACCCGCGCTGCGCCGGTAACGGGCAGAGATGTCGGAGGCGGTGTAGCCTTCAAGATGGCCGACATGGAGCCCTGAGCCGCTGGGGTAGGGGAACATGTCGAGCACATAGTATTTTGGGCTTTTTCGGGCGCTTTCTCCGGTTTTTGAATGTTTTCCTGCTGTTTTCCAGCGGGCCTGCCATTTTTTTTTTTCCGTCTTTTGAAAAAATCGTA
>PYLN01000046.1_pt1 | contig 13386 bp, 12 predicted proteins | sample 1675811 | NCBI WGS metagenome assembly PYLN01 (sample SAMN08732055, study PRJNA438928) | Freshwater metagenome, whole genome shotgun sequencing project. | isolation source: meromictic lake | place: Russia: Kandalaksha Bay | collected 2014-09
TCGTTCAGGTATTCCCGCTCGGCAATGCGCCGTCGCTTTTTGCCCGAAGATGATGCCTACTTGTCCACACATAGATCATCCTCCTTTTCAAAGGTGTCCTCCGGCGGCAGGTCGATGAAGGCATCATCCGGCAGAAATTCCACCAGACCATGCTTCCCCAGCAGGGTCAGGAATTCGGCTGCGGCCGTTTCGGGATCTTCAGGCAGCTGGAGTTTCCGGTCCGGCTCGATGCGGCCAAGCACACCGAGCATGTAATCCCGGGCGGTCGCTTCGATGGTGAACGGTGTCTGGCCTTTCATGAACTCCACCAACTCAGCGCAGCTTCTGCCTTCCAGAGCGATGCCGTCAGCTTCCAGCGGTTCGCCGTCCAATGTCGTCGAGTGGATCAGTATCTTCATGATTCACCTCCTAAAACAGAAAGGCCGGGATTAGACCCGGCCTCTGTGGTTTGAATGGTGGTTTCGGTTTCATCCGGTTTGGGACGACCGTTCTTGAAGGCCGCGTCACCGGGCATGTTTTTCATCAGGTGTAATCGGGCGGTTTTGAACTCATCCCCGATCAGGCCGAGGTGGAGCAGAAAGACCCTGAAGTCATACTTGGCGCTTTGCGGATCGAAGTCCCGCTTGCGACTGGATGCAGCTCTGCCGTTGAGCGCCTTGGCGGCGATGCCCAGACAGAATTGCAGGTAGGCTTTGATCTTTCCGGCATGCAGGGTCGCCTCGAACCAGCGGAACTCCACCGTGCCCGGTACCAGACGTTGTGCAGGTTGACTCCGTGGTAGTGTGTGTTGTCGTAATGCTGGGGCTGATTGTTGTGGTAACCGTACCAGATGCGGTTCAGCTGGGCCTTGGTCTTGGGCCGATGCCGCTCGATGTTCTGGATCAGTTCATCGCTGACCGGTCGGGTGTAACGGCGCAGGCGGTCGCTGTTGATTCCAAGGGCATGAAGGATCAGCGGCTCTTGTTTGTAAACCACCTTGCAAGGTTGCCCAGCTTGCGTCCGTCAAAGGGTTCGGCGTCGATATGGATGTGGATGCCGCACTGGCTGTTGATCTTTGCACCGGCCTTGCGGATGGCCCGAACCACCTCTTGCAACTGCTCGAGGTCGTCATAGGTCAGCACCGGACTCACCAGCTCTGCCCGCAGATGGGATGGCACATTGGTCAGGGAGGCGTCATTGACCACCTTCCATTTGCGGCCCCGCAGGTCTTCCACTTCCCAAGGATCGTAGCAGGACGGTGCGCCGATATGCCTGACATGGCCGCCGACCACCGAGTGGATTGCCCAGGCTATCTGTTCCCGGGTGCGTTTTACGGTCTCAATCTCGATTCCGTATCTGAGTTCTCTTAAATCCATTCACAGTCTCCGTTTTGCGGTTTCTAACTTGTTGCCGGGCTTGTAGTTAAGCCTTCAGCTTACATGTGAATGAATGCTTTAATTCCGTCAGAAAGCAAGTAGAAGAACAGAAAGAAGCGACATTTAACACCTTTATTTTCAACATTTTACGATTCTGGCGGCATTCGGGTGGATACATCAAAAGAAACGCCCCGAAAGCGTGCGGGCTCTCCGGGGCGTTGGCTGTTATTCACGGATGGGATGGGCTCAGGTATCCGGTGGCGAAGCCACATTGTTGATGCCACTGCGTGGCCTACCGGTAATCAGGCTGGTATGAATCTCCTTATTCAGGGTTTCATCCTGCTTCATTTTCTCCAGAAAGGCGGTGCAGGTTTCGGCCTCATCGAGCGGCAATCCGAGTTCCTCCTCCAACCGGCTCAACCTGTGGTGCAGGTTTCCGATCAGATTGAAGGAGTGATCCCGGACCAGTCCTTCCCGTTTTTCCTGTGGAGACGGGATGAATTCCGTCATCCCGCCACGACGTTTAACGATCATTTCATGGCCTCCATCAGCTCAGGGTTGCACCGAGGGTGTGAATCCTCGGATAGGTCAATACGGTTCCGGTCAGCTCAGCCTTGTAGCGCACCTTGTTGCCCTGCGGATCGCTGAAGGTTCTCACCAGCGTGTATTCGGTCCAGTCTTCATCGATGGGCCGGGTGTCGTCGATAGTCATGGCTTCCCATGTTTCACCGCCATCATTGGTGGCAAACCACTGAACACTGGTGCCGCTGGGGATATCCATCTGGGTGTAGACCTTGGTGGATTCCACGCCCTGAGTCAGTTCGTTCTCCCTTGTCAGATAGGTTCCTGCGGTGTTGTTGAGGTAGCCGATCAGGTTGACATCCCGGAAGTTGAGCGCCGGAGTGTCGTTTCCCATGCCGGTACTGAAGCGCACCCGGACCAAAACGCCATTGGCCAGATTGGGCAGACGCTCTTCCTCGGCCGGAACGACGGCATCCCATGTCGCGCCACCATCGGTGGAGTATTCCCAGATGAGATGGGTGCCTTCCGGGATGGCCGAATATTCATCGATGTTCAGATCGGAGAACTGCACACCGCTGACCGGCTGGAACTGGACCGTGCCTTCGTTCTCGAACTCATAGCCATAAAGTTTCATGGTGAGGTCGGAGCCGTTGAGCGGAGTCCAGGTCTCTGCATTGGAGCTTTCCAAAAGCACACCTTCGGCATAGGTCTGGCGGGTGATAATTCCCTGACGGCCGGTTTTGCCGAGTGTGGCGGTTCGCACCTTGTAATTGGTGCTGTTGGTCAGAAGGACTACCGCATAGCTGGTATTGGCTTCCGCGTAGAACGGGTCGTCGAAGCTGATCTTGGTTTCACCGCCGAGATTGATTTCCGACGGCGCGATCACCTTTTCTGCAAAGATGGTGTCGTTGGGCAATCCGGTGGTGACACCTCGAATCTGAACCGTTACCGGAATGGAGGCGTCACGCTCGGTGAACTGAATCCCCACTGCCGAGAGCACCCGGGTTTCCGTGAAGCTGAAGGTCTGTGCCAGCGGATCACGACGAACAAAGATGGTACGGGTTCTCCAGACGGTACGCACCACCGGCACGCGGACGATGCGGGTAATGATATTGGTTTGAATAAAGCGCTGAATACGGGTAATCACCAGCGGATCATTGATCTGCAGGCTGGCCCGGGCCGTGTACTGACCATCTGCCATTTCCACGATACGATTGCCATTGCGGGCTTCCGTCGGCACCGTGAAGGAGGCGGTCACACGTCCGGCATCATCGCTGACCAGATTGCTGGCCATGACACGGCCGTCACAACGCAGGACAATCCCGGAGCGATCCGGCGTGAAGTTGATGCCTGTTACCGCAATGCCGGTCTGGCCTCGGCGGCCGATATTGGGCGTGACCTGCAGCATGGCGGGCGGCTTTTCAAAGACCGCATACGGATTGATGTTGCGTTCCTCGGACCAGTCATTCTGTTCGAGAATCACCTGTTCCGATCCGGGCAACAGCGCCAGACTGCCGAAGAAACTGGCATCGCTGCTTCCCGCATCCACCTCGAGGGGATTGGAAATGGCCGAACGATCCGGAGAGGCAAACTTGCCCAGCTCATTGACCCGGGCATCCCACTCGGCATGATAGATATCCGACTGGGCCGTATTGGAGAAGTCGTCCGAGTAGATGCCTTTCTTGGACTGGGCGTCGCGGTTCTGCAGCTCGTTGTTCATCTGATACTGAGCATCGTTGTATTTCAGGTCCTCTACATCTTTGATGATGTCATGGATCTGATCCATGGTGATGCGGGTGAGGCCGAAATTGCGGATGGTCATATCGGTGGAGTTGGGCGGACAGTCAATGCTGCACAGTCCCAAGGTATCCTCCGGAACAATCGGCAGCTTGGGAAAGTCCGCCGGAGCGCCTTCGAGTCGCTTGATCTCCCGGGTGGTGGCGTAAATGATGTCCTTGCGGCCGAGGTAATATCGTAATCGATACTGCAGTTGGAGCCGTTGACCGGTTCATCACCCAGCGCACCGCGACCGAAATTGACCACATTGAGATTACCCAGTTCGATCTGGGTCATGGACATGGAAACCGCAGCCGAACTGCTGGCCGGTGGATTGGATGCCACGGGCTCATCCACCGCATCATCCATATGGTAGTTTGCCCCGACCATTTGAGGTCTTGACACAACCCCAAAATACCGTCATTTGGCTAAATGCTTAATCTGAAAGGATATCTGTAACCGGACGCGTGTCGGACCCTGTCCGAAGAAAACAGAGAATACCGGCCCAAACAGAGAATGAACGTGGGAAGAATGGAGAGAATCGGGTGGCTGGAGAGAGGTTCCGGAACGATGTCAAAACAGCCGAAACCTTTGAAAACAAGGGGAAAAAGAAAACCCGTCTGCCCAGAGAATCACTCTGGAGAGACGGGTTGTCATTTTCAAAATGGTGGAGATGCCGGGAGTCGAACCCGGGTCCAGAACAATGCTTGATACAATCACCACACTCATCTCCGGTGCTCATGGTTTCGTGGTCCGGAACTGCACCGGTAAAGGCCGTGCCACTAGCCCGAATGAATACCCGCCTGCCCCTTCGGGCGAAAGCAGACGGGGCTTACTTGCGCGAACCGAAGCTCAAGCGCGAATTATGCCATCCTGCGGTTTTTGAGTAAGCGCATCCGCCTCAGGACGATGGCTGATTAATTAACTTGTGCTAATCAGGCAGCCATTGCATACGAATAATCGTCTGCATCTATTGTTTGCATAGACTTCTTTAACGAGTCCATCCATGCTGAAACTCGGAGTGCAATCATATCTCACACCTGCCCTGTCGAAAGCCTGTCATCCCCAGTAAAATCAAAGAACCTTTGTTGCCTCAATGCAATTGTATATATACTTTTCAACAGTAAAGAACAACAACATTCATTATTGAACCGTTCCCCATGCTGAAAAACCTCAGTACCAGAAAAGTCCTCATATGGGCGTCATTTCATGGCTTGCGCTTATCGTCCTGCTGATGGTGATTGGCTGAAAAAGAGATCAGTTCAAACCCGGCAGTTCGGGTGAATTGGCTATGAGCTGGTACTCTCCTCCCTTGGAGCGCACGGTCCTGCTCCACATCCATTCATAGGCGTCGCTGAAAACAAGCTCGCGGGTTGCGTCGGTGGTGTACCAGGAGCCAACTTCAAACTCTTCCTCAAGCTGGCCTGCGTTCCAACCGGAATAGCCGAGAAAAAAGCGCACCTCCGAAGGTGGTAGAACGCCGGTGTTGAGCAGGTAACTCAGTTCTTCCTGCTCTCCCCCCAGAAAAGTCCCGGAAGAATCTCTTCAGAGGCCTCAACAAGATCTCCACGCGTGTGCATAAAGTATACCCTGTCTGCCTGAACGGGACCGCCCATGAGAAGTGGCTCTTCAACATCACCAAATCCGGCAATGGCCTCACTGACCTTGAACTCCATGGGTCTGTTGAGAATGAATGCAACTGAACCCTCACTGCCGTGTTCACACATCAAAAGAACCGTTCTCTTGAAGGTTCCCTCCATGAGGTTTGCTGAAGCTATCAGAAGTTTGCCGGCCGCAAGCCGCTCGAATTCATTAACCATACTGTTGCGTCATTTGTTGTCCTGCAGCCATCCGAGAACCTCTTCGGGATGTACTGCGGGTTTTACTTTCGGCCATACTTTGGCTATAAGGCCGTCCTCGTCTATCATATAGGAAACGCGGCTGGTTCCCATATACTCCTTTCCCATGAATTTTTTAGGGCCCCATACACCGTAGGCCTGAACAATCACTTTATCGCTGTCCGCCACAAGCCTGAACGGCAGGCTGTACTTGTCGGCGAACTTCCGATGCTTCGCTTCAGGGTCTGTGCTGACGCCCAGCACGGTAACACCCAGTTTGTTGAAGTTAGGTAAATTGTCGCGAAAAGCACAAGCTTCCGCCGTACATCCGGGAGTATCGTCCTTGGGATAAAAATAAATGAGTACCTTGCTTCCGCGGTACTCTGAAAGTGATACACTCTTGCCGTCCTGATCGATTCCGGTAAAGTCTGGTGCAGTTCCGCCCTCTTTGAGCAATGCCATGGCTATGATGAAATAAGTGGTAAAAACAATTACAGCTTTCTACCTTTTAATAATATGACAGCAGCGCAAAAAGTTTCGCTGTCCATTGATGAACCCTGACTGATGAAGCCTTTTATATTCTGCCCGATATGCTCCCAAAAACTTGAACCCGCTGTTCTTGAAGAACGGAACAGGATGCTCTGCCCGAAATGCGGATGGGTGCACTATAGCAATCCTCTTCCGGTAGCCATCGCCTTCACTCGAAACACCAATGGCGAAGTTCTGCTGATACGGCGGGCACATGAACCGGCGTTCAATCAGTGGGCGCTTCCGGGAGGTTTTATTGAGTCAAGCGAAGAGCCTCATGAAGGATGCCTGCGTGAACTCTGGGAGGAGACCTCGATAGAAGGAAGCATTGAGAGCCTCGTCGGGGTCTACCACCGTGAAAGCACCATGTATGGATCGCTGATTGCCATAGCTTACAGGGTGCTTGCCTGCCACGAGAACATCTGCATCAACCATGAGTCTTTGAAGCGGGATTCTACCCTGCCGACAGCCTGCCTGAGGTCACCATTCCCCTGCACCGGCAGATTATTGAAGAGAGCCTCGCCAACAGCTGAAGAGGCCGGTTATTCCATCGGCACTGCCGAGTCCGTGCGGGTGGTGCGGCCACCGAGCGATTCAGCGAAATAGCGTCCGGCATGGTTTATGTCAAACCCGCCGGGCTCTGGAACACGCGCAGATCAAACCATGGAAGAACGGAGAGGACATGGTCCATGATGTCTGCCTGCACCTGCTCATACTTCGCCCACTCGGTATCGCGGCTGAAGAGGTAGATTTCCAGAGGAATACCTTCCGCTGTTGGCTGCAGATGTCGGATGATGAGCGTCATGGAGGAATTGACTTTCGGGTGGCTGCCAAGATAGGCGGCCAGATAGGCACGGAATGTTCCGAAATTCGTCAGACGGCGGGCATTGACGGGAGAGTTTTCGCCTGCACCCATCTCTGCATTCCATTCCGCCAGTTCGCGCTCCTTCTGCGCCAGATACTCTTTGAGCAAACGAACCTCTCTGAGTTCAGCGAGCATCTTCTGGTCACAGAACCGGACGCTGGTCATGTCGATGTTGACCGATCTCTTCATGCGCCGCCCTCCGGCCTCACTCATCCCCCGCCAGTTTTTGAACCCTTCTGAAATCAGCGCATAGGCGGGAATGGTGCTGATGGTCTTGTCCCAGTTCTGGACAGAAACCGTCACCAGCGAAATATCAATCACATCTCCATCAGCTCCGTATTTGGGCATTTCAATCCAGTCGCCGACCCGGACAAGGTTGTTTGCGGAAAGCTGAATGCCGGCAACAAGACCGAGTATGGAATCTTTGAACACCAGAAGAAGCACTGCGGTAAAGGCGCCAAGTCCGCTGAGAAAGACAATGGGTGAAGTTCCCAGCAGTTTTGAAATCACCACAATGAGACCAATGCCGATTGCCAGGGACTTTATGACCTGAATAAAGCTCTTGACAGGAAGGCGGGAAAACGAGGGGTGAGTTGATGAGTATTCCAGAAGAGCATCAAGCGCTGAAAACGAAACCAGAATGACTCCTCCTGTCAACCAGAGAACCGATACATCTTTGACAATGGGAATAAGATCAGGGAAGAACTGCAGCACAGGATCTGAGAGCAGGTGAAGAAGAACAGGCGGAACAAGACGGGCAAGCCCTGAAAACACATTATGATGAACCAGTATGTCATCAAGACGGGTTGCAGTTTTTGCGGCGAAACGGCTGATGAAACCAAGGAGCACCCTTTTGGTGCTGACCTCAAGGGCAACAATGACAACAAGAGCCAGAAGTGCTGCGAAAATGGTGGCCAGAAGGGAGGCGTTGGCTGAAGAGAACCCGTAGGAGAGAAAAAAATTCAGCAGTGTTTTCATATTACTCTATGTTTTATTGTCCAGGGGATACTGATCAGCCACCGGAAGCGTGAGGGTGAATGCTGTTCCCCGGTTCAAACGGGACCGCACTTTGATGTCGCCTTGTGGGCAAGAACAATGTGCTTGACAATCGAGAGACCCAGACCGGTTCCGCCCAGCTGTCGGGAGCGGGCCTTGTCAACCCGGTAAAATCGTTCAAAGATACGATCAAGATCTTTCTGGGCAATACCGATTCCGTTGTCTTCGACCTCAAGCGTCACGAAGCCGTCTCGTTTGGCAGCACTCAGCCGTATCCGGCCGTTGTGTTCATCAACATATTTCACGGCGTTGTCAAGCAGGTTGCGGACAACAATTTCAAGATATGAGGCGTCGCCCCTCACCAGAGGAAGGTCTGCGGGAATGCTGAGATCAAGCCTCACATCTTTTTTTGCAAACTGGGGGCCAGCGTGCTCATGGACCGCTCCACCACCTCCATAAGGGAAACCGGCGCAAACGAATACTCAATGCGACCTGATTCAATTTTGGAAAGATCAAGCACATCATTGACAAGGGCTGTCAACTGTTCGCTTTCCTGATGAATGATGCGGAGAAACGCTTCGGTATGTTCAGCGTCGTGCATTGCCCCGTCCAACAGGGTTTCCGTGTAACCCCTTATGCTTGTAAGCGGTGTTCGCAGTTCATGGGAAACACTTGAGACAAAGTCTCTTCGAATCCGCTCAAGATTACGCAGACGGGTAATGTCATTGAGAACGAACACCGTCCCGTCGAACACCCCCTCCCGCATGACTGGCATGGAACTGATCTGGAGAATTCGCTTTCCCTTCAGGGTGGTCACAGTCATTTCCTCCTTCACTATGGCCTTCTTTGAGCCATGCACCCTGTCCAAAAGAACCCGGAGCCCCTCATCGCCGACAAGAGTTGTTGAGCGGGACTGGAACATGGCCCCTTCAAGACGGAAAAGCCTTGAAGCTGAAGGGTTGACAAGAATAATGTCGCCAGCGGCGTCAGTCACAAGAATAGCCTCGCGGATACCTGAAAAAACCGCCCGGTACCACTCCTCACTCCGTCTTTTTTTCTTTATCTCTTCCGACATATAATTGCAGGCGCGCGCAAGCAGGCCTATTTCATCACCGCGATTTGTTGGAATAGAGCCGGAAAAGTCCCCATGAGTCCGCCTCAGGGCGGTATCTGCAATTCGCTTAAGAGGCCGGGAGATCAGATATGCACTCACCACGCCTACGCCGAGAGAAAAGAGAAGAGCAAAAAACAGCCCCTGCTCTATACCCTTGCGAACGCCGGCCTCAAAAATGGAAATATCATACAGAGGTTTGGCAAAACGAAGAACGGCGAAGGGCTGTGGCGACCCTAACGGAACTGCCATATAGAGCATCTGTTCCTTGACGGTCTGGCTGTACCGGGAATTTTCACCGAAACTTGCGACAGAGCTGCTTTCACTTCCGGCCTATCAGCATGGTTTTCAACAGAGGAAAGCCGGTTGCGCTCAATATAACTGTCGCCTGTTACCCGGCCGTCAGGAGCAATTACTGTCACCCTGACTTCAAGAATCCCTCCGATTCTGTCGGCCCATCCATCAGGATCCTGCAGAAAAGCTTTTCGCCCCATGCTCGTCTCAAGCAGCTCCCTGTTGAGCATGAGTTCACGGCGAAGTTCATGGGTAATGCTTTTCATGAGGAGCAGCTGGAGCTGGTGACCCAGCGACAGGTAACTGGCAAGAACTGTCAGGAAAACAATCAGGCCGAAAACAGCACCAAGCCGGAAGGAAACCCTAGACTGCATGAACATCCTCTCCCTCTTCATCAAACTTGTAGCCAAGTCCGCGAACAGTCTTTATCTGCCTGCCGGATTCGCCTAATTTTTCGCGGAGCCTTGTAATGTGGGTATCAATGGTTCGGGTATTGATGCTGCGGTCAACATCCCATACATCACTCAAAAGCATTTCGCGCGACTGGGCCTGCCCTTTTCTCTTGAGAAGCGCAACCAGAAGTTTGAACTCCATCAGGGTCAGCACCAGCTCCTGCCCATCAAGCGTCACGCTGTGTCGAGCTATATCAACCTCCAGGCCTCCAGCTTGAGCGCCTCACGGAACACACCGCCCTGCCGACGGTCGCGCTTGAGAACCGCCCGTATTCTCAAAGTCAGCTCCCGGGGACTGAAAGGCTTGACCACATAGTCATCGATGCCGAGCTCAAAACCAAGAATCTTGTCGATCTCTTCGCCTTTGGCGGTGAGCATGATAATGGGAATATCCTTGTAAATCTGATGCTGGCGAATCTTGCGGCAGACCTCAAAGCCGTCAATGCCGGGAAGCATCACATCAAGCAGAACAAGATCAAAACTGCGTCGTGAAAGCTGGTCGAAAGCATCTTCTCCATTTTCTGAAAACAGGCACTTATAACCGGCCTTCTCAAGATTGAACCCTACAAGTTTTGCAAGGTTCCGGTCATCCTCAACAACAAGAAGTAATGGATCTGACATATGCGCTGGGGGGATAGTTTTAGACAATTTTATCCTAACTGGAAATGTAACGCAATATTTCAGGGTTTCCGCAAAAAGGGGTCATTCGTCACAGAACTGTCACAAACCGGCGAATTCAGCCGGCTTTCCAGCAGGCTGCCTCATGCCCCGCTTCATAGGCCACAAGTTCCGGTTCGATGCTGCGGCACCGCGAGTCTGCAAGCGGGCAGCGATCGCTGAACCGGCATCCCACAGGCTCTCTCAGCGCACTGGGAACACTACCCTCAATAACATGGAGCCGCTCTTTTGGGACACCCATTCTCGGGATGGACTCCAAGAGACCACGGGTATAGGGATGGAGAGGGTTGCTGAAAATCTGGCGGACCTCCCCTTTTTCCACAACTCTTGAGGCATACATCACCAGCACCTCTTCACACAGCTCGGCAACAACACCAAAATCATGCGTTATCAGGAGCACGCTCATACCGGTATCGGCCTGAAGCGTCCCTATCAGGTCAAGAATCTGTGCCTGAACAGTCACATCAAGTGCAGTGGTCGGTTCATCAGCAATCAACAGGGCCGGGTTGCAGGAAAGCGCCATGGCAATCATGACCCTTTGGCGCATACCCCCTGAAAGCTCATGCGGCCAGGCTGAAAAACGCTCGCCGGGATTGGCAATACCGACAAGGTGAAGCAGTTCCACAGAACGCTCTCTGGCTTCAACAGCAGCCATCTCAGGGTGATGAACCCGAATCTGCTCCATAATCTGGCTGCCACAGGTAAACACCGGGTTCAGCGAGCTCATAGGCTCCTGAAAAATCATTGCAATATCATTGCCCCGCAACCGCCGCATCTCATCATCTTGTAATGAGAGCAGATTCCGCCCCTTCCAGAAAATCTCACCCCCGGCAAAATAGCCCGGCGGCATCGGAAGCAGACGCATAATACTCAGAGCAGTCACCGATTTGCCACTACCCGACTCCCCAACAACTCCGACCGTCCGGTTCCGGCCAAGCGAAAAACTCACCCCATCAACAGCTCTGGCAACGCACCATCAGTAGCAAAGTAGGTTTTGAGATTTTTCAGTTCAAGAATTTTTTCCATATAGTAAGGGACTTATTCCACTGGTGCAGGTTTCGCGCCACACTGCCGGCAGTCTCTGACTGGCCGCGGATGCATGCATGAAAATATAGTTTACCGCCCTCTTATGAAAACAATATCGGATACGGACCTTCACAGTGCCCCGCTGAAAAGAAAGAATGCGGGATTCCTTATTGAAACCCTCCGTCAGTCAGAGCCCTTCAGGAAACTTCTTTCAGCACTCAAGACCCCTGCCTCTCCCCGACAGAAAGCAATAGATATTGCCGGCATCCACGGCTCGCTTGCGCCACTCCTCTCAGCTGCCATTCATGCAGCCACCGATGAAGTTGTTGTGATACTGGCAGCACAGAGCAGCTTTGAGCTCTATCTTCACGACCTGCCCTCACTTGTTTCAGGCAACACAACCTTCAATACATCCGATGAACTCCCGGCTGCCATTGAGGCCCTCCGGAAAAAAAGCCGCCCCCTCATCCTGTCGCTGCAGAGCGAACTCCTGGCGCCACTCTGCAGCCCACCCGAATCAGAAAACCGCATGTTCCCCATTGCTGTTGACATGGAGTGCGGATATGAGCGTATCAGGCAGTTCCTTACAGCGAACAGTTTCGAGCAGAGAGACTTTGTTGAGAATGAAGGCGAGTTTTCACTGCGCGGCGCAATCATGGATATATTTTCCTTCGGAGCATCCGAGCCGCTGAGGGTTGAGTTTTTTGGCGACACAATCACCTCTCTGCGCCAGTTCGACATCAACAGCCAGCTCTCAGGCAAAACCCTTTCATCCGCCACCATCACTGCCGCATTCACACCCGGCGAAACAGACGCAGCCGAAACAGCAACAATTCTTGACTATCTGCCCCCTCGGCCATCATTCTCATTGACGACCATACGGAATTTCTTGCAATGGAAAACCACGAGGAACTTGCCGGGGCGCTTAAAGAGTTCACCACTGTTCGCCGCGGCGCCGCCTCAGGAGAAGCCATTGATTTTCATGCAGCCAGCCAGCAGAAAATCAACGCGAATTTCCGCCTCTTCGCCACCCTGCTGCACCAGAAAGCAGCAACTGCGGGCACTCCAGTCTTTGCTGCCTCGTCTCAGCGGGAAATCAGGGAGCTGAATGACTTTCTTGCCGAAGAGATGGCTGAAACCGGCAAAGGAAGTGCAGCCGAACCGATCTGGGTTCCCCTCAACCTCCACAGCGGGTTCAGCTTCGGACCGCTCGACCTCTATACCGAATCCGACATCTTCGGAAAACTCCACTCCCACAGAAGCAGCCGGAAACGCAAAATCAGGGGCATTTCCCTGGGAGACCTGCAGAAGCTCAAAGTCGGCGACTTCGTGGTACATGAAGACTACGGCATAGGCCGCTTCAAGGCACTTGAAACCATAACTGCAGGAAACTCCGAACAGGAGTGTGTACTGGTGGAATATGAGGGCGGCGACCAGCTTTTTGTCAATGTCCAGAACATCAACCTCCTCTCAAAGTATGCCGCTTCAGAAAGCTCCACACCGGTGCTCTCCAAGCTCGGCAGCTCAAAATGGGCGGCACGGAAAGAGAAAGTCCGCAACAAACTGCGCGACATAGCCATCAACCTCATAAAGCTCTACGCCCAGAGAAAAATGCAGCCGGGATTTGCTTTCGGCCCCGACTCCATTTTCATGCGTGAATTCGAGGCTTCCTTCATTTTTGATGAGACCCCCGACCAGCACAAGGCGATTGAAGAGCTGAAAAAAAGACATGCAGGCACCCCACCCGATGGATCGGCTCATCTGCGGCGACGCCGGGTTCGGGAAAACGGAAATTGCCATGCGGGCAGCCTTCAAGGCGGTGGAATCAAAAAAAACAGGCGGCAATTCTCACCCCCACAACCATTCTTGCCCACCAGCATGCCGAAACCTTTCGCCCGCAGGTTTCGAAAACTTCCCATCACCATAGCAGTACTGAGCCGGTTTG
>PYLN01000047.1_pt1 | contig 13320 bp, 22 predicted proteins | sample 1675811 | NCBI WGS metagenome assembly PYLN01 (sample SAMN08732055, study PRJNA438928) | Freshwater metagenome, whole genome shotgun sequencing project. | isolation source: meromictic lake | place: Russia: Kandalaksha Bay | collected 2014-09
AATAATCCCCGAAGCATCATTACCGATGCTCCCAGAACATCTTCAGCCGCTCTTCACGTGCGATACAAAAACAAGCCTGTCGTTACGCCTACGCTGGACGCAGAGGGCTATCCTGTGCTGGACGCAGATGACATGCCGATGAGTACGACAACCTCAGACGATACGGTGTACCTTGTGACGAGCGGCAAATTCCACGCGCAAGAGCTTGAATCGCTCATCAATGAAGTGAGCTTTGAGCGGAAAGTGAAGTTTGGACCGGTGGACATGGCACTGGCGGAGATGGAACCTTATAGCGAATAGAAATGACTCAACTCGACTACTTCCGCCTGCTCGCCCCGGCATACGAGGACATGCTTGACGCAGATGTGACAAACTGGTTGCTGATTGCTGATGGGATGGTGTTTGCTGATTGCCTTGATGACGATAAAAAAGCGATGGCGGTTGCTTTATACGCCGCGCACCTCATACACACAACATCATCCGATGGAGCGTCCGGACCAGTAACCGCAGAGAAAGAGGGCGACCTATCAAGGAGCTACGGAGCGACTGTAAACGATAAGAAGTGGCTCGGCAAGTCAAGCTACGGGCAGTTTTATCTACAGACGATTGCTCCGTGCAGGGGTGGGAATGTGCTTACCCGCATGTCGTGAAGATCATGGATAAGGGTGGGACGATATCCTGCGTGAGGTAAAACGAGCAAAAGGCCGCGAAGTCGCTGTCGGTATTCTGACGGGACAGGTCAACAGTGAGGGAGATAATATCGCCGCGTACGCCAGCAAGAACGAGTTCGGCGGCGGTAATACACCATCACGACCGTTTATGAGGATAGCGTTTGACGAGAATGTAGATAAGATCGGAAAAGACTTTGTGGCGCAAGCTAAACAGGTGTACACCGGCAAACGGACTGCTGACCAAGCACTGACCGTCATCGGGATCAAGCATACAGACCGCATCAAGAACGTCATTACAGGCAGAGAGATACCGCCGCCGCTATCTCCGGTGACGGTGGCAAAGAAAGGGTCGACAAAGACGCTTGTTGACACAGGGGCAATGGTAAGTGCGGTACAAATTTCAGTCAGGGGAAGGCGATGAGTTTCAGGAAGACATATGTGATATTTCGGGAATCTGCTGGTGGGTATGCTGACGGCGCGTGGTCGCCGGGCACTCGGTCCGTCGTGACTGTACAGGCGACAATGCAGCCGGTAAAGATGGGGCAGGATATGGACGCGCTTCCAGAAGGTCGCACGCTTTCGAATACGCGCAAGCTCTACACGACTGCCGCCTTACAGTACACCGAGCAGGGCGACGGGATCCAGCCGGACATTATCGTGCATGGCGGGTGGGGATACGAAGTGACGAGCGCCGAGGAATCGGATAGCGGGATAATCTCGCATAACAAATATATTGCGTACAGAGCACTCCCGATAACGACCGCGGCCGACTGGCTGAGCGGTGCAACGATTAGACCATGAGTAAGACAAGCAATCCCTCGACAGTCAAAGTCAATGGATGGTACTCGCGCATCATTATCCCTATTTTTGAACTCTAATGAGCCTGAAAACATCGATATACGGGATTGTCAAGGCGATTGTTGGTGCTGAGGTTGTGATTTGGGGCAACCAGAACGCTCCTCGCCCACCCCTACCGTACTGGTCAATGATATTGCAGAGCAATCGCAAGGCTGGAGACGACTGGTACTCACAAGGGGTGACAGACGCAGGAATGCAAACGGTGTATGGCACCAGGAATGCGACGCTTGCGCTTCAGCGCTACGGCCCGGACTCGGAAGTCAAGGTAATGGACTTTCGCGACGACTTGAGCAGGCAGACGGTGATTGACGCGCTGCTTGTCGCAAAGATAGCGGTGTATGATATTGGACCGGTCAACGACACGACGGTAAGGGTTGATAACGGCACGCTTGAGCCGAGGGCTTCCGTTGACTTGATGCTTCGCTTCGGCACGCTCATTACAGATAATGTCGGCATAATCGAGACGGTTATCAGCACAGGGGAATACCCTGACACTGAGAGCGCAGAGATTGTTGATACCGTCACGGTAATTGATACTTGATTTATAAGTTTTTGCATTGCAAATTAATGATGAACCAAAACCCTTGAAAAAATGGCCACACTTGACAATATCGTAAATATGCAGATTGCACTCCAGACCACAGGTGTGGTGCGGGGTGATTTCGGCACATCAATGATTGTATCACCGCTGATGACGTTCACTGAGCGCGTCCGCGTGTACAACAGCCATCTCGAAGCGTCCGGGGATGATCTGCCTCCATCGCTTCTCACGGCCCTGTCTGATTACTTCGGCCAGATTCCGAGCCCTCGCATTGTGAAGGTTGGCCGCCGGTCTGTATCTGCCGCTATCGTCACTGTTGCGGAAGTAACAAATCTTGCAACATACACAGTCACAGTTGGCGACACCGACTACGACTTTACCGCTGGCGGATCAGCCACTGCAACCGAGATTGTTACAGGCCTTGCCGCTGCGATTGATGAAGTTGACACTTATGTAACCGCAGATGTTGTTGGCGAGACGCTCTCGCTTGCTTACATCGATCAGGATGAGCTTCAGCCAGTTGTGCTTGGCTCTGGACTGGCATGGGGCACTATCTCCCCGTTGTCTGCATCCACCGCCACTGCTGACGATCTCTCCGCCATCCTTGATGAGGATGACACCTGGTACGGGCTTGTGATGGCCGAGCGTGTCAAGCAGACTCAGCTTGATGCCGCAGCGTGGGCTGAGCCAAACGACCGCCTATTCATCACGGCGACAAACGAGGCTGACGTGCTTGTGCCTTCGACTACTACCGACCTTATCAGCGTGCTGAAGGATACACGGTACTACCGCACAGCTGCACTTTACCATACCGATGCTGATACACAGTATCCGGATGCCGCTTGGGCTGGTAGAGTGTTTACGATTCAGTCGGGCGCAGAGACTTGGGCGCTCAAGGGGCTTGCATCTATCACACCAAGCAACCTCACTTCAACGCAGCGCCAGACGATCCTCGCGAAGGGTGGAAACACTTTTGAGTATTATCAGGAACAGATCGCTCTCACTAACCCCGGCAAAGTTGCCGCTGGCGAGTGGATCGACGTTATCCGCTTCCGCGACTGGCTCAAGGACACCATCCAGACCAACATGGTCCAGATGATGATCAACCGCGATAAGGTACCGTACACGGATCAGGGTATTGCCCTCTGCGCCAACAACCTGCGCAAGAGCTTGCAGGAAGGTGTTAACGTCGGTGGGGTTGCCCCTGACGAGCTTGATGCGGCTGGTGAGACTGTCCCTAGCTTCGTGATTACATACCCTCGCTCCGTTGACGTTCCATCAAGCGTCAAAGCCAGCCGCGTGCTGACACTGAGCTTTTCTGCGCGCATTGCTGGTGCAATTCACGTGGTCAACATCGACGGCGCACTCGCGTACGAACTTTAAACCCTAAAGGATAACTGAAATGAGCGCTGAGCTTACAGGTACATACAACCCCGCCGAAGTCGTCGTGACTGTCGGCGGTGTAATCCTCTCCGGATTCTCGGACGGGGACCATATTATTGCCCGCCGCAACGAGGACGTATCGTCGATGCGGGCAGGAAATGACGGCGGCGTTGGTCGCTCCATCAACCCGAACAAGTCTGGTGAGTTTGAGTTCAAACTGCTTCAGACATCCATGGCAAACGACCTTCTTTCTACGCTTGTCAATGCCGACGACTTGGTGAATGGCGGTAAATCGCAGTTCCCGATTGCCGTGCTTGACGGGTCGGGCCGGTCGCTTGCCGTTGCAACGCAGTGCTGGGTGAAGACTCTCCCTGAAATGACTTTCGGGAAAGAGACCGGCGAGCGTGTATGGGTTTTCAGCGCTGCTGACCTCAAGATGCTTGTTGGGGGTAACTGATGCAACCTGAAACCATCATAATCGGGAATCGGGAGTACACCTGCCACAGGATGAACGCGTTTGCGGCTAACAAGTTGCTCATGCGCCTACAAAAGATTGTGCTCCCGATTATAGGTCTGCTTTGGGCGACGGAAAGAGCGTCGGTGATATAGATGTCACAGCAGCCGTGTCGATGGTCGCAGAGCATCTTGATGAAGCGGCTATGGATACGATAGTTTTGCCGATGTTCGCTGATTCAAAGCTGTACGATGTAGAGGGTAAGCGGTTTATCCGCACCGGTGCCGACATTGATGTATGCTTCACTGCCGGAACGCTTATGGATATGTACGAGCTTATCTGGGAGGTGGGTAAGATCCAGTTTGGCCCTTTTTTCGCGAGTCTGGGGGAGCGCTTTGGCGATCTTCTCGGCGGCGAGAGTCCTCTTCCGTCCCCGGCACCCTCGAAAAAGAAGTAGAAGGAGAGTTGTGGATATGGCGGCCAATCATGGCTGGCCATACCACACTATCGGAAGTAAAGCGCGGCATTTGCACTATCGAGGACCTACACAAGATAAACGCGCTGTTGGATATGCAGGCTGATATTGAAGCTGCTCAATACGATTCCCGGAAAAAATGATTGTACGCGAACTTGTAGCCCGACTCGGATTTGATACTGACTTGCGTGGTGTCAAGAAGTGGGAGCAGGGTGCGCAGAAGGTACAGAAGCGTGCCAGTGGGCTTGCTACGCAGTTGCGCGGGATGTTTGCGGCGGCTGCTGGCATACAGGCAATTAAATCCGTTATTGCGGTTGGTGACTCTATGCAGTCGCTTGAGGCAAGGATAAAACTGCTACCGCAAACAATCGGAAGTGCGGCTGACTCTTTTGATGATGTTGCCGCAAGGGCATCTGCGGCGAGAACATCTATTGAGGCTTACGGAAACTTGTATGTAAGGTTGGCTCAGTCGCTGCGCGCATTTAATTACACGCAAGAGGACACCTTCGCGGTGACTGATGCTATATCAGCGGCTCTGGTTGTGTCAGGGGCAGCAGCATCGGAGGCGGCTTCCGTCACCCTTCAGCTCTCGCAGGCTTTCAATAAGGGAAAGCTGGACGGAGATGAGTTCCGCGCTTTCATGGAGGGGCTGTCTGCTGACTTCAAGGATAAACTTGCCGCAGAGATCGGGACGACCGCCGATAAACTTTTTGAGCTATCTCGATCCGGAGAGTTGACTGCCCGCAAACTTGCCGATGCGTTCCGTAAGATGGCACCGGATATTCAGAAGCAGCTTACGCAGATGCCGATGACTGTCGGGCAGGCTGTTACGATTGTCGGAAACAAATTTAGTATGTTTATTGCGAGGCTCAACCGAGAGTCGCAGTTTATTTCAGATATCGCCGGGATGATCATTAAGGCGGTAGATCTTGTGAGCGATAGCGTTGACCGTTTATCAAAACAGTTTAACGGTATCGGGAATATCGTTCGGTTTGTTGGTGAGGCGATTGTGTCGTGGTATGGCATCAAGGCTGTAGGTGCAATTTTGGCGATGGATAAGGCGGCATGGCTTTTGAAGGGCCGGATGGCGCTGATGTTTGGCGCGTTTTTGATTGGTGTCGCTATTATCGACGACTTATCACATGGTTTCGTGGCGGCAACTCAGTTATGGGTGATCTCGTCGGCAATACGGATGAGGCGAGAAACGCATTTATCGGGTTCACGTCTGTTATAGCTGGCGCGATTGGCTTGTTGTACGCATATAAGGCGATATCTACGGCCGTTGTCGCTGTTAAAACCGCATGGGCTGCTATAACCTACGGGCTCGCGGCAGCGCAGGCACTGTGGAACGCGGCAATGTTTGCAAACCCGATCGGCTGATTATCGCAGGAATCGTCTCGCTAATCGCTGTAGGCGCGTTACTGATACTCAACTGGGAAAAGGTCAAGACATGGTTCGCTGACTTCTTCGGCGGCCTAGGAAAGAAGGTCAAAGAGCTCATTGGATGGTTTGGCAAACTTCTTGGTATATCAGATGTTGACAAGACGGTATCTGTAAAGAAAAATGTAACCGAGAAAGTGCAAACGGTCGCCACGAAAGCAAGACCGATAGCCGAAAAAGCGCAAGCGGTTGCCACGAAAGCAAGACCAGTGGCTGAGAAAGTGCAAGCGGTCGCCACGAAGCAAGACCGATAGCCGAAAAAGTGCAAACGGTTGCCAGGAAGGCAAGGCCAATGGCTGAGAAAGTGCAAGCAGGAACCGCTGTCCGTCCCGCTGATGTACGACCAGCGATAAGCAACACAACGATAAACCGCGCAACTAATGTGCATCTGACTGTTCCAGCAGGCACGCCTGAACAGCAGCAGGTGTTTTTGAAGACAGCGGCGCAGAAATCCTTTGCTGCTGTAAGTGGGCCAACTCCCGCTGAAATGGGAGTATACGCGACATGATAGGCTTATTTTTTTGGCGGTCAAGCGTTCAAACTCAGGTTCGGAAACGACTTTGGCAATATCGAACTCGACGCTAACCTTGAAGAGACGCATGAGTGGGGAGCTGATGTAACGGAAAACCCCGTTGAGGAAGGCGCTCCGGTCGCTGATCATGTCATCGAGAAGGCTGACAAACTAACCGTTCGTGGCTTTGTCTCTGAATCGCCTGTTACGGCGTCGCCGAATATCCTTGGGTTGATTGGGTCGGTATCGGACGCTTCCAGCCGCACACAGCAGGTTTTCGACCTCCTCCGCCTGCTGATAAAAGAGAAGGCGACGATGACCGTCTATACCAAGCATCTGACATATGATGATATGGTGCTGACTGGTCTCCGCATCCCTCGGACACCGGCTGACGGTCAAGCGATTGAGTTTGTCGCTGACTTTGTACATGTGCGGTTTGTTGAGGCGCAAAGTGTAGATGTCCCTAACGGCATCTCGGCTAAAGGTAAGACGCTGACGATGCCACAGGGAGGAAAACATCTCCCGCTAAAGACGCAGGGAAGAAGAGCGTGACCGACTCCACATCATCAGCCGAAAAGAAACCTGCGACAAGTTTTCTGAAGGGACTAACGAGCTAATGACCACACTATACAAGATAGAGCTTCAGCCCGCGACCGCCGACCAGTGGCTTACGACGGAGCTTGACGGTAACCCGTACCGGCTGCGCGTGCTTTGGAACGAGCGTGGCGGATACTTTGCACTGTCGATGTACACGCTTGCCGATGTGGCAATCTTGCAGAACGTGAAGATGGTCAAGAACTACGAGCTAATTCAACGGTTCGCAGATTCACGACTCCCGACCGGCGGGATATATTTTGTGCAGGAGAATGGCTCCGCATTGCGCCCAGCATTCGATGACCTCGCAACGACGCACTATCTATACTACCTACAGCCAGATGCCGAGGCTCAGCCGGTCCCCGTGCAGTTAACCGTATCATCCGCCTGATGCTGTACGACCGTGTAGCGTCACTCGTCGTCGGTGTACAAGGCGGCAAAGGCAAAGAGTTTGCTGGGTTCCGGTTTGTGTTTAGCGTCGAAAAAGGCGCGTCCAAAAGCCCTAACAAATGCTCCGTTAAGCTCTGGAACCTGTCGGAGGCAACACGTTCGGAAGTTTCGGTAATCGGAAATGTCTGCATCTTGAAGGCTGGATATTCGAAGGACACAGGCGCGGTGCAGATTTTTGCTGGCGATGTGATCCGTGCGGCGACCGTTCGAGAAGGCGCGGATTGGGTGACGGAGCTTGAGCTGATGGACGGGCTATCTGAGTTCCGAGACGGCAAAGCAACTGTATCCTACGCGGCTGGTGTGTCTGGCTTGCAGGTACTGCGTGGAATTGCACCAAAGTTCGGGTTGCCAGTAAGAAGCTATCCGGATGTTAAGGACCGCTCATACCCTGCCGGCTTCGCTTTCGTCGGTCGCGTGCGTGACGCAATGGATAAGGCGTGCAATTATCTTGGGCTTGAATGGAGCATCCAACAGCGGGAAATACAGGTCGTCAAGAAAGGCGGAGTGTTCCAGTTGCGGGCTGTTGTGTTGTCGCCGTCAACCGGGATGATTGATTCGCCGACGCTTGAGAGTAAGACGATGACAGAGAAGGCGGCAGCGAAAGAGGGTTACACGAAGAAGTCCGCAGGCGTGACTGAGACGTACCAGCGGGATGACGAAACCGGCGAGATAAACAAGGTTCTTCAGGTCAACGGACTGACGGTGAAATCGTTACTTCAGCCTACACTTGAGCCTGGCGGATACGTGCAGGTTAAATCAAAAAGCATCAATGGTGAGTTTTTTCGGATCGAGAGCTTGACACATGGCGGCGATACGCACGGCTCGGAATGGCATACAAATTTAACGCTGAGGTATATCTGATGGCCGAGAACTCTCCGGTGGACACATTGCTTGATCTGGTCAAGAGCCAGATGCTGGAGGTGAACACCGCTTTGCCCGGTGTAATCGTGTCGTATGCAGGCGGCATTGCGAGCGTCCGCCCGACGGTGCAGAAACGGTTCGCTGATGGTGCTGTACTTGACTTCCCGACGATCCCGAATGTCCGTGTGTGCTGGCCGTCATTTTCCGGCGGTGTCGCGGGGATAAAAGGACCGGTTAAGCCCGGGGACAGATGCCTGCTTATCTTTAGCCAGCAGGCGGTTGACGGGACGGATGATAGGCGGATGCACGACTTGCAGGACGCTTACGCTGTGATGGTGGACCTTGGACGCGCGGAATCAAGCGACGCACCGAATAACGCAGAAATGACGATGTATCACGGCCCTGCATCTATCCAGATAACTGCTGACGGTGCCATAAAGATCAATGCTCCGGCAGGTGTGACAATCACAGCCCCAGACACGCTTAACACCGGCACCCTGACAACCGAAGGGCTGCTGACGTATCTTGCAGGAATGGTTGGATCGACCAGTGGTGGCGGCTCTACGGCAACAATAACCGGGCCTATTGATCATTCCGGCGGAAACCTTACAAGCAACGGAATTATCCTCCATACGCATGTGCATAGTGGTGTGCAGACTGGTGGCGGCAACACGGGAGAACCGGTATGAGAGATTTATCTTTGACATTAGAGCATGATCTTGAAATCGCAGGGCTTGACCTTCGCTTGATTGACGGAGCGGAGCAGGTTCGGCAGCAGCTCCTCATCAAGCTGAAGCTCTGGCAAGGCGAGTGGTTTTTGGATACGGAGTTCGGCACGCCATACCTGCAAAACATCCTTGGCAAGCAACTCACCCTCTCCGGAGCAGTTCAAGCAATCCGGAAATCCATTCTTGAGGTTGAAGGAGTGAATGCCATCACAAACTTCGCGTTTGACTTTAACCGGCAAACGCGTACCTTGAGTGTAGAGTTTGAAGTATCAACGCCCTACGGGCTTATCGAGGTGACTGCATGAGTTTGACCGCCACAGGATTTACACGGCAGAGGCTTGCCGAAATCAAAGCCGACTATGACCAGCGGTTTATCGATGCGCTCGGTCCTGTCAACACAGCGCCTGACAGTGTAACCGGTCAGATGATCGGGATATTCTCCGCTGCGCTTGACGATGCCTACGAGATGATGCAGGACCTGTACGATGCCATGTACCCGTCAACTGCTGAAGGCGTGTCACTGGATGGAGCTGTGTCGTTTGTCGGTCTTCAGCGGCTTAAAGCTACAGCGACAAAGGCGACTGTTATGCTGTATGGGTCCGATTCAACGCTTGTGCCGGGTGGTGCGGTTATCCGCTCGCTTGATAATCGGCAGTTCGCAACAACCTCCGATACAGTTATATCGAGGTCAAACGCAGGTGATGCGACGATTGCGATTGATACTGTGACAGTCGGCGGGGTGTACCAGGTAATCGCTGCGGGCGTGTCGCACACTTACACCGCTGTGTCTGGTGATGAGGCATCTGATATTGTTGACGGGCTGGTTGCCGAGTTCGACGCCGCGACATTCCTTGCGGTCAACTCGGATGGCAAACTTCGCCTCCGTGCTGCTGACCAAGAGTCCTCATTCCCTCTTTCATTCAGCGCCTCGATGTCGCTTGACACGCTTGGATGCCCTGCTGTCGCTGTAGTCTTGAGACCGGAGCGTATGCAGCACCTGCTGGCGTACTGTCGCGAATTGACACAGCTGTATCGGGTTGGGACAGCGTAAGCAACTTGGTTGATGGAGCTATCGGCAGAGATGTCGAGTCAGACGAAGCACTACGCAACCGGCACGCAATATCTGTCCGAGTGACAGGCGCAGCGACGGTGATGGCCATTCGGTCGCGAATGCTTGCGGAAGTTGACGCGATTGAGTACTGCCGTATATACGAAAACCGCACGACAGAAACCGATGCGTTCGGTCTTCCGCCACATTCTTTCGAGACGGTTGTGCAGGGTGCTTTAGATGCAGACATCGCAGCTAAAATATACGAGCTGAAACCTGCTGGTATAGAGACATACGGAACAACTATCACGACAACGCCTGACGATACCGGCGATGCTGTAGCGATTGGGTTCTCCCGCGCGACTGACAAGTACCTATGGCACGGGTATCGGTTGACGCGCTGTATCCGGAAGAACCGCTCTCATCGCAGACCGTCGCGGCTATTAAAGGAGCTGTTACCTCTTACGCTGCAACACTTGAGATAGGAGAGGATGTTATCGGACAGCGGTTTGTCGGGTCGATTTACGCGGCGACAACAGGGATCAGGTCGATCACCGTTGAGGTCGCTGTCACGGATGCGCCGACTGATACCCCGTCCTACACGACCGGCAGTGTATCGGTTGACCGCCGGAGTATAGCGCTTGCTGATGAAGTTCGCATAACAGTGCTTGGCTTATGATGGATTATGAAGGCATAGCGGTATCGAGGCTCACTGGACAGTTTGAGTCATCACCTCTTTTGCAGGAGGTAGTTGCGGCTATGGTCGCTCCGTTGACTGTCTTGGAGGCAGACGCTGATGCGATACGCCAATATAGATGGATTGACTCCGCTATCGGCGTGCAGCTTGACGGGTGCGGTGATATTGTCGGCGAGAGGCGTAATGGGCGCACTGAGGACGAGTACCGCGAGGCTTTAAGATTCCGTGTGTTTGTCAACATAAGTAAAGGTACGCCGACCGACATCATATATGCGCTGGATTACATCACGAAAGCCGATTCAGTGCAGTACATGGAAAGCTGGCCGACTACGGTGTATCTGTACTCGGACGGATACAGTGCGACAAAACCGTTGCCTGACGTGATGCAGGACTTGCTCCCGGCTGGCGTATCAGACGTCGATGTTGCTGTGTCCTTCGGAGAGGAAGCGTTGCGCACATCCAATCCTGATCAAGTCACAGATGATGGTTCGGAGCTTGCGGGTCTCGTCGCTTCAGTGCTGCACTGTCTTGATGGACGCAGGTTACGGACGATAAGCGGCAAGCGGATTCGCCTGAGGACAGGATACAGTATACATATGACCAAGATGACGCTGACGGGGCTGTTTGAGAAAAAATAGCAGTTTGGTTTTGTCTTAAACGTTTATAGCTTATGGGCATGATAACATTCTCAGAATCGATAGTATTATATCCGGACGGGCAATACAATATTGCGGAGCTTCCGGAGACGCTTCTGCAAAACGGGTTCATTCCGAAGCAGATGGGTGTTCGAGGGCAGCCTTTGCCCGCGCAATACCTGAACTGGCTTTTTCGGGAAGCGTTTCGCCAGATCAACCTTGACCGCATTGACGACGGGGCTGGTGCTGATGTGATTGACGCTGCTGCGGAAGGTGTTGTCACTTTGTACGCCGTTGTAAAAGCAGACGTCACAAAGTACATTCACGCAGTCGGATACAAGGTCGCAAACGCTGCACCGACATTCCAGGTACTGGACTCCGCAACGCTGACACTCGGCGCTATCACTTCATCCAGCATTGCAATCAGCGGGGCATCCCCTGCTGACGTTGCACTGCGCGTATCTGTGAGGGGGTAAGCATGGCACTGACCACACTTGAGGAAACGCAACTTCGTCAGCTGCTTCTTAATTATGAAGGGCTGGACGATGTGGGGTCGGATGCGGCAGCGCTGCTGGCGTCTTTGCTTGCTGGTGACACGACTATTCTGGATATCCCTTCCGCAGACCCGTTGAACGCTGCTGATGTTCTTTATGTCGCGCAGTCTGGAGCGGATGTCAAAGCAACGATTCAACAATTTGCGAATTTTATCATGCCGATGTTGCCTTTACCGCCTTCGGATGGAAAACTTTATTACATGAGCCAAATTTAGGAGACACTATGGCATCTGGAAAACTTGGGTCAGCAGACCTTCCAGCAGGAGGTTCGGGGACTCTGCTTTACACTGTTCCCGCTTCCACGCTTTCGACAGTAAATGTTCGCACTGCGAATCGCAACGCTACAACGGCTAAGGTTCGTCTTGCGATCGGTGTTGGTGCAAGCCCTGCGACGACTGATTATCTCTCATACGATCAATCCCTTCCGGCTAATGGTATTATTGAGGATACAGGCATCGTGTGTTCTGCGGGTGAAAAGGTGTGGGTAATTTCGGACGTTGCCAACGTGAGTGTTCGCGTGCATGGTTTTGAGGAGGGTGCATAATGGGACAAGTAAGCACGGTCGCAGCATCAAGTTTAATCGGCACACTAAGTTCGAATAATTTTAGCGGAGTTTTTGGCACAGGGCGCGCAACCCCTTTCAATGCAAACGGAACCTTTACTGTTCCGCTTGGTGTTACATCCGTTCGCGCTAGAGTGTTCGGCGCGGGGGGTACGCCTGGTATTTCGGCGTACGGGGCCGGCGGCGGCGGCGGCTTCGCTATGAAAGTATGTGCCGTTTCACCGGGGCAGGCTATTACTGTGACTGTCGGGAGTGCTGCCAGTGGTTTCGGTTACGGCTCCGGGGGGACTAGCTCTTTTGGTGCTTTCTGTTCCGCTACAGGTGGGCAAATGCCTACGACTGCTAGCGGCGGAATTGGCGGTTCGGGAACGGGGGGTGATGTCAATTACACTGGCGGCTCTGGTGGTGCTTATGCCAGCGGCTATGGTGGCGGCGGTGGGGTAGCATCCTTGCTCGGCGATGGAGGTGATGGAGGTGATGGATACGGTCGTTCCGGTTTAACTGGTGCATCCGGTGGCGGTGGCAGTAGCGGTAGTATCCTAAACGTTGCTGGCGGTAGCGGTGGAAGCGGTTTCACTGGAATGGGTGGAATGGAAGGGGCGACGACGTCAAACGGGGGGCTTGGCGTGACAACTATTCTCGACTTCATCGGTACAGGCGGCGGTGGCGCAGGTGCGTCGGGAAGCGCCGCGGGGGTAACGGAAATAACGGAGGCGGTGGCGGGGGGACAGGAACGGCAGTCACCCGGTGCCGGAGGATTTCCGGGGGTGGGGCCGGTGGCGACTCGGCCGCGGGCAGTGGGTTAGTTATTGTGGAATGGTAATCGAAATCATAGAGAGGTAATCAAATGGCCCTATT
>PYLN01000048.1_pt1 | contig 13178 bp, 21 predicted proteins | sample 1675811 | NCBI WGS metagenome assembly PYLN01 (sample SAMN08732055, study PRJNA438928) | Freshwater metagenome, whole genome shotgun sequencing project. | isolation source: meromictic lake | place: Russia: Kandalaksha Bay | collected 2014-09
GGACAGACGCCCCATCAAGCACCAGACCAACCGACACTCAAGCGGAAAATCAGCGGTCAAAAAAAAAAGCCGCTGGGGCACATACCCCGTCCTCTTCGGCTGAGAGCCCGGTTCAGAGCCAAAAGACCCTGACAGATCCCTCTGTCGGCCGCTGCAGCCCGAGAATAACCCGCAGGAGTGTCGTTTTCCCCCCGCCATTCGGCCCCACAATGCCAAGAAAATCCCCTTGAAACACTGACAGTGTAAGCCTATTGAGCACTTGAGTCCCACCCAGCCGGACGGCAAGACGGTCGCAGACAATCACGGGCCCGCTCACCCTCCCTCCTCCATAAATACCGCTGTCACGGCACGAAGATTTTCATCGTAGGAAAAAGCCAGCGGATCAACACTCTTCGTCACCCCGCCGATACCCCGCGCAATGGTTTCAGCCTGTACCGTGCTGAATTGAGGCGACACAAACACCACTGTAATGCCAGCCTCCCGGGCCTGCAGGATCACCCGCTCCATCTGCCGGGGCGTCAGGCTTTTACCCTCTTCCTCTGCCGCAATCTGATGGAGCCCGTAGGCGTGGGCAAAATACCCCCATGCAGGATGAAAGACCAGAAAGCTCCTGCCGGAAACCCCCTGAAGCTTTCCGCGAATAAAGGCATCCAACGCCTCCAGCTCCCCCTTCAGCCTTTGCGCATTTTCCCGATAGACATCACTGTTCAGCGGATCCTCCTTTGAGAGTGCTCCCGCAATGGTGTCGGCTATCAACATTCCGTTCCGGGGATCAAGCCAGTAATGGGGATCAAGGCGATGAGGGGAGGAGCCGTGCCGATGGCCATGACCCTCCTCCATAGGGAGAAGAGCCACACCGCTGGAAGCGTCGCACACTGTCAGCGAAGGTTCATCTTCATGAATCGCTCCATCCAGTCAAGCTCAAATTCAACTCCCGAACCCGCTTTCACGAACAAGGCTGTTTCAGCCAGCATCGTCATCTGGCGCGGCAACGGCTCATAGGTATGAGGATTGCCACCCGGGGGCACCATAACCCTTACTTCAGCACGATTGCCGGCAACCCGTTCAACAAACCATGCCAGCGGCTGAATGGAGACAACAACGCGCATCCTGCCCGATTCAGGAGGAGATGCACAGCTGGAAGGGATGACCGCCAGCAGAAGAAGAAGAGCTATTGTGACGCGTTTCATCATTGTGGGAAACCCGGTGCGGCACCACTGAATTGTGTTGATATACTACTATGGAAGTACTCTTTAATACTAAGGTACAAAAAACAGCCATCGGTTTACGCCTTCCACCGACGACTGTTTTTTTTTTATTCAGGAAAGGCGGTTCAGGGCGCTGAGGGTCGCCCTGATGGATGCGAGACTGATATTGGAATCCACTCCGGCGCCGCATGCGCTGCGACCATCATCACAAACAATCCGGACATAGGCAATAGCTTCCGCCCCGGAACCGTGACCAATGGCATGCTCGGCATACTCGTCAACACGGAAGGATATGCTGCTTTTCTCTCCAAATCCCTTCACAAAAGCATCAAGCGGTCCATTGCCGGTGGCATCAAAGTTGATCAGGGAACCATCCGCCTCCACCTCAGCCTGATAAGCGTTGCCGCCTCACCGCTCTCCAGCTGCACCGAATCAGCCCAGCTGATCGTACATTTTTTCAGAGACACAGAAGGCTGGCGAAGCTCACGAATCCATACAGAAACAGTTCATGAATCCGTTGGGGCGACAGCTCCTCCCCCGTCCTGTCGGCAAGCGCCTGCACCTCCCACGCAAAATCAGGCTGCATCCATTTCGGGATATGGATGCCATAATCCTTTTCAAGCACAAAAGCTACGCCACCCTTTCCCGACTGGCTGTTGATGCGCACAATTGCCTCGTATGAGCAACCCACATCGCCCGGATCAATCGGCAGATACGGCACATCCCACAACCCATCGCCATGACTTCCGTGAGCCTTCATCCCCTTGCTGATGGCATCCTGATGCGAACCCGAAAACGCAGTATAGACCAGATCTCCGGCATACGGGTGACGGGGATGAACATCCATACGGGTGCACCGGCGGTAGACCTCGCGGATATAAGGAAGATCCGAAAAATCAAGACCCGAATCGACCCCCTGTGTAAACAGATTCAGCGCCATGGTTACAATATCCATATTCCCACACCGCTCACCATTTCCGAACAGCGCCCCCTCAATCCTGTCGGCACCGGCAAGCAGGGCAAGTTCGGCCGTTGCAACCGCCGTACCACGGTCATTATGGGCATGAACGCTTATGATTGCCGCACCTCGATCCATGATGTTCCTGCAGAACCACTCAATGCGGTCGGCATACATATTAGGAAGAGACATTTCAACCGTCGAGGGAAGGTTCAGAATAACAGGATTGTCTGCCGAAGCACCCCATGCCTCCATAACGGCATGACAGACCTCAAGAGCATAATCAAGTTCCGTCCCCGTAAAACTCTCTGGACTGTACTCAAACCTGATACCGGCACTGCCGCTCTCATCCTTCAGCTGCCGGCAGAGGTGCGTACCCTCAACAGCAATGGCCTTGATCTCCTCACGGCTTTTACGGAACACCACATCACGCTGCAGGGTAGAGGTGGAATTATACATATGCACAATGGCATTGGCGGCACCGCTGATCGCCTCAAAACTGCGGCGGATCAAATGTTCCCGGGCCTGAGTCAGCACCTGGATGGTCACATCATCAGGTATGAGCTGCTCCTCCACCAGCCTGCGGACAAAGGCAAACTCCGTCGCCGAGGCGGAAGGGAAACCAACCTCTATTTCCTTGAATCCCACAGAGACAAGCAGCCTGAACATCGCCACCTTCTCCTCCACACTCATCGGCACAGGAAGCGCCTGATTGCCGTCACGAAGATCCACACTGCACCAGACCGGAGCAGCCTCAATTCTGTTGTCGGGCCAGGTACGGCCTCTATGGGAACCGCCGGATAGGCGGAATACTTCCTGAAATTCATCGTTTTCATGCCAGTCACCCTTCTTCGGTTTTCCGTTTCAAAAAAAAAGCCACCTCCCTGAAAAGAGAGGCAGCCTGAATAATGTTCTTTCTGTCCAGTTTGACATCGAACTTTACAATGCACCACTCCCCGGTTCCGTCCCGCTTGAAAGCAGGGCAGAGGAAAGAAGAAGGAAGAGTAGTGAACACAGGTTCATGACCGGTTCAGGCATCGCAAAAAAAATCAATAAGTTCAAGCCTCACGGCACTATCATACATGAATATATAAAAAACACCAGCCATACCGCAACAAGGCATATCAGAAAGAACGCAACGGAAGACTCCCGGGTTCCCGATTCTCAACGACCGCCAACAGCAATAAACCGCGCAACACGGGAGCCCATATCATCGTAAAGCGTCAGGGTCCGTCCCGACACCGACCAGCCCGCAGTCCTGCGCAAAGCCTGAAGAAACAGCCGTTCACGCACCATCAGCTTCTTCGGTCCTGCCATGCGTGTTGTTGTGAGAGAAGAAAAGCTGAGCCTGTCGCTCTTCTGCGAGAAACTGCCGGAAAGATTGTTGCACCCTGTTGCCCCTCTGACAGCACCTGTCCGGTGCATCACAAGAGAAACATCAAGCTTCTGTCCCGGAAGGAACTCCACCCTCTGCCCATCAACCTCAACAGCCCTCCACACCGTATTCATCAACTTCGCAACCGATTCGGGCGATCCCGCCTGTCGGGCGCATCCAACAAGAAGCAGCATGGCCATAACCCCCGCAAGCAGCGGCAGGCGACAAAAAAACAATCCGTATCGCGCTCTCATCATCACAACTCTCCCCTCTGTTCCGTTCATTCATAAAAGTGCATTGCGCAAAAGAGCCATGTCAGTGGCTCACCGTATCATTCGTACCATAGATATGGTAACACCTAAAAGGCAGAGATTCAAGCCGGGAAGAGAGCGGAAGAAAAATATGACGAGCGCCTTGGAAATAAAAAAAACAGATGTATATTTACCACCCCTCTCCAAAAAAGAGGGGAGGAAGAAAGGAAATCGCATTCCGCGATAGCTCAATGGTAGAGCATGCGGCTGTTAACCGCAGGGTTGTAGGTTCGAGTCCTACTCGCGGAGCTCTGGAAAAAAGCAGAAGACCCCATGGTCCTTCTGCTTTTTTCAGTTTGATCCGACCCCGCAAACCCCCTTCAGGAGCGGGCGGGAACATCTTTTCGTTTTGCCTGAATATTTTGTACATTGGTGTTCTTTTACTGAAAAGAGAACAATATGCAGACCGGGAACGCACTGATAGAAATCCGCACAGCGGCCATCACCGAAGGCGCCTGCGTCTTTGATTTTACCTGTCGGGCAGAAGACTTCAACGACCCGAAACTTGCTGAGTCCGGCTTCACAGATGAGATCAGAGTCAGGGCGGTTACCCAAAAGAATGGCAGCGAATTGATGCTGACATTGACAACAGATGCCACGGGCGAAATACCATGCGACATCTGCCTGGCTCCGGTAAAGGTAAGCATGAGCGGATCCTGGCGCATGTACTGCAATACAGACGGGTGCTCCCGGGATGAAGAGGACGAAGAAACAAGGCGTGACGAGTACAGACAGCTCGACCGCGCAGCTGTCAGCATAGACCTGACGGAAGATGTCCGGGAAACGCTGCTGCTCTCTGTGCCAATGAAGGTGACCTGCACCGCAAACCCTGACTGCAGGCTCTATACAGGCGGTGAAAAGGAAGAAAAAAACAGTACCAGCCCTGGCACGAAAGCCTGGCTAAACTGAAACAGAACTATCGTTAACTGACACATATAACTCAAGAAGACTACCATGGCACATCCGAAAGCCAAAGTATCCAAATCCAGAAGGGACAAACGGCGGGCCCAGTTCAACGCGCGTACCAAAGCGGCAACCACCGTCAACTGCCCCAACTGTGGCGAACCGACCCTCCCTCACCGTGCATGCCGCCACTGCGGCCACTACCGCGGAAGAGCTGTCGTCGCAAAAGCAGCGAACAGCTGAAAAAACCATTTAGAGACCACCCCACAATGCTGACCATTGCTGTTGATGCCATGGGCGGAGACAACGCCCCGGCATGCGTGATAGAGGGAACAATCCAGGCGCTGAAAGAGGGCGGCAACAAGTTTGAAGTTGTCCTTATAGCCAGGCGGAAATCGTTGAACCCATGCTTGCCCGGGAGGAGACAGATGGACTGAACCTACGCTTCCTGCATGCTCCTGAAGTGGTCACCATGGACGATGTACCCGCCACAGCCGTCAAGACAAAACAGAATTCATCGCTGGTCAGAGGCCTTCATCTGTGCAAAACAAAAGAGGCCGACGCATTTGTCAGCGCGGGCAACACGGGAGCCAGATGGCTGCGTCCCTTTTTGTGCTGGGTCGGCTCCCCGGAGTGCTCCGCCCCACCATCTACGCATATTTTCCGAGACTGCAGGAAGAGGGGCTGACCAACATCGTCGATGTCGGAGCAAATGTTGACTGCAAACCGGAAAATCTCCTGCAGTTTGCCGAAATGCTTTCCATCTACCAGAAGTACGCCGCCGGCATTGAGCACCCGCAGGTCGGCCTCCTCAATATCGGTGAAGAGGAAGGCAAAGGGTCAGATACCCTCAAACAGGCATACAATCTTCTCAAAGAAGCTGACGGGCACGGGAAAATCAACTTCATCGGCAACATTGAAGGGCACGATATCCTCAAAGGAAAAGCCACCATCGTAGTCTGCGACGGTCTTGTAGGAAACACCATCCTCAAGTTCGGCGAAAGCATACCCGAATTTCTCGGAACCCTCTTCAAGCGCGCCCTCGGCAGCACAGTTGCTTCCGGCGGAATGGACGAAAAAACCGCGGCAGTCACCACCGCCATGTTCAAAGGGATGTTCAAATCCTTTGATGTGGAAGAGGTCGGAGGAGTGCCGTTCCTGGGCGTTGACGGCATCTCCATAGTCGGCCACGGCCGTTCATCATCACGGGCAATCAAGAACATGATCTTCATGGCCGGGCACATGATTGAGAGAAAAGTCAACCAGCATATAGCCGAGGTGCTTTCAGGACAGTAAGCACCCCGGAAGGTCATCACCACTCTGCAGGGTAAGGCCGGGCCGACACTGCAGAAAAACCTATTCAAGCCGGCAGAACACAACCACACCCGACAGATGAACGCTGCAATTACGGCAACAGCCAAATATCTCCCAGACGGCATACTCAGCAACCTCGACCTCGAGCGTATGCTCGACACAAACGACGAGTGGATACGCACAAGAACAGGCATCAGCGAACGCCGCATTCTCCGCGACCCGGAAAAAGCGACATCATACATCTGCGGCGAAGTAGCCCGGCAGCTCCTTGAAAAGCGGGGGATGAAGGCCGAAGAACTTGACCTGATCATTGTTGCCACAATGACCCCCGACATGCTCTTTCCCTCAACCGCATGCCTTGTGCAGGACATTATCGGAGCAGGCAACGCATGGGCTTTCGACCTCAACGCAGCCTGCTCGGGATTTCTCTTCGCACTCAACACCGGCTCGCGCTTCATTGAGTCGGGTGCCCATAAAAAAGTGATGGTCATCGGGGCCGACAAAATGTCATCCGTCATTGACTACACAGACCGCTCCACAGCCATTCTCTTTGGAGACGGAGGCGGAGGCGTCATTCTGGAGCCTGCAACAACAGAAGCTGCGGCGTGCTCGACAACCGCATGTACTGCGACGGCACAAGCGGAAAAGACCACCTGCTCATGAAGGGCGGAGGAAGCCTTCATCCTGCAACCCACCAAACCGTTGACGACCACCTGCACTATATCTATCAGGACGGCCGTATGGTTTTCAAATCGGCAGTAACCTCAATGGCCAATGTTGCCGTCGAAATCATGGAACGCAACGGCTTGACAGCAGAGAATGTTTCGTGGCTTGTGCCGCATCAGGCAAATCAACGAATCATAAGCGCAACAGCCGAGCGGATGGGCATCAGCAGCGACAAATTCATATCCAATGTTGCCCGCTACGGTAACACCACAGCAGGCACAATACCAATATGCCTTGCCGAACTTGATGAAGAAAACAAACTGCACCCGGGCTCAAACCTTGTGCTCTGCAGCTTCGGCGCAGGCTACACATGGGGCGGCGTTTATGTCAAGTGGCAGTAACTGCCACCACTCTGAACAACACACTTGAACCACTCTCTTTCATGAAAGCATTTGTTTTTCCCGGACAGGGCTCTCAATACTGCGGCATGGGCCGCGACCTCTACGACAGCTTTCCCGTCGCCCGCGACCTGATGGAGCAGGCAAATGAGCTGCTCGGCTACCGCATCACCGATGTCATGTTCTCCGGTACTGAAGAGGAGCTCCGCCAGACCAACCGGACCCAGCCCGCAATATTTCTCCACAGCATGGCTGCAGCTGCACTGATTGAGAGCAATGGAAGCGGTGGGGCAGCAATGGCGGCAGGCCACAGCCTTGGCGAATACAGCGCACTCTGCTTTGCAGGAGCCATCAGCTTTGCCGATGCCCTCCGCATTGTAGCCCGCCGCGGTGAATTGATGCAGAACGCAGGAAAAGAGAACCCCGGCACCATGGCCGCAATCATCGGTATGGCAGAGGGTGAACTTGAAGGACTTCTCGCCGAAGCCTCCAAAGAGGGGATCGTACAGGCAGCCAACTTCAATTCTCCCGGGCAGATTGTCATTTCAGGCGATATTCCAGCCATCAAAAAAGCAGTTGAGCTCGCTCCCGCCAAAGGGCAAGAATGGCCAAGGAACTTGTTGTATCAGGAGCGTTCCACTCTCCCCTCATGCGACCGGCAGAAGCCGAGCTCGCAAAAGCGCTTGAGTCTGTTGAGTTCCGCGACGCGTCAATCCCCGTCTGCATGAACGCCGTAGCGAAACTGGTAACCGACGCAGCAGAAATCAGGAAAAACCTGCTGCTGCAACTCACCAGTTCCGTGCTCTGGACACAGTCCATTGAAACAATGGCAACAGCCGGTGCAACCGAATTTGTTGAAGTAGGGCCGCAGAAAGTTCTGCAGGGACTCATCAAACGCATCAACCGCAATGCCTCACTCTCGGGCGTAGACACAGCCGAAAGCGTACAGAACATTCTCTCTTAACAACTAACGACACCAGATATGTTTGAAGGAAAAACAGCAGTCATTACCGGAGCCGCCCGTGGAATAGGGCAGGCAATCGCCTGGAATCTTGCCAGAGGAGGAGCCGACATCGTCCTCTGCGACATCAAGGAAGACTGGCTTGCCGAAACTGCAGAAGGAGTCAAAAAAGCAGGAAGGAAAGTCTGGTGCTTTGAACTCAATGTGACCGATGCTGACGCCGTCCAGAAAGCCTTCAACGACATTGCCGACACAACAGGACGGATAGATATTCTCGTCAACAACGCGGGCATCACCCGCGACGGACTTCTCATGCGCATGAGCGAAGAGGACTGGGACGCAGTGCTCAGTGTCAACCTGAAAGGCACCTTCGCCTGCACCAAAGCGGTCAGCCGCATCATGATGAAGCAGCGCTCCGGGTCAATTGTCAATATAGCCTCCATCATCGGCTCATGGGCAATGCCGGCCAGGCAAACTATGCCGCTTCAAAAGGCGGGGTTATCTCCTTCACCAAATCGGTGGCAAAGGAACTCGCTTCCCGCAACATCCGCGTCAACGCTGTTGCTCCCGGATTCATCTCTTCAAAAATGACCGATGCCCTGTCTGAGGATGTCCGTCAGAAAATGCTGGAAGCCATCCCCCTGAGCAGATTCGGCTCCCCCGACGATGTTGCTGATGTGGTATCGTTCCTTGCCGGCGACCATTCAGCCTATATCACCGGTGAAGTCATCAACATCAGCGGAGGAATGGTCATGTAAGACCGCTTCTGTTTGAGTACGATTTTTTTCTTTGTATATTGAAAGACATTTTTTTATTCGCCTTTTTATCAACACAACAACCAACCACGGAGAAACACCATGACGGAAGCAGAAATCAAGGACAAAGTATACGACATTATCGTCAGCAAAATGGGCGTCAACAAAGACCAGATCAAGCCGGAATCCAAATTTTCCGATGACCTCGGCGCCGACTCACTCGACACCGTTGAGCTGATCATGGAGCTCGAGAACGAATTTGATGTACAGATCCCCGACGAAGACGCTGAGAAAATCGGCACCGTCCAGCAGGCAATCGACTACATCGTCAAAAAGTAACCTCCCCCCGGGAAGGAAAACTTTTTCCTTATCACGGATCAAATACAGAGCGGCTGCGGGCACATCAACATTTCAGTGAGCCTGCAGCCGACTTCTGCTGTTTCTTCAAGCAAACGCCAAATTTCCACAGATGGGTCAAGAACAGACACGGGTCGTCGTTACGGGCATCGGGGCGCTTACTCCAATAGGCCACACAAAAGAAGCGTTCTGGGACGCGCTGATGAAAGGGACAAGCGGCGGCGCGCCGATCACCTACTTTGATGCGACAGACTTCGCGACAACCTTTGCATGCGAGCTCAAAAACTTCTCTGTAGAAGACTACATCGAAAAGAGAACGGCTGACCGCATGGACCCCTACTGCCAGTATGCCATTGTTTCCTCCGACCAGGCCCTGAAAGACTCCGGCCTCGACCTGGAAGCAATCGACCTCTCAGAATCGGCGTTGTCCACGGCTCCGGCATTGGCGGCATGACCATTTACGACCAGCAGTTCCGTCAGTACCTGAACCGCGGTCCACGGCGGATCAGCCCGTTTTTCATTCCCATGCTCATCCCCGACATTGCAGCCGGCCAGATATCCATGCGTCACGGACTCATGGGGCCCAACTATGCAACGGCATCAGCGTGCGCAACATCACTCCACGCAATCATGGACGCTTCATGCTCATACGATGCGGCATGGCCGACTATATGGTATGCGGCGGATCGGAAGCCCGATCACTCCGATGAGCGTTGGAGGCTTCAACTCCGCAAGAGCTCTTTCAACAGCCAACGAGAACCCCGCAAAGGCATCACGCCCCTACGACCGCGACCGCGACGGATTCGTCATGGGAGAGGGCGCAGGCAGCCTGATTCTTGAAAGCCTTGAAACAGCTAAAGCCCGCGGTGCAAAAATATACGGCGAACTGGTTGGTGTTGGCGCCACAGCGACGCACACCATCTTACAGCACCCACCCGGAAGGCAAAGGCGCAATGAATGCCATGAAAACGGCACTTTCCATTGCAGGAATCAAGCCCGAAGACATTGATTATATCAACACCCACGGAACAGCCACCCCACTGGGCGACATTGCAGAAATCACCGCAATCAAGAATGTTTTCGGTGACCATGCAAAAAAACTCAGCGTCAGCTCCACCAAATCAATGACCGGCCATCTTCTCGGCGCAGCCGGAGTTGTTGAATCAATTGCCTGTCTGCTTGCAATGCAGAACCAGACAGTGCCGCCAACCATCAACAACGACAATATCGATCCCCAGATTGATCTGGATATCACCCCGAACGAACCCCGCAAGCGCAAAATCGAATACGCGCTGAACAACGGATTCGGATTCGGCGGACACAACGCCTCACTGATATTCCGCAACGGCTCGTCACTCTGAAACTCTCCCCCTTCTTTTGCGAATGGAGCAACTCTGGCAAAAAATCTCCGCACTCCCCATTTTCAGCGCCGAACTGAAAACAGGGAGTGCGCTGACAGCCACACCGGAGTCCATTGAATTTGTCAGCAGGCTTCTCGGCAGAAAACTGGGAGACATGCGCTTCTATACAACAGCCCTGACCCACCGCTCAGCCGTACACGACCCGTCAACCCCGCTCAATACACACTCAAACCAGCGTCTTGAATTTCTTGGAGACGCTATCCTCGGCCTTGTCATCACCGATTACCTCTTCCGGGAACTGCCCGACAGCCCCGAAGGAGAACTTTCAAACACTCGCGCCAAAATCGTCAACAGGAAATCCCTTGCGGGATTTGCCCGAAGCATCAAGATCGGCGATCACCTCATTCTCGGAGAAAGCGCAGACCACGCCAAAATCAGAGTCAGCGAATCAACCCTCGCCGATGCTCTGGAAGCGTTCATCGGAGCCATATGGCTCGACAGGGGAATCAGTGCGGCAACCTCATTCATCAATGAGCATGTCATCGAACACCGCCGGTTCAACACCTTGATAACAGCCGAAAACAACCACAAAAGCCGGCTGATAGAACACACCCAGGCCCTCCACCTCCCTCCCCCCGATACAGCGTCATATCGGAAGAGGGCGCAGAGCATGAAAAACGGTTCACCGTCGAGGTCAGCTGCAACGGGAAAGTTCTCGGCAGAGGGATCGCCGCGAGAAAAAAGGATGCAGAACAGCACGCTGCCGCCGAAGCAATGCTCAACCCTGAAAGCATATCCTGAAGAAAAGAGAGCTTTTTCATGGAGATTATGTTGAGCATTTATCGCCTGCGCTCTATATTGAAAAAACACACAAAGCAACACAACTGCCACCAGCCATTCCCCGCACAGCCATGAACGAACCTCTCATCAGCGACATTTCCCGCACAGGAAGGAAAGGGTACTCGCTCAACTCAAGCGACCTGATCCGCACCCCTCACAGTCAGCTGATACCCGGAAAATTTCTCCGCCAATCGCCGGCCGAACTTCCCGAAGTACCAGAAAGCGAGGTTGTACGGCATTTTCTCAGGCTCTCCACACTGAATTACCATGTTGACAAAGACATGTACCCCCTCGGCAGCTGTACCATGAAGTACAACCCGAAAATCAACGACGAAACCAGCTCTCTTGAAGGCTTCGCCGCACTGCACCCGATGCAGCCGGAATCAACCGTCCAGGGGGCACTCCAGCTTATGGACGAACTCTCGGGAATGCTCGCTGAAATCACTGGAATGGCCTCCGTCACCCTGCAGCCGGCAGCAGGAGCCCACGGTGAGCTGACAGGCATACTGCTCATCAAAAAATATCACGAAGCGCAACACAGCAAACGCACAACGCTGCTCGTCGTTGATTCCGCCCACGGCACCAACCCCGCCTCAGCCGCACTTGCCGGATACACCATTGTATCGGTGAAAAGCAACGGAATCGGACGCACAGACCTCAACGACCTCAAAGAAAAACTCAACGGGGATGTTGCCGCACTGATGCTCACCAACCCCAACACCATCGGCCTGTTTGAAAAAGAGATTGTCGCAATAGCCGACATGGTGCACAAAAACGGCAGCCTTCTCTACATGGACGGGGCGAACATGAACGCCCTGCTCGGCATCACACGACCCGGCGATATGGGCTTTGATGTCGTCCACCTCAACCTTCACAAAACATTCTCAGCCCCTCACGGTGGTGGCGGCCCCGGCAGCGGCCCGGTAGGAGTCTGTGAAAAACTCATTCCACACCTGCCCGTTCCGGTCATTGAAAAAAGGGCGACATCAGAAGGCGCACGCTACCATCTTACCGGAGACTGCCCGGACAGCATTGGCAGAATGATGAACTTCCACGGCAACTTCGCCGTCCTCATCAGGCTTACACTTATATCCGCATGCTTGGCGCCGAAGGTCTCCGACGGGTATCGGAAAACGCCATCATCAACGCAAACTATCTGCTCAGCCGTCTCGACGGAGCCTACAGCCTCCCCTATCCGAAACCCGTTCTGCATGAATTCTGTCTTTCAGGAGACCTGCAGAAAAAATCCCATGGAGTCAGGACCCTCGACATAGCCAAACGGCTTCTCGATTACGGTTTTCATGCCCCGACCATCTACTTCCCGCTCATAGTCAGCGAGGCATTGATGATTGAACCAACCGAAACAGAATCACGCGAAACGCTCGACCGCTTTGCAGACGCTATGCTGCAGATTGCCAAAGAGGCTGAAGAGTGTCCTGAAACTGTTCTTGCTGCGCCTGAAACCACCCCGGTGCGGAGGCTTGACGAAGCCATGGCTTCCCGACAGCTCAATATCTGCTGCCGCTGAGGGTGAACATCCTGACGCCATGCAAGGCCCTCAGAGAAAGAGCTGTTTACGGAATATTCACATATTCCATTTTGAAGTCCGCACAGAACCCGTTATAGTTATGTAAAACAGGAACGATGACACATAAACCGGAATGGAATGTCACTGATCCGAACAAAAAAGTCTGGTGCTCAACAGCAGCTATGAACCGCTCAGTGTCTGCGACGCCCAAAAAAGCCATCCTCCTCCTCTTCGGCGGCAAGG
>PYLN01000049.1_pt1 | contig 12943 bp, 16 predicted proteins | sample 1675811 | NCBI WGS metagenome assembly PYLN01 (sample SAMN08732055, study PRJNA438928) | Freshwater metagenome, whole genome shotgun sequencing project. | isolation source: meromictic lake | place: Russia: Kandalaksha Bay | collected 2014-09
GAAAAGGGGAAGTTAATCAAATGTCGAATAAAAAAGGTTCACATCATGTTGTTCCTGATCTGATGGAGGCTGGAACATTCAGCGAGGAGGGGGTAGCCGTAGCAGTGGGCACTTTGATAAAAAAGAATGATGCCGTGGATGCAGGGCGCAAGATAAGTCAGAACCAGGGTACTGAGTTCTACATCCATGGTAAGGATGGGAAGATACAGGGCAAAGATAGCTATGGGAATGATCCTTATCCGCCAAAAGGCTGAAAACCAGTTTCTCCCCGATATGGAAACTAATGAGAGCGTAATTGTATACGGTTTAAAAAAAGACCCCCTGCGAATGAAGATCGTACAAAATACCGGTTCCGATAGGGTCATCGATCTTCTGCGTTCCAAATTCCATGCGGGTTGTCAGCTCGATGTCGTAACGGCATCCTTTTCGATTTTTGCTTTTTATGCAATGCTTCATGAATTGGAGTCCTTGTTAAAATGCCGCATTCTCTTGCCTTCTGCCATTACCAGCCTTTCACTTCTTGGCTCTGAATCCGATCGAGCTGCGCGTAACCGGTTGCAAAACAAATGGATTGCAAAGCAGCTTCTACAGTGGATACAGAGCAAGAGCCAAGTCAAGTTCACTCCAAGTTCTGTGCCCCAAGGGGCTTTTGTTGTCCGTGATGGCAATTCAGAACCGCTGCAGGCACTGCTAGGTTCGCTGGCATTCAGTACGGATGGGCTTGGTCTGACACCCTCTAACCCATTGAACCTTATTCAGGCATCTGAGACAACTGATGAGGCTAAATTGCTCAGTAAGTGGTTCGATGATCAGTGGACCAACTTTGCAGAGGACCCATCAGTCAACATGGAACTGATTGGAGTATTGCAATCCTTCGCTACTCACAGAGACCCGTTCTGTATTTACTCGCTCATCTTATACAATATTTTTCGTGACCATGAAGATGGTCTTAACGAAGAGCATATCGTCAAATCAGCGACAGGGATTCACAATACGGTGGTCTGGACCAAGCTTTACCGGTTTCAAAGGGATGGAGTGGTTGGCGCTATTGACAAGCTGAACCGCTTTGGAGGGTGTATTATTGCCGACAGTGTTGGGCTTGGCAAAACCTTCGAGGCTCTTGCTATCATCAAGTATCACGAACTGCGAAACGATCGAGTGCTGGTTCTCTGTCCGAAGCGATTACGAGACAACTGGACGCTTTACAAGGCCAATGACCGACGAAATATTTTGGAGTCGGACAGATTCAACTACGATGTGTTGAATCACACGGATCTTTCTCGTGATGGTGGATTATCCGGGGATATAGATCTATCCATGTTAATTGGGGGAATTACGATCTGGTAGTTATCGATGAATCGCACAACTTCCGAAACAAGGCGGCCAACAAAGGGAAGGAAACCCGCTACGATCATTTGATGCGGAAGATTATCAAGGAAGGGGTTAAAACTCGTGTGCTAATGCTTTCGGCAACGCCAGTCAATAACCGACTTGCTGACCTGCGCAATCAGATTGCATTTGCCACGGAAGGAAACGACACCGCATTGCTTTCGCATGGTATCAGTAGCATCGATAGCACCACTCGTCTTGCCCAAAAACAGTTTAATCGATGGCTCGATATCGATGAACATGATAGATCGCCGGTTCGGTTGATCGAAATGCTTGGGTTCGACTACTTTACGCTTCTGGATCTTCTGACAATAGCACGTTCCCGCAAGCATGTTGAGAAGTATTATGGAACAGCAGAGACAGGGCGATTTCCAGAGCGCCTAAAACCGATCAATATCCAGTCTGATGTTGATCTGGCAGGTGAGTTTCGGCCGATCAGGGAAATCAATAATGAGATTCGCCGCCTGAATCTTGCCTCATATGCGCCACTGCGCTATGTACTGCCTCATAAACAGGAGGCTTATGACAGGAAATACAGTACCCATGTACGAGGTGGCGTGAGCTTCTTCCGCCAGGCTGATCGAGAAGAGAGTCTGATTCATCTTCTGCGTGTCAATCTGCTTAAGCGGATGGAAAGCGCTGTTCCATCATTTGCACTTACCGTCCAGCGACAACTCCGGGATGTTGAGGCGACACTTGCGCGCATCGAATCGAGCGTTGCAGAGTTGGAGCCAGTAGACATTGCCGATGTAGATCTTGACGATCCGGCTTTCGAAAGCCTGCTTGTGGGCCGCAAAGTCAAGGTATTACTCCAAGATGTGGATTTGATCCGATGGAAACAGGAACTCATTGAAGATCGAAACAGGCTGGCAACGCTCTTTTCCGCAGCTGCCCGGGTTGATGCGGAGCGAGATGCCAAACTGGCGGCACTGAAAGAGGTTATCGCCGAGAAATGCCTGCGGCCAATTAATTTCGGAAACCGTAAGGTGATCGTATTCACTGCATTCACCGATACTGCGCGCTACCTGTATGATCATCTTGCTTCATGGGCGAAGTCAGCGCTTGATATTGAGAGTGCACTCATTTCTGGTTCCGGCACCAATCAAACGACACTATCAGGATTGCGCAAGGATCAAAGCACGCTTCTCAGTGCATTTGCGCCTCGCGCGAAAGAGCGTCCCGCTGAACTTGCATCTGAAGGTGAGATTAACCTGCTTATCGCGACGGATTGTATTTCAGAAGGTCAAAACCTTCAGGATTGTGACTGGCTTATCAACTACGATATTCATTGGAACCCGGTTCGAATCATCCAGCGCTTTGGTCGGATAGACCGAATAGGTTCGCCAAACAGCTGTATTCAGCTTGTCAACTTCTGGCCAAACATCGAGCTTGATGAGTACATCAATCTGGAGCAACGGGTGAGCGGGAAAATGGTCCTTCTTGATATTTCTGCTACGGGAGAGGAGAACCTTATCGAGCAGCAATCCGGCAACCAGATGAATGACCTTGAGTATCGTCGGAATCAACTGCTCAAACTGCAAGACACGGTTATCGATCTTGAAGATCTGTCCACTGGAATCTCTATAGCAGACCTCACCCTGACGGACCTTCGCATCGATCTTGCACAATATCTTAAAGCAAAACCCGGCGTCTTGGAATGTATGCCACTGGGTAGCTTTGCCGTTGTAACCACTACTGAAGTCGATATCCCTCCGGGGATTATTTTCTGTTTGCGTGCTGAGGGAGAATCCTCCAAACGTATTCCGGAAGCCGGATATCCTCTCGGAGTGCATTATCTCGTGTATATGAATGAAGACGGCTCGGTTATTCTGCCCTACACCCAAGCCAAACAGATTCTCGACCGGCTCAAGCGTCTCTGCCTCGGTCGTGACCTGCCAGATTTTGCGGCATGTGCCCGCTTCGACAAGACAACAAAACAAGGCGAAGAAATGCTTGCCGCGCATCGGTTGCTTGCTTCAGCAGTATCCTCTGTAGCAGGCAAAAATCAGGAACGAGCAGTTGCAAGCCTTTTCGCTCCGGGCGGAACACACGTCATGAAAGGAGAATTTGCGGGTATAAACGATTTTGAGGTGATAGCCTACCTCTTAATAGTACCAGAAACAACTTCATCAGGGAGCAATGAATAATGAGTTTTAGAACAGCAGAGCCGGGTCTTAATGATGTATTGAGTTCCATAGCAAAAGGCGAAACGCAGTTACCCGATTTTCAGCGAGGCTGGGTTTGGGATGATATGCACATTAAATCGCTCATCGCCAGCCTCTCATTATCCTACCCCATCGGAGCAGTGATGTTTCTTGAAGCAGGTGGCGTTCCGTTTAAACCGCGTCTTTTTGAGGGCGTATCGCTGCAACCCGCACCGCAGCCAAAGACGCTGGTTCTTGACGGACAACAGAGGCTCACATCAATGTACCTCTCACTCCGCAGCGGGCTGCCAGTGAAGACGAGAACTGAAAAAGGCACCGATATTTTACGGGTTTATTTCCTGGACATGACGAAGTGTCTTGACCCAGCAGAAGACCGTGAAGATGCGGTTATATCGGTCCCTGAATCGCTAAAAGTGACATCAGATTTTGGCAAAAAAAGTAGACCTTGATCTCAGTACGCCGGAGCTGCAATATGAAAAGCGCCTGTTTCCTATTGGTTTGATGTATGATGCTGAAGGTTTTATGCAGTGGGAAACCGGTTATGCGGTCCATCACAATTACGATCCCGAGGCCACAAAGTTTTTCCAGAAGTTCCGGACGGATATTTGGTTGCGTTTTCAGCAGTTCAAGGTGCCGGCAATTGAGCTCACTCAGGATACTCCGCGAGAGGCTGTATGCCAAGTGTTTGAAAAGGTTAATACCGGAGGTGTTACGCTGACCGTGTTCGAGCTGATGACGGCTACATTTGCTGCGAATAATTTCAACTTGAGAGAGGACTGGGACGCTCGTATAGAACGATTGACAAGCAAACATGATGTGCTTACTGCCGTTAATGGAACAAGTTTTCTCACTGCAGTAACTCTTCTGGCCAGCTATGAGCGCAATCTGATGGCTGGGTCTTCTGTATCGTGCAAAAGAGCGGATGTTCTGCGTCTAGAATTGGCGGATTTCATAAAATTGCAATCTCGTGTTGAAGAGGGTTATAAGAAAGCCGCCGAACTGTTGGCTGAAGAAAAGATTTTCGATGCCAGAAGCCTTCCCTACGCAACCCAGCTGATTCCGCTTGCTACCATTTGCGCCCATTTGATGGGCAAAATAACCCTGCATGGTGTGAAACAGAAGTTGCTTCAGTGGTACTGGTGTGGGGTTTTCGGTGAATTGTACGGTGGCGCCAACGAAACTCGCTTTGGGATGGATCTTCCAGATGTAATCCATTGGGTTAATGGTGGTGGGGAGCCAAGAACAGTGCGTGATGCAAGCTTTGCGCCAACACGGTTGTTGTCCCTGCAATCCCGGCTCGCCGCTGCTATAAGGGATTGGCAGCATTGCTTATGAAGCATGGCAGCATGGACTTCATCAGTGGTACCCCTATTGACATCAATACCTATTTCAACAATGCGATTGACATTCACCATCTCTTTCCCCGTGCTTGGTGCGAGACCAATAAACTCCCACGAGAGAAGTGGAACAGTGTCGTCAATAAAGCTCCGCTTGCAGCAGGAACGAACAGATATATCAGTGGCGATGCGCCAAGCCTCTACTTGTCTCGAATTCAAAAGAACAAGGGATTAAGCAGCACTGAACTTGACAAGTTTTTGCTCTCACACTCCATTCCCGTCGCCGCACTTCGCGGGGACGATTTCGATGGCTTTATTCGTCTCAGGGCATCTGCGCTTCTTGATCTGATTGAGAGTGCTACTGGTAAGACTGTTTCTGGCCGGGATAGTGATGAAACGAAAAAAGCATATGGTGGAGCGTTGATGTGATCAGGTACTCGGGTATTCATGAGTTGATTGCTGCATTAGACCTACCTGAAAGCAGCCTAGTGAACCAGCGGGTTCCCAAGAAGCTGTTGCTTGAAAACGGCTCACCCACAACAGCGGACAAGCGAGCCATTAGTGATGGCGTTGAAGAGCTTGTTTGGATAGCAGCACTTAAACCCGTGACGATAGCTGTTCCGGAATACCGGGATGATGCCCATGAATATCTGGAAGTTGCGGTACTGCTGCTTACCTTGCGTGACAGGTCCAAAACGACACGGCTGATAGAATTGGTACATCGGGCAATACCTTATCCTGTTCTCCTGTTGACTGAACAGGGCGCCCATACTACACTCTCTCTTGCCAATAAGCGGTGGTCTAAAGGCGAAATCGGAAAGATTGTTTTGGAGGATGAAATTATATGCGTTACCTGGGATAACGAGTATGATCAACATATACGGTCGGATTTTAGATCCTCACTGGCACTTGGCCGTCAACCACAAGCAAACCTCCATGCACTTTATCAGGCTTGATTGATAAAGTAGTTGCCCTGAACACAGTAAAACATACAGGTCATTTCACCCTTGCTAAAACTCCGGAGAATGCCGCGGACCGTCGGGATGCAATGAAAGCGTGCGAAGTACTGCAGGAAGAAATTACGCGCCTGCGCACTCGGGCAGCAAAAGAGAAGCAGATTCCCCGGCAGGTGGAACTGAACCTTGAACTCAAGCGGATTGAAGCTCAACTCGCAATAGCCATACAAAAATTATGACCGAACACGAAGACGCAACCATGAAGCCGTTAAGCGTAAATGATCCCGAAACCCGATCAGCAGATCTCCTTGCTGCCAATATTGATCAGCTGAAAACGCTCTTCCCTGAAGCGTTCACTGAAGGGAAAGTTGATTTGGATGTGCTCCACCAACTTCTCGGTGACACCGTGGAAGCGGGGGAGGAGAAGTACGGCCTCAACTGGCATGGTAAACGCAAAGCTCGTCAGCTTGCGCTCACCCCATCAACAGGCACCTTACGCCCCTGCCCGGACGAAAGCGTCGAGTGGGACACCACACAGAATCTGATGATCGAGGGCGACAATCTTGAAGTGCTCAAGCTGTTGCAGAAGAGCTACTCCGGCAAGGTGAAGCTTATCTACATTGATCCCCCCTACAACACCGGCAAAGACTTTGTCTATCCTGACAACTTTCAGGACAACATCCAAAACTACCTTGAGCTCACCGGTCAGGTTGAGGGAGGAAGAAAGATCAGCAGCAATACAGAAGCCAGTGGCCGGTTTCATACCGACTGGTTGAACATGATGTATCCAAGATTGAAGCTGGCGAGGAATCTTCTGAAACGTGATGGTGCGATTTTTGTTTCATGCGATGAAGGGGAGCAGGCAAGACTGAGAGTCGTGATGGATGAAGTGTTTGGTGGAGAAAACTTTGTTGCCGATATGATTTGGGCGGCTGGGCGAAAAAATGATTCCCGACTTATCTCAGTTTCTCATGAATATATTGTTTGTTATGTCTATGACTTAGGGTTCTTGACGGAGAAAAAGATCGAATGGCGGCAACGAAAAAAAAGGCCTAGAGGATATATATGCTCAATATGAAAAACTTCTTCAAGAATATGGAATGGATTATCTCGGAATCACCATTGGTATGAAGAAGTGGTATAAGGGCTTCTTGATAATCATCCAGCAAAAGCCCATAAACATTACTGTCGAGTAGATAAAAGAGGCATTTATTTCGCTGCGGATATTTCATGGCCTGGCGGTGGGGCCCTAATTATGAGGTTTTGCACCCTGTTTCTCAAAAACCTGTAAAAGCACCTACTCGCGGATGGATTACCCCAGATCCAAATAAAATGCAGGAATGGATTGATGATGATCGTGTTCAGTTTGGATCTGATGAGAATCTCGTGCCCTGCATCAAGAAGTACTTGCATGATAGTGAGTGTCAATCACCCTACAGCGTATTTTATCAAGACGGGCGTGCTGCAAGCAAGCGACTCCGGACATTGATGGGAAAAGATTGCTTTGATTTTCCAAAGGACGAAACTGTTATACAAGAACTTGTTGGGATGATGACATCGAAGGATGAGTTGATTCTTGACTTTTTTGCAGGTTCAGGAACTACCGCTCATGCCGTTATGGCCCAAAACGCAATTGATGACGGCACTCGTCGCTATATTCTAGTTCAACTTCCAGAACCTCTCGACCCAGAGAACAAAGACCAGAAGACAGCCGCCGATTACTGTGATCAAATCAGTAAGCCCCGTAATATCGCCGAACTCACCAAAGAGCGTCTTCGTCGTGCAGCAAAGAAAATCAAGGATGAGAAACCGCTCTTTCATGGCGATCTCGGGTTCCGTGTCTTCAAGCTCGATTCAAGCAATATCCGGACATGGGAGCCAGATGTCAAAAATCTCGAACTGTCCCTTCTCGACTCCGTTGAACACCTAAAGACGGGCCGTAACGAGGCTGATATCCTCTATGAGCTACTTCTCAAACTCGGCCTTGACTCTGTGTCCGATAGAAAAGCGGACGTTTGCAGGTAAAGATGTTCACTCCATCGGAGGCGGCGTGTTGCTTGTCTGCCTTGCCTCGTATATCACCCGCGAAGAGGTTGAACCTCTTGCACAAGGGATTGTCGCCTGGTACAAGGAGCTTGCTCCTGCCGGCAACACCACCTGCGTGTTCCGCGACAGTGCTTTTACTGATGATGTTACAAAAACAAATCTTGCAGCCATTCTCCAGCAGCATGGGCTTGAAATTATCAGGAGCTTGTGAGGTGACCATATGACACATCTTATTCCCGACACTCCGCCGTTGTCCGACTTGCTGAATGCTTTGCGAGACCTGATCCAGCAAGGCCGGCAGCGGGCACTGCAGGCTGTCGACAAAGTGCAAGTTCAAACCTACTGGGAGATTGGCCGCCATATTATAGAGTTTGAGCAGGGGGTGAAGCTCGTGCGGCTTATGGCAAAAAGTTGCTTCCGCGATTGGCGGAATCGTTAACCCGTGAGTTTGGCAAGGGGTTTGATGATCGTAATCTGCGCAACATGCGTGCGTTTTATCAGGCATTCCCAATTTGGCACGCAGTGCGTACCGAATTGAGCTGGACACACTATCGGACACTCCTGCGAGTCAGCAACCAGGACGCCAGAGAGTGGTATGTAAATGAAGCGGCCTTACAGAACTGGAGCGCTCGCGCACTGGATCGACAGATTGGTACGTTGTATTTCGAGCGACTGCTGCTCAGCGGCGACAAAGTGAGCGTGACAGCCGAGGCTGATACCAATATCGCAGAACTTCAACAAACGCCTCGGGAGTTTGTGCGCGACCCCGTTATGTTGGAGTTTCTGGGACTTCCCGGTACTGGCAAGCTACTGGAATCGAAACTTGAACAGGCGTTGATGGACAAGCTGCAAGCTTTCTTGATGGAGCTGGGCAAGGGCTTTGCTTTTGTTGCCCGGCAGCAGCGCATCAGCACGGAAACGCAGGACTTCTATGTCGATCTTGTTTTTTATAACTATCTGCTCAAATGCTTCGTGTTGATTGACCTGAAGACCGGGAAGCTCACGCATCAGACATCGGTCAGATGGACATGTATGTGCGAATGTATGACGACCTCAAACGAGGCGATGGTGACAACCCAACCGTCGGCATTTTGCTGTGTGAACACAAAGATCAATCAGTGGTGCGCTACTCGGTGCTCCATGAAAGTGAACAAATGTTTGCGACCAGGTACAGGTTGGTGCTACCATCCGAAGAAGAGCTTCGAGCGGAAATTGAGCGTGAACGAGATGCTATTGAAGCTGCACAGTCAAAGGAGGACCTAGAATGAAACTGCACTTTGAACCAAACCTTGATTATCAGCTACAGGCGGTTGAAGCTGTTTGCGATCTGTTTCGCGGGCAGGAACTCTGTAGGACAGAGTTCACCGTAACCATGCCAGTCACGAAAGACATGCAGTTTCCCGGCATGGAAAGCGATCTTGGTATCGGTAACCGGCTGACGCTGCTCGACGATGACCTGCTGAGGAGCCTGCACGACATCCAGCTCCGTAATGGATTGCCACCTTCCGGCATATTGGCTTCAGGGGACTTCACCGTTGAGATGGAAACCGGAACAGGCAAAACCTATGTGTACTTGCGTACCATCTTTGAACTTAACAAGCGATACGGTTTCTCCAAGTTCGTGATAGTTGTCCCGTCGGTTGCAATCAAGGAGGGCGTTTACAAAACCCTCCAGATTACCGAAGAGCACTTCAAGGGCTCTATGCTGGCGTGCCTTTTGACTATTTCCTCTATGATTCTTCAAAACCGGGCCTGTTCGCAATTTCGCCACAAGTTCTCAGGTGCAGATTATGGTCGTGACGGTTGGAGCTATCAATAAAAAGGATGTCAATAACCTCTACAAAGAGAGTGAAAAAACCGGTGGCGAAAAAACCGATTGATCTTATCAAATCAACTCGGCCGATTCTTATTGTGGACGAACCGCAAAGCGTTGACGGAGGTCTCTCCGGTGCAGGAAAGAGTGCGCTCGATGCCATGAACCCACTCTGCACCCTGCGTTACTCCGCTACACATGTGGACAAGCACCACATGGTTTATCGTCTCGATGCGGTTGACGCGCATGACAAAGGACTGGTCAAGCAGATCGAGGTAGCTGCCGCTACGGTGGAAGATGCCTTTAACAAGCCGTATGTTCGACTTCTGAAGGTCGAAAACAAGCGTGGCAGGATTTCCGCAGTTGTTGAGCTTGATAAGCTGAAGGCGTCCGGCGTCAAGCGGCAAGAGATCAACGTGCAGGATGGAGATAATCTCGAAATGCTTACCGGCCGGGCAGTTTATGCCAATTGTTCTATCGGCGAGATCCGTGTCGAAAAGGGTAATGAGTATATGGAGTTGCGGGTTCCAGGAAGTGAACAGTTCCTGAAACCCGGCCAAGCATACGGTGATGTCGATGCCCTCGCCGTCCAGCGTCAGATGATTCGTCGCACCATCAGGGAGCACCTCGATAAGGAGCTACGTCTTCGCCCGCAGGGGATTAAGGTGCTTTCACTCTTTTTTATTGAGGAGGTCGCCAAATACCGATCCTATGATGCTGATGGCCATGCTGTGAAGGGCGATTATGCCCGCATTTTTGAGGAGGAATACAGCCGTGCAGCGAAGCTTCCCGATTACCAGACGCTGTTCAGCGAAGTTGACCTTTCTCATTCAGCCGAAGAGGTGCATAACGGATATTTCTCGATAGATAAAAAGGGTGGATGGACCAATACCGAGGAGAACAATCAAGGAAATCGGGAAAGTGCTGAACGGGCCTATAACCTGATCATGAAGGAGAAAGAGAAGCTTCTCTCTTTTGACACACCGCTTAAATTCATCTTTTCGCATTCCGCCCTGAAGGAGGGATGGGATAATCCTAATGTCTTCCAGATTTGCGCTTTGCGTGAAATGGGTTCTGAGCGTGAACGCCGCCAGACAATTGGCCGTGCCTCCGGCTCTGTGTGAATCAGCAAGGTCAGCGCCTGCGTGGCTTTGAAGTCAATACCCTGACGGTCATAGCAACTGAGAGTTATGAGCAGTTTGCCGAAAACCTGCAGAAAGAGATTGAGGAAGAGACCGGTATCCAGTTCGGGATTGTCGAAGATCACCAGTTCGCCGCTATTTCTGTTACCGACGCAGAAGGAGAACTGCGCCCATTGGGATTTGAGCAATCCAAGGTGTTGTGGGAGCATTTGAAAGAGCAACGCTATATAGACAGCAAGGGCAAGGTTCAGGATTCGCTGAAGAGTGCCCTTAAAACAGGGACTCTTGTGTTGCCGGAGTCTTTTGCTGGCGAACTTGAACAGATTACCGCTGTATTGAAAAAAACTGGCCGGACGCCTGGAAATAAAAAAATGCTGATGAGCGCCGTCAGGTACGTACCCGACAGGCAGTATTGCATAGCCCGGAGTTCCGAGAACTATGGAATAGAATCAAGCATAAGACGACCTATCGGGTGGAGTTCGACAATGAGCATTTGGTAGAAAGTTGCATAAAGCTTTACAGAATGCCCCAGCCATTTCTAAGACACGTATGCAGTGGCATAAAGCCGAGATTGTCATTGGTAAATCGGGTATTGAGGCAACCGAACGGAGCGGAGCTGCAACCGTTGTCCTCGATGAGAGCGATATTGAGTTGCCTGATCTTCTTACGGATCTGCAAGATCGTACTCAGCTAACCCGCCGTACCATTCATCGCATTCTTACAGGTAGCGAGCGGCTCAGCGACTTCAAGCGTAACCCTCAGCAGTTCATCGAGCTTGCCGCCGAAGCTATCAATAAATGCAAGCGCCTCGCAGTCGTGGATGGTATCAGGTATCACCGGCTTGGAGACGAGCACTATTACGCACAGGAGCTTTTTGATCGGAAAGAGCTGACCGGATACCTGAAGAACTTAATCCCGGTTGAAAAATCGGTCTATGAGCAGGTGGTATTTGATTCGGATGTGGAAGCAAGATTTGCGGATCAGTTGGAGAAGAATCTTGCCATAAAGGTGTATGCAAAGCTACCTGGATGGTTCGAGGTTCCTACGCCGCTTGGTCGTTACAATCCAGATTGGGCGGTTCTCGTGGAACAGGATGGAGAGGAACGAATCTATTTTGTTGTCGAGACCAAGAGTAGTCTTTTTACCGAGGACTTAGGCGATAAGGAAAGCGCGAAGATAGAGTGCGGTAAGGCACATTTCAAGGCGCTCAGTATTGGCGAAAGTCCTGCAAGGTATGTTGTGGCCCGGTCTTTGGATGATGTGCTGAATAAGACGTAATGCTTCAACTGAAAAGTAATCGGCTCGTTATTGATTGACCCCGCAGCTTGTGGAGTGATTGTATGGCTTGTTTTCTCGAATCTTTTAGAGTTATGTCTCCGAAGCTTGTATCGAGAATGCTTTTTTTAAATTTTAGATAAAAAGAATGATCCTATGACTTTAGGGCCATTATTTTCAAAACTTAATGCTCGTATTACTCTCGATAGAGATGAAGGTAATATAGCGTACTTTCATGCATTATCGCTTGAGTTAGAATACATCACAAAACTTGTTATTGCCGGTATTGTTGCATGTGTCGGAGATGATAGTGATCGACACAAGTATTCACTAGAATATAAGCTTGTCCGAGCTGATTCTATCGGCGAATGGGTAAGCGTACTTAATAATGCGCTGACAGGGCCATCCGCTCAGTACTTCCTGCCAATAGCAACGCACATTACCAGGGATTTAACTGAGCGTGTTACAGAGGGAGATTGGCGGTATACAGTTGTTCGAGAACTGTCCAAAGTTGCTGCAATATTTGAGATTGATTCACCAATTGGACAAAAGGTTGCTTTTCGCCAATTCTTTGATTTAGGGCTCTCCGCCGAAGTTAATGGAAAAGCGTGGTTAAAAAGGTAGCTTGGCGTAGTCCCCGCATTACCCATTCATACCCATATACTCTATCATGCAAAGCCTGACCACCACCGCCCACTACCAGCAACTTCTCGGACTTCCATCAACCTGGATGGTCGAGAATGTCGACCTTTCAATGACGGCTATGCAGGTGGTCATCAGACTTGTCTATACCGGAAAGAACGCCATATGCACAGAGTGC
>PYLN01000050.1_pt1 | contig 12849 bp, 20 predicted proteins | sample 1675811 | NCBI WGS metagenome assembly PYLN01 (sample SAMN08732055, study PRJNA438928) | Freshwater metagenome, whole genome shotgun sequencing project. | isolation source: meromictic lake | place: Russia: Kandalaksha Bay | collected 2014-09
CGGGAGGGACCCGCTAGGGGGCCGTGAGTGAGCGCCCGAAGGCGGAGGCGGTGGATGGTGCGCTGGGGCAAGCTGTTGCGGCTGTGGTTGAGCGGATGAGCTTGCCCGCACATTGGCCGAGCGAAGCGAAGGCCGGGGTGCTTTGCTGGGTGCTTTCAAAAAGAGTATACAATTGCTGTCTTTTTTGGAACACACAAAAGAGTATACAATTGCTTCGGTCCTGAATCGGTCCTGAATCGAACTTGTGAGGCGGTTATGAAGTGAATGTGCCCCTGTCATGAAGTCCTTTTTCGCGAGAACGCCTGGAAATGAGCCGAACGGGGCAGGGCCCGCAAGGGCCTCGTCGGATCTTCTTCGGGCCGCAGGCCGCCCAAGTTCCTTGTTTGCCGACAGCCGTTCAGGCGGAGGCCTTGTTTCGAAGCGACAGCGGCGTCAGCGCGCTCTTATGAGGGGTGGGTCTTCCCCCTGTTTTTCTTCCCCCCTCCCCTGTCTGTTCTTTTTTTCTTTCATGGTGGCGCTGGGGTGCCGGGTGCAGAGGCACCGTGTGGCGAGTGCCGAAGCTGAAGGGCGGAGTGGAGGCGGAGGGCGGAGACGCGAGGGACGAGCGGTCTGTAAGCCCGTAGCCGCAGCGACAATCCGAAAGCGAAGAAGCGAGGTGCATAGGGTGCCGCATTTCGGGGTGCTTTCAGGCGGCAGGGAGTGCGGGCGGAGGAACGCAAGGGACGCCGCGTTGTGGAGTCCGGCGCGACAGTTTTGGGCTTGCGTTGCGGGAACAGGCCTAAGGCGCCTTGCTGAGTACCGGAGCCGGAAGCCAGAGCGGTAGCGGAAGGTCGCCTGGTGCAAGGAACGAAGCACCAAGCGCCTGGAGCGTTAGCGAGGTGCTGGAGGTGGAGGAAACGGAAGCATGTGGCGCCTCTTCAGGCGGGTGCGGCCTATGGGGAGCAAGGGCGTAGAAACGCAAGGGAGCGCAGCGTTTTGAAGCCTTTGGGACAGTTGCGAGTTGGCTCATAGTGCATCAGGCTGGGGCGCTTTGCGGCCAGAACGGAGCTGGAGGGGGCGAAGCGGTTGCGGAGGTTGGTTTGCGAGAGGGACGAAGCGCAACCACCGTAGCGTAAGCGCAGCCTCCCGTAGGCGGAGTGGCGGTGGCTATGCGCGGTTTTATAGGTGCTTTTGGGTGGCAGGGAGCACGGGCCGGCTTGCGTTCGGTACTCCGGAGCAAGATGCGGGCGGTGCGACAGTTTCGGGCGGGTGCTGGGCTTTCAGGTGTGGAAGCGGCGGGGTGTAGTCCGCCCCGGCCGCGGTCTTGAGCGGAACAAGGGCGTTATGGCAGCGTGCCATGGTTGGGCGCTCTTGGGGTTCTGCGCCTTGCCTGGCCGTCTGGCGGCGCCGTTGTGGAGCGGTCTTTAGGGGTGGTGGTGTGTGGGGTGCTTTGTGTGAAGGCGGAGGGCTGCTGCTGCGCAGCGGCAGCAGTCTGGAGCTTGAGTTTGGTGATTGGGTGCGGAGGGCTGGGCCCGTGAAGCGGGTCCAGTCTGTGGTTTTTCTTTGGTGGAGGGCTGCGCCGCGTAGCGGTCGCAGTCCGGAGCCCTTCTTTTCCTGAGCGGAAGGCCGGGCGGCGAAGCTGGCCCGGCTTTGAGCTTCTTTGCCCGGCCCTGAGGGGCGCAGCCTTCAGGGTCGGCTCTTGCTTTGCTTCTTGGGTTTGGTGGGGCGTTGCGTTGGCTGGTTTTGTTTTTTGCCGGGTGAGGTAGTCCGAAGCGGGCGGGTTGGGGTGGGGTGCTGGAGGTGAAGCACGGGCGGCTGGCGTGGCACAGCGAGCCAGCGTGCGCCGGTGCGGAGCGTCGGTATTGCGCGTGATGAGAAGCTGTTGCTGCTTCGGGCTTGTGTTGCGCTGTCCGCTGGTTGGCCGAGCGAAGCGAAGGCCTTTAGCGGGTGTGGGAAACGAAAATGGGCCGTTATAAATCCGGGGGGGGTGTTTTTTTTTGGTTGGCAGGTGCCGGGAGGAATGATTCGTCCGGCGCGGGTCCGCGGCCAATACGCGCGCAGCGCGCCACCACTCTTCGGCTTCGGCCTGGCATCGAGCGTCGGTATTGCGCGTGATGAGCGGCAGGGAGTGGTACGGCGTGGAGCAGGACTGCCCCCGCAATCTGCCAAGCGGAGCGCGGGCGGGCTGAAGTCTGCTCTGGAATTATTTTTTTTACTTGACGTAGTGGTGCTTGAGGCACACTACGCCTATCCTCACGCTAATGATGCTCTAGATCCAATCACTAAATCACGCAAATATTTTGACAATTAAACTGACGGCGTATATTAGATATGTGTGATATGCACATTATTGCGCATTGACACATCAACCAACCCTCACACAAAACACATGACAATGAAAAAAATTCTTTCTCTAATCGTGGTTGCCTTTATGTTGGCAACATCTAGTGCTCAAGCAGTTGATAAAGTTGGGGCCTATGTAGGTGTAGACGTTGGCGCAGGATTTACTACTGATACTGTTGATGATACAGCTCAAAATCTAGTCAATGTAAACGGTGGCATAGCTACAGTTGAGCAAAAACTGGGTGCTGCTGTTGGACGCATATGTCTTGGTTACAATGTCAATAAGACATTTGCTGTTGAATTGGGTTATATCGCCACTGGAGATTATGAAGAAGATGCTGCAGGCATCTCCTCTACACGTGTAGCATACGGTTACTCTGCCAAAGCCTCAGTTAGTGGCTTAGACTACTCACTATTGATCAGGCCCGTTAAAAGCCTGAATGGTCTGTTTGCTAAAGTTGGCGGTCACTCCCTTGAAACAACAACGGAGTATTCTGCTGTGAATATGACCTCATTATCTGGGGAGACTACTAAAAGTGGCAGTGGTTATTTAGTAGGTATCGGATATGATACACCAATCTTAGATTCCATTAATACTCGAGTGGCCTATACCTATTATAATAGCGTAAGTGGCTTAGATAATACCGATCTCAACATGTTAACTGTTGGCATTTATGCTAATTTCTAAATTAGTTACTATTGGCGTACAATACGTCTAATCTGTTGGTGGTTGTGTGAAAAGCGGCATCGGGAAACCGGTGCCGCTTTTATTTTCCCTCCAACTGAGCAAATGGTCTCCGGGTTATCACCAATCACAATCCCGCCAGATACGTCTTCAGTGATTCATGCTTCTCGCGTCCGATCTTCTTGTGCAGCCTGTACCGGATGCTCTCCATTCCCCTTGCACTGATTCCAACCCGCCGTGCTATCTCCCGGGTATCATACCCGAGTTTGATGAAGAGGGATATGAGTGTGTCTCGCTGTGTAAGGTTGGGGTAGTCTGCTTCGAGTTTCTTGATGAACGCTGCGTCTGCTTTTGTGAGCAGGGTTCTGAACCGTGCTTCAAGCTGTGCGTGCTCAATGAGTTGCTGCAGCAGATCGGTCATTGACCGCTTTGCATCGGTTGGGATATCTGCCAAATAAATGCTGTTGATCAATGTGATGAGCGCACCCCTTTCTCCGCCGGGGTTTTGTGTTACCCGATCAATCTCTTCTGCCTTTGCAACTGATACTTGAGCAAGTTGCGAGTGCTTTTCAATGGGCTTGGTTGCATAGTGATCCCTTTTGCTTTGACCTTCCAGTCGGGTTGTTGGGTCAGCTATATCATACGATTTTTTTATCAGAAACTCACACCATCGCAGAGTAATTTGGCTGAATGCAATATTCACCGCCCTCCGCATTTTTGGTAGGCTTTTTTCGAACATTGCTTCCCAGGTTTCGTCTTCCGTCAAGCCGTCGTATTCGCTCATGTCGATGGGGTCGGGTTCGTAGCCTTTGCGCGGTTCGTTTGAGCGTTGGATAATGCTCTCCCCTTGCACTTCGCGGATGATGCGCACGATGGCCGCCTCATCAGGCAGGGGCATGTAGGTGGTACCGCTGAACTCGGTGAAGCGGATGCGCCGGGTGACGGTCAGAAGGTCGGCGGTGTTGACCTTCTGCGCTTGGATGGTGGCGACAAGCCGTCGAGGTGCTCTTTGGTGCGTTCTGGTACATTGTTGCTGTAGAACTTCATCATGACTTCGCTGTACCATTTGCCTTTCGCTCGTTGGATTTCGTTGAGGGCGGCCATGATGGTGATGGGGGTGGGCTGGTCAACCCATTCCCGTCGTGCGATCGACGAGCTGCTGCATGAGGGCAGCGTGGTCTGCTTTTGTGGGTTGCCCTGCTTGACCTTGGTTATTGCGCGTGTGAAGTCCATTGTTTTCTCCTTTATGTTTGCGGTCAAAGAACCAGGTGTATCCTTGGTAGTTGTTGGCCAGAGTCTGGCGAAGTGCGTCTTTTGCTATTTCTTCATTCCCGCCGGCCATGCTGAAGAGCTGCTGGAGGGCGATGTTCTGGGTTTTGATGGCGCCGTAGGGTTTCACTTTATTGGTTGCGAAGAAAGCCAGGCTTTTTCTATGAACTCAACTGAAAAGCCGGGGTTCTGAACCTTTCTCCCCTCTTCTTTCTTATTGTTACCCTTGTTTACATTGTTGGATGCTGCCCTTTGATTGCCCTTTGATTGCCTTTCTGTCTGCCTACCTGCTTGCCCTTCACGCTCTTTCCTGTCTTGGTAAGCGTTGTAATTGATTATGGTTATCACTCTATATTTGTTTGTCGATCTGTTTGCCACTTCGCCTGTCGAAATCAGGTGTTCCAGCGCAACACGAATTTTCTTTACTGAGAGCTTTAAATCGCGCGATAATTGGTTCAGGCCGGTGAGTACTTGCCTCGTTTTATGAGCTCTCCTCTCCATCGGGTTTCTTTGTGATTTGCTGTTAGAATAAGGTGAAGGAATACCCGTATTGTGTTAGCGTCGGTGTACCATTCCCATTGCATAATGCGCCGGTGAAGTGTGATGAAGCTGTTGTTGTCGGGGGTGTTCATCGGGGGCTATGGTTCCGTTCTATTGCTGGATACTGAGGGGTCGGACGCGGCTTCAATCCGGATGTGTATGCCGGGTACTGCGTGGTAGATTTTCTCGGCCTTGATGCTGGCGATGCAGGAGTCGTCGTGCCAGAAGGTTCCGTTGAGCGAGTCCATGATGAATTTCTGCAGGTTGTCGACATCGGGTCGACCGGTATGCCAGTGCGGAGCGTCAGCTTTCAGGCGGGTGCTGCTCTTCCCTCGGAAGTGCGATTTCGGGCGCGCAAAGCAGAACTGCAGCGTTACTGCAAGCGCTTCGCGAAGTGGTTCGGGTGGGCGGTGCTCAAGTGCTTGCAAAAGAAAGTTTTCTTTGGCGGCAGAACTCGGATCCACATTGATGTTTTTGTTGCCGAAACGGTAAGTGCGGTGGCGTTTCAGCGCCTGGGGGGTGCCTGGTATCAGGAATTCATAGTGCACGGGCCACTCCCCTGTTTCGTCGTGTGTCTTGGGCGGCGACCCAGTCTTCGTATTTCTGGAAGATGTCGTGCTTGCTGATGGTGCTGTGAAACGATTTGTTTTCGCCGATGACATCGATGTGGTGGTTCCCTTGGGTGATTTCGTATAGGAGCCAGTGACCGGCTCGGCGAATGAGTTCAATGGCGCATTTTGCCTGTCGCTGCGGGGGTGTGTTGTTTAGCTGCGGTTCGGGGTTGTCGCTGCGTCCAAGCGTTGGCGGAAGCCCTTCATTGTCTGTGCGGAATATTCCGTTGAATCCTTTGATAATCATGATGGTTCCTGGTTGTGATTGGTTGAGCGGCGTAGACTGGTATGCCGGTTTGTTCTTGGGTTGCGCGGGCGAATGCCTGGGGGTCGCCACGGTCCCGGCTGATATGGAGGAGGTGGATTTCCCGGCATTGGCTGAGGTCGCTGGATGCTAATGCGCTGAGGAGGGTGCGGAGCTCCATGTGGCTGGTGTAGAGGCGGTCGGCCAGGGCGTCGCCGTCCTGAAGTAGTTCTTTGCTGTAGTTGCATTCGCATGCCCAGATGGTGATGCCGTGGAAGTTTTCGCGGATGTAGTAGGTGTCTATGGCGAAGAGGAGCGTTTCGCCGTCTTGAGTGGAGCGGATAAGAAACATGAGGTTGGGGACATCGTGCTGGGCCTCGTAGGTTTTGATTTGCAGTGTTCCGATTTGCTCGCTTCCGGCTTCAGTCCAGCCGCGTCTCAACCAATCGACTCGGCAGTTGCGTTGCTGCAGTGGATGGGAATGCCGCGCCGCTGAAGTTCTTGTGCGGCGTAGCTGTGGTCGGCGTGGCTGTGCGTGATGAGGCAGGCTGCGTAGTGAGTTGGGGCAGGGGGAGCAGCTTCTGAATCTGCTTGTAGGGCAGGCCGCATTCTATGATGATGCGTGTTTCGGCGTCTTCGAGTGTGTAGAGGTTGCCTGTGCTTCCGCTGGCAAGTGCGCTGAATTTCATTGCTTTGCGTCTTGAGGGTGGTGTGTGGTGCCCTGGTTCCCATGGCGGCGTTTGCTACCATGGGGGATGTGTTTGCCTGATGAGTGACGGGTGCTTAGAATGGTGCCCGGGCCTTGCCGTTGGTGGCGCCAACTGGCTCCCATGCTGATTCAGCTTGGGGTGCTTTGGCTTGCGCCATCCTTCCCGTTGCTGGCTCGATGATTTCGGCGTCGCTGAACCCTGCGCTTTCGCTGTTGGCGAAGTTCGTGATGTCGTCCTGGGCTTTGGCTTCGGGGGTGCGTTGGTCGTCATCGCCCTGGAAGGCTCCGAGCATTTCAACGGAGAGAATACCGTAGCGCTTGAGCAGGCTGTTGATGACCGTTTTCATGGCCATTTCGTCGAAGTTGGTTTTCCAGGGTGAGTACCCCTGACCGAAGCTCTTGCTGTAGCGTTTTGCGTGAGATTCGACCTGGGCTTTGCTCATGTAGAGCGTTTTGCGGAACCCGTTGGTGGTTTCAATATGGGCGAAGTAGCCGATGGCGACTTCACTCGTCGCTTCGCCTGTGAGGTCGATTTCTCCGGTGAGTTTATCGGCTTTTTTTAGCTCGCTTCGTAGACGATATCGGCGTTGATGTAGCGGTACTGTGCGGTACGCTGGGCGAGCTGGATGTAGCTTTGTAGCCGATCTGCATCTGCGGTTTCGGCACGCCTTTTTCGCGGAACGGAACGATCCATGCGAACCCCAACCCCTTGTTGATGGGGAGCTTGAGGGTTGCGGCTTTGAAGGCTTCACGGATGAGGTCTTTCGGGCTGCATTCCTGCAGAATTTTGTCGTTGCTGACGACATCAACCAGTGAGGCGACGAAAAGCGGGGCGTTTTCTTCCAGGGCGTTCTTGAACTGCTCCTGCACAATCGGATCTTCGAGGACAGTGCGGAACCGCTGGACGGCATTCTGCTGGGGAGTCTGGATAGCTTCTGGCATGGTGGTGGTGTTTTGGGTGTTGTTCCTGTTGAGTGACGGTTAGACTGCAAGTGCCAGTGGCTGTTCAAGTAGGGTGATCTTCAGCTCTGCCGCCTCTTCGGTTGCGATCAGCTTGATTGTCTGGCTTTCGCATTATCAATTGATCCGGTGACAGACTCGGCGTTATCAATAAAGACAGGCGCTGTGATACCGTAGTGTCCACTCAGCACCTTGATGATCTGCAGGCCAGCCCGAACCCGTGCTCCAGTGTTGACATCGCTCCAGGGCACCATGGCCCCGTTTGCTGATGGAACGAGGGTTTCGCAGGTTTCGGCGAGCCTCCGTTCACTTGCTCCCCAAACAGCCGGAAGCTGAGCGGGGCAAACCGTTCGTTCACTGCGCCTGTGAGCATGGCGACTTTGCAGCGGAGGAACTCCTCAAGCAGTGCGATATTCTGGTCGATGGCGTCGAGCTCGATGCCGAGTTCTTTCTTCTCCGCCATCAGGTCTCCTACCCGCTTGTCAATATCTGCGCTCTGCTTGAGCGCTGCACTGAACCGTTCGAAGGCAGCTATCTGTGTTTCAAGTCGTTCGATCTCTTCGTCTATTGCTTTGGTGTTGGGGGCGGCGCTTGTTGAGCTGCTGTGAGCGTGGCGATGGCTTTTTCTCTTTCGCTGTGGTCGGGTGCTTCTGGCTCTGGCGCATGCGTTTCCTGCGCGTCTTCTACGGCTATGAGTTCGTCAATACGGCTTTCTGCTGCCTCTTTGCGTTTGATGCTTTCTTGGAGCGTTGCGTTTTGTTTTTTCGCTTCTGCTTCGATGGCTTTCAGCTCTTCGGCCCTCTTTTCGTTAAAGCGCGTTTGGGCTTCTTCGACCTGCTCTTCGGGCAATGCTTGTCCGCAGGTTGGGCACTCGGTTTCTGTCCATTCCGTTGCGTTCCTCTCTGCCCATTTCTCGCGGAGCGCTTCGAGGTTGTTTGTGTAATCCTCAATGAGGGAGACTTCTCTTTCTACCTTGTGCTCGTTGCCTTCAACTTCCTGCGTGGCCTTTCTGGCTTTCTCTTTTTTGGTTTCCTCGCCGGCACGCCATGCTCTTAGGGCTTCGTCGTGCTGGCGGTTGAGGGTGGCCATGGCTTCTCTGTGCCGGAGGATCTCTTCGCCGGTTGCCGTGGTGTCGCCGGCAAGCATTGCGGCACGGCGGTTCTGCGTTTCCTGCAACTCTTTGCGGAGCGCTTCATAGCTTTTGCCTTTTGGCGGGCAGAGTTCAGCTTCTTCTGGCTTGGCGCGGAGCGCTTCGTCTATGCGCGGCTGGATTTCGTTAAGGGCGGTGTTGATCTTGGGACGGCGGGACTTCAGCGCTTTCGTGCGGTCGTCGAGTGAGTGGCCGTCGAGCACCGCTTCAATCCCTTCGAGCCCTTCGTGCGCGGCGATGACTTCGGCGTCGGACACCTTGCCGGTGACCTCAAGCAGGATGCGGCGGCGGTCCTGCCATTTGATTGCGTTAAAGTAGGTTGTGCTTGTGAGCAAGCGGAAGGATTCTTCCGGGGCTATGGCGGTAACTGCGCTGTCGTAGTCGCTCTTCTTCTTTGGGATGCCGTCGACGGTGTAGAGGGTTTCATGGCCCTGGAACGCGGCTTCGGCATTCGCACCCCTCTTCTTTGTCCATTTCTCCCGCATCATTTTACCGAGCTGCAGCGGCCGGCCGTCGACCAACAGTGTAGCTTCAACTTCGTGGTCCAGACCATGGACAGCTTCATTCCCGCCGTCGAGCGTTTTGATGCTGAAGGCCTTCTCGCCAGCCTGGTTCTTGTCGAACAGCAGCCAGTTAAGGGCGTCGGCGACGGTGCTTTTTCCGGTGCCGTTCTGCCCCCGGATTTCGGCGTCTGCTCCTTCGGGCTGGAATGTGAACTGTTTGATGCCCTTAAAGTTCTTGAGCTTCAGACTCTGTAGCTTTATCTGCATGATGTCGCTCCTTGTGGTTTTGGTTATTTTGATTGTATGATTGCTTTGATGCAGCGGAGGAGTTCTATGCTGCCGAGGTAGAGTGTGAGGGTGAGGCCTATGGTTGTTATGAGAGGACTGCCTCCAGTTGCTATTGTGATAGCCCCGAGGATGATGATGCCGAGTACTGCGCCGGCGGTGCTTTTGGCTATGGCGTTCATGGATTCTTCCTGGTGCTTTTGCGCATGGGGCGGAGGCTGATGTTGCCGCCTGGCGATATGCTGATAATCTCGTATGACCTGATCCGCAGTACTTTGTGGCGGATAAATGTGCCGATGGTGCTGAGTATTTGCTTCATGCTTGTGCCTTTTGTTTGACAATTGATTTACTTGGCCTCAGCCATAAGTCTGTCCATAAGCCGCTCGATGTCTGTTGATAACCACCCGACCGTGTGAGGGTGAGTTTTATAGGTTTTGGGAACCGCCCATCCGCAACACCTCGGAACCAGGTTCTGGCAGATACCGGAATGATGGCTGGTATCTCCCTCTTCCGGTCGCCAATAATGTCCACCAAGCGGTAGAATCTTGTTTCCATCATTCGGTTGCCTCCCTTCGCATTTTGTTGATTTCTGTTGCTGTTGCCTGATCCTTTGTCTTTCTCTTTCTTATTGCTTCAATCCAGTAGCGCATGGTTTCGACATTGGTGCCCACCTTGATGCGTTTTGATACGGCGGCCAAACTGAGGTCTTCTCCTTGCTCTCGCAGTAAGTGCTGTACCTGCGTGACTGTGCCCCGGAGCTTTTTTCTGTGGTCCAACATTTGCAACTTTGATGTTATTTTTGTTGATATCTTCTACAAGTCAAGTTCAACTCAAAGATAACTCATTTATTCCAATTATTTGGAACAATTCCGCAGAAAGTTCAAAAAAATATGAACAAACGGACAAATAATATTCTACCCGAGGGAGATATCGGTGTCAATCTGAAGGCTGTGATTAGCTCTATGGGTTTAAATCAGCGGGAGTTCGCGGAGCTTATTGGCAAGAAGCTACGGCGATTTCGAGTTTTGTGAAAGCTGATGCGGGGTGCAATCCGTCTAATCTGGTGAAGGATATTATTGCTTTGGGCTACAATGGGAACTGGTTTTTAACGGGTAAGGGTGAGATGAAGGTTGCTGAGTCGGGGGTGCAGGGTGAGGCTTCGGTGCGATACGAACAGTTCGGACGGGCACTTAGTGAGGTATTGGAGTCATTCTATCCTGTTTTAAGGGAAGGGCGAGAGAGGGCGGAGTTACGGAGAGTAAGGAGGATGAGCCGTTTGTGATACCGAAGCCGCGCGACACTCCTGGTCCTTCACCTGACATTTCGCAGGAACAGTATGAGGAACTGAAAAACCGTCGGAGTAGTAACGCTTCTCGTTCACGAATCTCTTGATGTCAATAGTCCTTCGTTTATGGCAACATAGCCCAGACACCAGCAATCATGGTATGTTTTCGGCCAGATTGCGATTAAGCTGTCATCTGTCATTACTGGGGGTTTACTCTGCAATATCCTATAAAGCCTTCATCGTCTTTGGAGGCCGACGCGTCAGGATCCCACGCCATACAGTTGCTGCACGATAACTTCAATAGCACTCCTTATACTACCCTACATTTACCTACAATGTATTCCCATAGTAATAAGGCGCTTTATTGCTGTGATTACAAGCGTTACGAAGTCTCTTTAGCGTATTATCGGTCATCACCATTGATCTCACAACGGCGTAACAATATGATGAACGGTGGGGTGCACTTGGTCTTGACTGATCCAAATACATAATGGGGGATTTGGCCAGCATTTAGATATATTTTCAACTGATTGAGTGAGTGAGGCGCGAATTTAGGGGCATTTTTAGGGGTATAATGAGGGCTTAATAGCATAAGAACCCTATTGATACTGAAGCTTCTGTTCCCGTCTTCGGCACCACACATTGAGTATGAGCCCGCTTCTGCGCGGTCTACAACATCCCTTGCCCGTTCTGCCCGCAACATTAATATTTACCACCATGAGCACTGAACCGACGAAGATTCTCCTTACTGAAGATGAAATGCCGCGTCAGTGGTATAACATTCAGGCTGATCTTCCGGTTCCGCTTCCTCCTCCTGTGGGGATGAATGGCGTTCCGATAGGGCCGGACGATCTGGCCGGGTGTTTCCGATGAACCTGATTGAACAGGAGATGAGTACGGAGCGGTGGATTGATATTCCTGATGAAATCCAGGGGATTTTAAAGCTGTGGCGCCCCTCTCCTTTGTACAGGGCACGGCGCCTTGAGGCGGCTTTGGGGACTCCTGCAAAGATTTATTACAAGAACGAAGGGGTATCGCCCGCGGGAAGCCATAAACCGAACACTGCTGTGGCGCAGGCCTGGTACAACAAGCAGTTCGGCATCAAGTACCTGACCACGGAAACGGGGGCCGGCCAATGGGGCAGCGCTCTGGCGATGAGCTGTAAGCTTGTGGGGATTGAGTGCAAGGTGTTTATGGTGCGAATCAGTTTTGACCAGAAACCCTTCCGCAAAATCATGATGAAAACCTGGGGGCGGATTGCATTCCGAGCCCGAGCATGGAGACGGCTGTCGGAAGAAAGATTCTCAGTGAGATGCCCGACACGCCGGGCAGCCTTGCTATCGCCATCAGCGAAGCAATTGAGCAGGCGGTGGAGCGCGAGGATACCCGCTATGCGCTTGGCAGTGTGCTGAACCATGTCATGATGCATCAGACCATCATTGGGCTTGAGGCGAAGAAGCAGCTGGAAAAGGTTGGGCGATATCCGGATGTGGTAATTGGCTGCGCAGGGGGTGGATCAAACTTTGCCGGCATCAGCTTCCCCTTCATCTGCGACAAAATTCACGGAAAAGAGGTGCGCATCATTGCCACAGAGCCTGAAGCCTGCCCCACACTGACGAGGGGTCCGTATGTGTATGACGCGGGTGATGTTGCAAAGATGACACCACTCCTGCCAATGCACAGCCTCGGCCACGGGTTCATTCCTCCGGCCATTCACGCAGGTGGCTGCGGTACCACGGCATGGCGCCTCTTGTCAGCCATGTGCGCCAGCTTGGGCTGATTGAAGCGAACTCGCTGCCGCAGACCGAGTGCTACGAGGCAGCACTGCTGTTCGCTCATACGGAAGGATTCATTCCTGCGCCTGAAACATCCCATGCCATTGCCGAAACCATCCGCGAGGCCAAAAAAGCGAAGGAGGAAGGGAAGGAGAAGGTGATTCTGATGAACTGGTCAGGGCATGGGCTGATGGATCTACAGGGCTACGACGCGTTCATGTCCGGGAAAATCAGCGACTATCCGCTGCCCGAGGAGATGCTCCAGCGATCGCTCGATGCGCTGAAAGACCATCCTCCTGTAGCCTGAGGCTGTAAAAGAAACTGCCACCGACCTTTTGTAACCAAATACACAAGCCATTCCCACAGGAATGGCTTGTGTATTTTGGGCTTGCTGAATAATAGTTAAATCATTTTATAGTAATGAATTAAGCGGTATTTTTCGTATCTTGAGTGTAAGGAAAAACCTGAAAAAGCCTCAAAAACCCTGCACCTTGATACCGCCGATTCATGT
>PYLN01000051.1_pt1 | contig 12841 bp, 18 predicted proteins | sample 1675811 | NCBI WGS metagenome assembly PYLN01 (sample SAMN08732055, study PRJNA438928) | Freshwater metagenome, whole genome shotgun sequencing project. | isolation source: meromictic lake | place: Russia: Kandalaksha Bay | collected 2014-09
CCTATTCAAACGACCTGACTGTTCTTTCTTGTTTGCCGCCGGCCGCATACGCTGGCGGCAAAGGGGGAGCAGAGAGGCCAAAGCTGAAGATACCAATGACTGTCAAGACCAGATTTCTCGTTTCCATTCCGATGATACTGCTTTCGGCCTGTGCGTCTCAAAAAGATATTGTTGTCGTTAAAGATGATCTGCAGCAGCTTAAAAACCAGTCGGAAACCATTCGAAGCCAGTCGGCAGGCTCGTATTCCGATCTTCAGAAGATGCGTGACCAGATGGGCGCACTGAAGGGTAAGCTTGGTGAAATTGAGTATCGCAACCACCAGCAGATGAGCCGCCTTGCAATGGAGGACTCTCTTCTGGTGCACAAAGCAGATGAGCTTGAAACACGGTTGCAGAATATTGAACGGTACCTGGGGATTTCTGTACCCAAGCAGCCGGTTGCCTTACCTGCGCCAGAGCCAAAGGCTGTTGCTGATTCTTCTGCAACACCTGCGGCTGCTGCAGAACCCTCGCTTTCCGCTCCTCCGGCAGCAGGAGGGTCAACGCTTTTCAATGAAGGTGCTCAGCTGTTCAGCAACGGTAGATATGCTCCTGCAAGGGAAAAATTCAGTGTGCTTCTTAAGGAGTCGCCTCAGTCGGAACTTGCAGACGATGCCCAGTTTTTCATAGCTGAAAGCTGGTTCGCTGAAAAGGTTTACGACAAGGCTATTCTTGATTATCAGGTGGTGATTGCCAAATATACCAAAAGCAATAAACGGCCGGCAGCCCTGTTCAAACAGGCGCGAGCTTTTGAGTTGCTGGGTGATGGAGCCAATGCCAAAACCCGGTACCGTGATCTTGTTAATGTGTATCCGAAATCTCCCGAAGCCGACCTTGCACGCAAGAAAATGAACTGACGGTTGATCTCTATTGTCCCTCTTCCGGCGGTATTGTAACGGCAATGCTGTCGGAATGGATTTCAACTCCCTCTCCCTGTACGACCCGTACTCTCCATTTCCCCTCTTGTCTGTTGCCTGTCGATTTCCTTGACCAGCATCTCCACCGATTGCCGTCGGCGTGCCGACGGATATTCTGTCGACCGGTTTGCCGTTGAGCTCCCACTCATGCCATATCGGCTCACCCGAGGGCATGGTGATGTCGCTGAAGTAGTAGACGGAACTGGTGGCGGGAGTGAGGCTGTCAATCTCTTTGCCGGGCTTCATGGCAGCTCTGTCAATTGACAGGGTGAAGCATCCCTTTTCTGTACCGTTGTTTCGCTGGAGTGTTCCTGTTCACTCTTGCTGAGAGAAGCTGCCTGTTCTTCGTCTCCTGCCGCTACAGCGGTTTTTTCGGGTTCAGCAGGAGCGGGGGAGGTGGTCTCTTTCGGTTCGGCAGCAGCCTGAGTGGAGGGCGGCGGTGGTGCAGTAGGTGAAGTATATGCGGCTGGCAGTTCCGATACATCGGGCAGGGATGCTCCATCGGGGGAGGCTGCTGAATGGGCCGGCCGAAAATCATCCAGAGAGCAGCAGCTGCAATGACGATGATTGTCGTTATGGATGCATAGAGGTTTCTGTTTTTGTTTTCAGTCCGATCCGCTGATTTCTGTGATTGAGCGGTGCGTTTTCGGTGAGATTTCGGTACCGGAATGTCGGCCGACTCTTTCAGCTGCTTGAAAAGGGTTTCGTCATAAATGCCGAGCGCAAGAGCATATTTCCTGAGCAGTGCAATAACATATGGCGGCGGGAGGAATGTAAGATTGCCGGATTCAAGCTTTTCGAGCTGTTCCCGGTCAATCCCTGATTTCAGAGCAGCAGTTTCTTCAGTCAGTCCCTTTTCCTGTCGTGTTTTTTTTATGTTTTCCAGTACGATGCGGCCGATTTCAGTGAAATCCGTGAGGTTTTCCATTGCTCTTGCAGTTCAGGTATTCGTAAGTTTTTCTGAATGTATTCATTACGGCTGTTCATCAACTGCCGCTTGTTTTCGTATTCTAATAAACCACATTTTTCTGAAGGAACACAGCGCAGAGTGTCTGGACGGGCCTGGCGGCTTCTCGTTGGATGGCGTTTTCTGCCATAATACAGAAAGCATCGTTGAAACGATGGCTTTCTGTGGATTTCTGAACTGCTTCAACTGGAGTCCTACTTGAAGAACTCGTTGAGTGTATAGGTTTTTCTGTCTATCTCCACTGAGAGCTGACGGGTCATGGAGCTGTAGAAAACGGGAATGTCGCGCATGGTCCACTTGACTCCGCGGTTGTCAAAATCAATGACATAGCGGTTCTCGTTGTCAAGTACCTTCTGTTCAAGATTAATGGCTATGTCGGGCTGCGTTGTCAGCACTGTGAGCTCAATTTCCCCTCTCATGACCTTGTTGATCATCTCCTCTGTGGGCTGCAGTTTCCTGCGTCCGGCCGCGGGGCATATCTGGAGCTGCAGTTTGTTGTATTGATCCCTTTTCGCGGAAGTGATGAAATATTTTTCCGCTTTGTGGACAGCATTTCCCGACCATGGACGATGTGCTGGTCCTGACCTGGTTCTCTGCTGTGAATGGCCGGCTGAGCTGCTGTTGCATTGCTGTTCACGGTTAGGATTGAGAAGATGATTTAAATTACTAAAACGGTCGTAAATAACAAAGGGATTCACGAGGAACCCCTTTGTCTGCTTACGATGGTGCTATTGGCGGCTTATTTTTTATCGTCGCCGTCAATAACTTCGTACTCGGCATTTTCAACTGAGCCGTCATCGCCCTTTTTCTCGCCTTCAGGTGCGCTGCCGCCTTCGGGGTTGCCCTGCGGCTCTTCTTTGTAAAGGTCTGCGGCTACTTCGCTCCACACTTTGCTGAGCTCTTCCATTCCGGACTGGATGGTTTCAGTTGTGCCATTTTTATGGGCATCCTTGAGCTTTTCAAGTGCGCCGTCGATAGCAGGCCTTTTTGTCAGCGGGAATTTTGTCGCCAAGTTCTTCCAGCTGTTTCTCGGTGCTGAAGATAAGAGCGTCAGCGGAGTTCTTGATGTCAATCTCCTCTTTGAGTTTCTTGTCCTCTTCTGCGTGAGCTTTTGCGTCCTCCTTCATTTTTTCGATTTCAGCATCGGTCAGTTTGCTTGACGCCTCAATTTTGATGCTCTGCTCCTTTCCGGTAGCCTTGTCTTTTGCCGATACATGAAGAATGCCGTTGGAGTCAATGTCGAACGCAACTTCAATTTGAGGCAGTCCTCTGGGTGCGGGAGGAATATCGCCAAGGTGGAAGCGTCCGAGTGTTTTATTGTCGGTTGCCATTGAGCGTTCCCCCTGTAGTACATGCACTTCAACCGAGGTCTGATTGTCGCCGGCTGTAGAAAACACTTCCTGCTTCTTTGTGGGAATGGTTGTGTTTGCATCAATCAGCTTGGTCATGACGCCGCCAAGGGTCTCAATGCCCAGTGAAAGCGGGGTAACATCAAGCAGGAGCACATCGGTGACATCTCCTTTGAGTACGCCGCCCTGAATTGCTGCTCCAACTGCCACAACCTCATCGGGGTTGACGCTTTTGTTGGGCTCTTTGCCGAAAAAGTCCTTGACCAGAGCCTGTACTTTAGGTATGCGGGTTGACCCACCGACAAGAACAATCTCGTCGATCTCTTTCATCGGAACCTTCGAGTTTTTGACTGCGCGCTGGCAGGGCTCAAGAATTTTTGCGAAGAGGTCTGCACAGATGCCTTCAAATTTTGCGCGTGTCAGGTTGATGACCAGATGTTTCGGCCCTTCCTGTGTTGCGGTAATGAAGGGCAGGTTGATTTCAGTATCGGTTCTTGATGACAGTTCGATTTTTGCTTTTTCACCGGCTTCTTTCAGACGCTGCAGGGCAATGGGGTCATTGCGAAGGTCGATGCCTTCCTGCTTTTTGAATTCGTCTGCAAGAAAGTCAATGATTTTCTGGTCAAAGTCGTCACCACCGAGATGGGTGTCGCCATCTGTTGATTTTACCTCGAAGACACCGTCGCCCAGTTCAAGGATTGAAATGTCGAATGTTCCGCCGCCAAGGTCAAATACGGCAACCTTTTCGCTTGAGGTTTTTTTTGTCGAGACCGTAGGCAAGTGCTGCGGCTGTCGGTTCGTTGATGATGCGTTTGACTTCAAGTCCTGCAATGCGTCCCGCATCCTTTGTTGCCTGGCGCTGTGCATCGTTGAAGTATGCCGGAACGGTAATGACGGCTTCGGTTACTTTCTCGCCAAGAAAATCTTCGGCAGTCTGCTTCATTTTCTGCAGAATCATTGCCGAAATCTCCTGAGGAGAGTAGGTTTTGTCGTTGATTTTTACTCTGGCTTCACCGCCTTCGTTGACAACCGCATAAGGGGCTATCTTTTTCTCGTTGGGCACTTCGTCAAACTTGCGGCCTACAAATCGCTTGATTGAGAAAATGGTGTTTGTCGGATTGGTGATTGCCTGGCGTTTTGCGGCCTGTCCCACCAGCCGGTCGCCGTTTTTGGTGAATGCCACCATTGAAGGGGTTGTGCGGTTTCCTTCCGAGTTCTCTATGACAGTCGGCTGTGTACCCTGCATGACCGCTACGCATGAGTTTGTGGTGCCGAGGTCAATGCCGATAATCTTTCCCATTGTGTTGTTTTCCTTTTCTTGATTGTGATAAAAAAATCCTGCCCTCCCAGAAAAGAGGAGGCAGTGTCTGAAATCAGGTCTAGTTGATGGCTATCTCTTTGGTTTTTCTGACCGGCTCCGCCTTGGTCAGCGTCACATGGAGAACTCCATTGCTGAAGTCTGCAGCAATGTTGTCTCTGTCAATCATCTCACCAAGATTAAAGCTTCTCGAAAAGCCGCCATAGGTTCTTTCTACCCTGTGGTAGTCCTTGCTGTTCTCTTCCGTCTCTTTTTTTCTTTCTGCCTTGATGGTCAGAACATCGTCTTCTATGTTCAGGGCTATATTCTCTTTGTCAATTCCCGGCAGTTCCGCATCAAGGTGGAATGCCCGCGCATCTTCAGAAATATCAACCTTGAATGCAGGCGCAGCATTCATCTGGTTTCCTGACCATATATCATCAAAAATTTTCAGGGATCTTTTGCCAATTGTACCAGCATCGTTTTCTCCTTTTTCAGTTTACGCTTCCAATCTTTATTGTGACTTTCCATCGTGATTCGTGATAGTTGTCACACTTATATTCTGCAACAAGCGTGCCAAAGCGGAAACGGTGGGTCTGTCCGCCGGAATCGCGACATTTTGTCACCTTTGCTGACATTTCTGTCATTGGGTTGGTGATGCTGTGGCGATTCTGTCAGTCGTCAGGAGAGTGTCAGGGAAGTGATGCTTCTGGCGGGGCGGGGGAAATTTCAGCTTGAGGAGAGGTCGCTGTTTACTTTCTGTACCCAGCTGAGCCGATCCTGAAGATTTTCAACGACGCTTTTTGAAATGAGGTAGCATGCATAAATGATGCTGTCGTCAGCAATGCTGTAGTAACATTTCAGCCCCTCTTTTCTTCTGTTGACAATGCCGTTGTCGTGCATGAGGGCAAGGTGCTTGGAGATGTTTGCCTGGCTTGCCTGTACGGCATTGACAATTTCCTGTACCGTCCGTTCCTGTTCGCAGAGGACGCGGAGAATCTTCAGGCGCATGGGTTCGCTCAAAAGCTTGAAGCGGCTGGATACAGCTTCAAGCATTTCATCAGGCATGTTGAGATTCCACTTCTTGACCTCTTCTTCTGCTATGATAACCGTTTTACCCATGTCAACCTTTTTGTTTCACCCTCATTGCCACTTGTGGAGATGAGTCCATTGTTTAGCTTATATAGCTATAAATTCATACAATTCAAACCCCAAATACCTGCCGCGGAATCAGCTGTTCCTTGCTTGGGTATCTGGAAGTGCCTTGAAGGGATTCAGTCTATCATCGGTGAGTCTGAGGGCTCTTTCGTGCCGGACAGGGAGAGTTCCATGATGGAGTTGACCAGTGACTGGGGGGCTTTGAAGCGGACAATCTTTTCCTGTATGATCTGTTTTGTTTTTTTAGCCTCTTCAAATTCCGCCGTGCACGCCGGGCATTCCTGCAGATGCAGCGTAAACGCCTGATTTTCACGGTTGGTCAGCTCGCCATCAACAGCGGCACTCATAAGTTCGCGGGCTTTATCGCACTTCATAGACTAAAAAGATTTGTTCGTCGTCCTGTTACCGGTCTTTTTCGGTATTGAATCCGAATTTCTTTGCATACTCTTCCAGCTGCACCCGTAGCAGCTTCCGTCCGCGGTACAGCCTTGAACGAACAGTTCCTATAGGGCTTTCAACCATATTGGCAATCTCTTCATAGGTAAACCCTTCAATGTCACAAAGCTGAATGACCTCTCTGAACTCTTCCGGAAGGGACTGCATGGCATATACACCTCTTCATGCAACAGTGAATGAAAGTAATCAGTTTCAGTTTCAGTGCTGTCGCGTCTTGTGTCCTTTATGGTATGATAAAAGTCCTTGATGAGGTCGTAATCAACCTTGCCCGGTTCTCTGGCGTTTTTTTCTGTACCGATTGATATAATTGTTCTTCAGGATTTTGAACAGCCATGCCTTGCAGTTTGTTCCCTTTTCAAATGAGCCGAAGAATTTATAGGCTTTCAGATAGGTCTCCTGAACCAGGTCGTTGGCGTCGTGCGGGTTAAGGGTCAGATGCAGGGCGTAATTATAGAGGGCGTTGATGTGGACTATCGCTTCGTCCTGAAATTCTCGCTGTTTCAGCTGCTCTTCAGTTGAGAGTGGGTTTTTTTTTGTGTCAGGGGAGCTTTTGCGAATCGGATCGGGTCTGCTCATGAGATTTGGTGCGTCGTGGTTCAGATGTAGGTTCGGTCGTCATGCGGAATAGCTTTATTATAAAATAAGGAATTAAATGGTTTTATTTTTACTCATGAGTTTCAATACAACGCTAAAAACAGTAGTGCAATGCCCATTCAGGATGAATTGCTTGATGTTCTTGTTGTCGGGTCTGGAATCGGTGGACTGACTGCAGCCGCTCTTCTGCAGCAGCAGGGGTTTCGAGTCGCTGTTTTTGAGAAGAATCGGTTTCCGGGGGGAGTTGTTCGTCATTCAGCCGTTCGGGATATACCTTTGATGCTGGAGCATCTGTCTTTTACGGGTTTGCCGGGGATGGGCAAAGCGGCACCCTGAACCTTCATGAAAAGATTTTCAGGAAACTCGGGGTCACTGTTCCAACGGTGCCTGATCCTGTGCAGATACACTATCATCTTCCCGGAGGGTTCAGTCTTGCGGCATGTTATGACCGCACTCTGTTTCTTGAACGCCTTCAGGCGGCTTTTCCCCATGAACGGGAGGGAATCCTGAAGTTTTATGCAGAGCTTGAAGATGTGTATGACATTCTCAGCTCACTGCCTGCCGGTTCACTAGAGGATATCCGCCATCTGCTGAGGGTGGGCGGTTCTTTTCCACTGAAAACGGCAGCGCTTGCCGTGAAAACATTTCAGTCTATGGGAAAGAGGGCCCGTCGGCATATCAGTGATCCTGCGCTGCTCCATTTTATTGACATCGAGGCATATTCATGGGCGCTGCAGGACGCGGTTTCAACCCCTCTTGTCAATGCCGGGATTTGTCTTGCCGACCGTCATCACGGTGGAATCAATTATCCTCTCGGGGATCGGGTTCTATTGCCAGAGGTCTTGTTGAGGGGTTTGAGGCGTGCGGAGGAGAAATGCGGTATGGGACGGAGGTTTCTGAAATACTGGTAGACAACGGTTCGGCAACGGGCGTGAGGCTGGCTGATGGTTCGGTTGTTCGTGCCCGGGCGGTTGTAAGCAATGCGACTGTCTGGGATACTTTCAACCGTCTCGTTGATGACAACCGTTACCGGATTCCAATGGACCGGTTCATTGAGGCGCCAAGTTGGTTCCAGCTCTATCTCGGTGTTGAGGGTTCTGTTGTTCCGGAGGGGATGGATGTGCACCATGTCCTTGTTGATGACTGGAGCAGGTTCAGTGATTCGGGCGGAACCCTTTACTGTTCGGTGCCTTCTCTGCTTGACCCATCGCTTGCCCCTTCCGGCCGGCACTGCGTGCATGCGTTTGTGACCGACAGGCTGATGAGTGGGCCGGGTTGGAGCCGGGCAGCGCTGAGTACAGGGCCAGGAAGGATGAGCGTACCCGTGAACTGCTGGAGCGCCTTGAGTCTATGATGCCGGGGATTTCCGCGGGGTGTGAGCTGACGATTTCAGCAACTCCTCTTACCCACCAGCGGTATCTGAACAGGTACAAAGGTTCCTATGGCCCTCTTCTGAGGCCCGGTCAGAATATTCTCTTGAAGCCGCAGAATACAACACCGGTCAAGAACCTGTTTGCGACCGGAGACAGTACCTTTCCCGGTCAGGGGGTTATTGCGGTTACCTATTCGGGCGTCTCCTGCGCATCCTTCATTGCGGCAAAATTCGGCAGGCCGATGGAGCTCTGGGCTCAGCCCGGAAGGTCAGGATGCAGCCAGCAGCATGTCAATTTCGCGGTAGGGGCAGTCGGTTATTTCCGAAAGAATTTTTTTTGTGACATAGCCCCGGTAGACATAGGTTCCTTTTCTGAGGCTGTGGCTTTTCCAGAGCATCTCCTGAATGGTTTCGTGTGCGTTGATTTTCAGGAGAAAGGGGAGAAGCGTATTGGTCAGTGCGAACGATGCGGTTTTGGCAACGGCCGAAGGGATGTTGGGTACGCAGTAGTGGGTGACCCCGTGGGTGACATAAATTGGGTTGGTGTGCGATGTCCTGCGGCTGGTGGCGAAACAAGCCCCCTGTCTATCGACACATCGATAATGACCGAGCCGGGCTTCATGGTTCTGACAACCTGTTCAGTTACAAGCGGTTTGTTGATTTTCTGTTTCGGACTCAGCGCCCCTATCATGACATCCGATGTTTTGGCGATTTCGGCAATGTAATGGTCGTTTGCTATCGCCGTTACCAGATGGCGGTTGAAGAATGCTTCGAACCGGCGGAGCCTGTTGATTTCCCTGTCGATGACTGTAACCTGTGCGCCAAGTCCCAGCGCGTCCTGTGCGGCAAAGAGCCCTACGGTTCCTGCCCCGATGATGGTGACATGGGCCGGTGGAACTCCGGCTATTCCTCCCAGGAGAATGCCGCTCCCTCCGTATCCTGTTTCAAGGTATTTTGCGGCGGTCTGAATGGCCAGTGAACCGGCTATTTCGCTGAGGGTTCTGACGATTGGCAGTTCGCCGTCACGGGTTTCAATGAACTCGAAGCCAAGCGCCGTGATGTTTTTTTCGAGCAGCGTTTTCAGAAGGCTGGCGCTGAGTGATGCAAGATGCAGGGCTGAGAGAAGAATCTGTCCGGGTTTGAACAGCTGGTGTTCTTCGGGTTGAGGAGGAGAAACCTTGACAATGATGCTTGACTGACTGAAGAGCTCTTCGGGGGATTCAGCAATGGCAGCGCCAGCTTCGGCATAGTCGGTATCGGAGAAATTGCAGAACCTTCCGGCAGCGGTTTCCACCACAACCTTTATGCCGTTTTCAACGAGAATCTGCACCCCGGCAGGTGAAAGAGCTACCCGTCTTTCGTCCTGAGCACGCTCCTTGGGAATGCCCAGTACTATGTTGAGGTTTTTCCCTGGCTTGATAAGCCACCGTTCAAGCGTTTTGGCTCCGAGCTCAAACTCCAGACTGTCTATATCCGACGCATACCCCATCAGCAGCCCCTTCTCTTTTGTCCCTTTCCCTTCATCGGGAAAAGGGTCCTGTTACCTGGATGTAATGGTGACATTCTGTCTGCTCTCGGGTTCTTGAGGTCTGTGGAGGGTGCATTGTGTTCCCGGCAGATGAAGAGCGCCGCCTGAAATGCTGCAGAGCGCACCCGATGCCCCGCCATAGACTGTTTTTGCTCCTTCGGTTACCATGGAAACCGGGTACTGAAGGAATGAGAAGGCTTCCATGAAGTTTGAGGCGGCCAGCTGTGATGCGTCTCCTATTCCGCTGCCGATTTTTGAGAGGGCCTCTCCCGGGTTGATTCTTCCGTCCCGTACTCTTTCAACGACGCTGCCTGCTCCTTCCGGGAGTTTTTTGAGAACATTGTATCCAATGGTCTGGGCGTAAGTGATGAAGCGGGTACATTCAGGCCGAGAACAATCCTTTTGAGGTTTTCTGTTCGCGAAAGCAGTCTGATGGTGCCTTTTTCTCCGGTGACCCGGGTTCGGCAGGCAAGCCGTCCACCCGCCTCGAACAGTCTGTCGGAAATGAAGGCTTTTTCATCGCTTCCCGGTTTGGAAAGATGCTCCATTCCTTCCGATACTGTCACAAAACAGCTTTGGCATATGCCGTTTCCACCGCAGATGTATCCGATATGGCATTTGTTGCGGCGTGCCACCTCAAGGAGTATGTCGCCTTTTTGAGCTTCGCACGCTTTGTCGTTGATGTAGATGATCATGGTTGTCTCCGTATGTCATTATGTAAATGTCGGATCGCTTGCTTTCGTATCACTGCTCCTATGAATATAGATAAAATTGCATTGTCCGCGTCTTACTGTTGAGCCTCTGATTTCTTCTCTTCAGGGCTTTCCTCCGGTCCGGGGAGTAGGAGCTGGAATACTGATGCAACCACCTCCGTGAGCGCTTCTGTCATATCCCTGCCGAGTTCCTCGAGATTGAGTTTTCCTTCAAAGATTCTGCCTATCTGCATGGCTATGGTCCGGGGCAGCATGACTGCCGCTTCCCAGCCCATGATGCCCATGTAGAGAGGAAGCTGTAGTGGCGTGGTTTGTGTCATCTGTTTGACCTCTTCAATTGCTGAAACCATTGCTATGGTTCCGGGTTTTTCAATGGTTGCCTGACATGCAAGCCGGGTGCCTGCCTGAATGAGGTTGGGTGAAAGAATCTCCAGCTCAATCTCATTAAGGGGGCTGAGAAGTTCGGCCCTTCGGTTATTCTGGAATAACAGGTCTGACAGAGTGCGTTTCCGCCGCAGAAGTAGCCAATATGGGCATGGTTCCGGCGTGCAATGTCAAGAAGCCTGTCGCCCTCGTTGGCGTTGTATTCTATAGAATTTATTGTGACCTTCATCGTTTTATGGTTTTGTGTTCATGCAGTTGTTTTTTCTCATATCCGTGTAACCGCCGACGGGGGGTAAATAGTTGCCGGATAGATGTGCATGAACACAAAATCAAAGAGCTTCGGCCTGCTCTTCCTTTGCGGAATCTGCAAGCTGATGAAGAAGGTTGGTGTAGTGCTCAATGAGCGCTGAGGGGGAAGAGGATGCGTCGGATTTGGGTGGTGAAGGGTGAGTTTCATTTTTTTTATCAAAGCTGAACCCGGGGTTGTATGGCTGCATTTCAGGCTGCTGTACTGCGGTGAACAGGTGCTGCAGGAATTCCCGGTTCAGGGGTTCCCCGCTTTCTTCTCCCGGCAGGACGAAGGTGATGGTTTTTGCCTGCAGTTCTATTTTTTCAATGCCGAGCGGTGAGGCGGTTATTTTCAGTTTTGCGAGCAGCAGCAGGTGTTCTACCTCTTCGGGAAGTGGGCCGAACCGGTCTCTGAGCTCTTTGTTGAGGGTGTCGAGGTTCTCTGCCTTGCGTGCTTTCGATATTTTTTCATAGAAGCCGAACCGCTCATGGGTTGCTGTAATGAAGTGTTCGGGGATGAGGGCATCACAGAAGAAAACAAGGTCACAGGTGCCGGTAGGGGCTGGAGGTTTGGCGTCACCGGAAAACAGGTGGCTGAACTCTGTTGATTTCAGACCGGCAACTGTTTCTTCAAGCATTTTCTGGTAGAGGTCGAATCCGAGCTCATGAATGTAGCCGGACTGTTCTGCTCCTAAAAGGTTGCCTGCGCCACGGATGTCGAGGTCGCGAAGCGCTATGCTGAAGCCTGAGCCGAGTTCGGTGAAGCTTTCTATGACTGCAAGGCGCTGGACGGCTTCCCGTTTGAGGGTGTGAAGGGGCGGGGTGATGAGGTAGCAGTATGCCTTTCTCTCGCTTCTTCCTACCCGCCCGCGAAGCTGATAAAGGTCCGACAGGCCGAACATGTCGGCGCGGTTGATGATGATGGTGTTGGCGTTTGATATGTCGAGCCCTGAGCCGATGATGGTGGTTGAAATCAGAACATCGACCTCTTTCTGCATGACATCCATCATTATTTTTTCAAGTTCGCGCGCGGGCATCTGCCCATGGGCGTAGACAATGCGTGCTGAAGGTACCAGCTCTCTGATGGTTCGCTGCATCTCCTCAAGGCCGGCAACCCGGTTGTGGAGGAAAAAAACCTGCCCGTCACGGTTGATTTCCCTGCGGATAGCGGTTTCAATAAGCTCTGCGTCGTAGTCGGTGATGAGGGTTTCGACAGGCTGACGGTTTTTTGGAGGTGTGGAGACAATGGAAAGGTCGCGGGCGCCGAGCATCGAGAACTGGAGGGTTCTGGGAATGGGTGTGGCCGACATGGTGAGGGTGTCGACTCCGGGGAACTGTTCGCGCAGCTTCTCCTTGACTTCAACCCCGAAGTGCTGCTCTTCGTCAATGACGAGAAGGCCGAGGTCATTGAAGTGCACATCTTTTGAGACGAGCCGGTGGGTGCCGATGACAATATCCACCGTTCCGGCCGCAATTTTTTTTAAGGGTTTCTTTTTTGCTCCGCCCTTGGCACAAACCGGCTCAGTACTGCTATGGTGATGGGGAAGTTTTCAAACCTTCGGGCAAAGGTTTCGGCATGCTGGTGGGCAAGAATGGTTGTGGGGGTGAGAATTGCTGCCTGTTTTTTTTGATTCCACCGCCTTGAAGGCTGCCCGCATGGCAATTTCCGTTTTCCCGAACCCGGCGTCGCCGCAGATGAGCGATCCATCGGGTGGGGTGCCTGCATGTCTTTTTTCAGCTCTTCAATCGCCTTGTGCTGGTCGGGGTCTCATCAAAAAT
>PYLN01000052.1_pt1 | contig 12497 bp, 16 predicted proteins | sample 1675811 | NCBI WGS metagenome assembly PYLN01 (sample SAMN08732055, study PRJNA438928) | Freshwater metagenome, whole genome shotgun sequencing project. | isolation source: meromictic lake | place: Russia: Kandalaksha Bay | collected 2014-09
ATCAAGATGAATTATTCCTCCAGAGAAATGTCGCGGATTCTGGGAGTATCGGTCGAGGGGGTAGAGAATATCAGGTATCGTCTCAATAAAAAATCGGACTTCGCAGTCATCAGTCATTGAAGAATTATTTCGCCGGACTCGTTGTATCTGAGCTTATCCGATAGGCGACTTTTGCATCAATGGCATTTTCTATCAATCCTGAAATCATGGCTGTTGCTCCTGCTCCTTTCCGGATGAACTCTCCGGCAGCCTTTCCCTGTTTTTCTCTTTCCCTTCCCTGTTGATGAGTCTGTCAAGGATCCGGCGGAGTTCATCGGGGGTTTGGACTGTTGATGCACCCCCTGTTTCCAGAAGAGTTTCGGCTTCGGGTGAGTTGTGGTATCGGGGCCCGAAAATGACGGGTATTGAGTAGACCGCAGGTTCAAGGGTGTTGTGAACATTGATGCCGAATCCTCCTCCCACGAAGGCTATTGAGGCAACCGAATAGAGCTCCAGCAGGTAGCCGGTCTGGTCTATGATGAGCACCTGCTTTCCGGCATCAAAGCGTTCATCAAGGCAGATACCCGCATGAAGCCTAAATTCTTCTTCTGAAGGCGCTTTTCAAGACGCTCAATGGTTTCTGTGCCAACCTTGTGCGGAACCAGAATGAGTGAGGGTGGATTGTGAAGGGTGCGCATTGCCTCCAGTATCGTTTCTTCGTCTTTTTCCCAGACACTGCCCGCCACAAGAACAGTGCGGTTCATGAAGAGGGGTTTGAGGCGGGCGACACGCTCCGTGTTTTTGCTGCGTAGAATGACCTGGTCAATTCTTGGCTCTCCTGCGGTTTGAGCCTGAAGGCATCCAAACTGCTCCCTGAATGCACGGGTATTGCTCTCGGATACGGTGAAAATCCGGTCGAAAAGATTGAAAAGGGTGCGGTAAAAGCCTTTTAGAAGCGGGTTGAAGTAGGCGGAACCAGGCCGGAGCACGGCGGCGGCAAGAACCATTGTGGCACCGTGCCGTTTTGCAGCAAGGAGGTGGTTGGGCCAAAAGTCGTAACGCATCAACATGAAGAGGTCGGCATGCAGGAGCGATGCTGTTTTTTCGGCATTGTCGGGGGTGTCTGCCGGAAGATAGAATACAATGTCGGCGTCAGGGTAGTCTTTTCTTGCGTTGTATCCGGAATCGGAGAGGAATGAGACAAAAACGGCAAGGTCGGGGCGGCTTGCTTTGATGGTTGAAATGACGGGGCGCGCCTGCTCAAACTCTCCAACTGATGAGGCGTGGATCCATATCCGGAACTTTCCGGGAGGAATGGCGCTGGTGGCGTTTTCGAGCTCGGGGAAGACTGTGTGGCGAAGCGCAAAAAACAGCCTGGCTTTTGACTGCACTTTGCCGAGCTGTTTGAGAATAAAAAGGGCCGCTGGAAGAAGCAGGTTGTATAAGGTGATTCCGGTATTCTGCATTGGTGCTGTTGTTCCTTTCTTTGGCGCTTTCATTCTGACTGTCGTGCCTCTCCCGTCCTGAGAGCGTAAAGTACAAAAAAACAGGCGGATGAGGTGGTGAAATACTTTTCGCTTTTGGCAGAAATAATGCGTACCTTTGCAATCGCATTGACCGCGTGGTGAATATGCTAAGAAAGAGCAGGTGCTGTGTGCTTTCGTTTTTATGATGATCGTTGCCTGTCTGTGGGGATTTTTTTTTGCAACAGGCAGAACTTCTTCCTCCATATCATTGCTTTCCTGCATTGTTGCCACCTCAATGAACGAGGTATTGCAAACAATTTTATCCATACAGGAAGAAAAAGCATGAGTGACGACAAAAATATATCTATCAGCAGTTTTACTGACCTGAATCTGGCAGAGCCCGTCCTTCGGGCCTTGGCCGATGTCGGTTATGAAACCCCTACCCCTATACAGGCCCGAACCATACCACTGCTCATTGAGGGTCGTGATGTGCTTGGGCAGGCACAGACCGGAACAGGCAAGACAGCCGCTTTCGCTTTGCCGATACTTTCCAATATTGACTTTTCAGCTACGGAACCGCAGGTGCTGGTACTTGCTCCTACCCGGGAGCTTGCCATTCAGGTGGCCGAGGCTTTTCACAAGTATGCTGAACACCTTAAGGGGTTCCATGTGCTTCCTATCTATGGTGGCCAGGAGTATGGCAGTCAGCTTCGCATGCTGAAACGCGGCGTCCATGTTGTTGTTGGTACCCCGGCAGAGTGATGGATCATATGCGCAAAGGTTCGCTCAATCTGCACTCGCTGAAGTGCCTGGTTCTTGACGAGGCTGATGAAATGCTTCGCATGGGTTTCATTGATGATGTTGAGTGGATACTTGAGCAGACGCCTTCTGATCGCCAGGTAGCGCTTTTTTCTGCAACCATGCCTGCTCCCATCCGGCGCATAGCGCAGAAATACCTGAATGATCCTGCGGAAGTCACTATTCAGCTAAAACGACAACAGTCGACACTATACGCCAGCGCTACTGGATTGTTGGTGGCAGTCATAAGATTGACATTTTGACAAGGATTCTGGAGGTAGAGCCTTTTGATGGGATGATTATTTTTGTCAGAACCAAAACCATGACGCTTGAGATTGCTGAAAAACTGCAGGCAAGAGGTTACAGTGCCGCGGCTCTCAACGGCGATATGGTTCAGCAGCAGCGTGAGCGGACAATTGATCAGCTGAAGTCGGGGGCGCTTAATATTGTTATTGCTACTGATGTTGCTGCCCGTGGTCTTGATGTTGAGCGAATCAGTCATGTCATCAACTATGACATTCCTTCCGATACGGAATCATATGTCCACCGGATTGGCCGGACGGGTCGTGCAGGTAGAAGCGGTGAGGCAATTCTGTTCGTTTCTCCCAGAGAGAGGAACATGCTTTCCTCCATTGAAAGAGCTACCCGCAAGAAGATAGAGCTGATGGAGCTTCCTTCCACAGAGATCATCAACGACAAGCGGATAGCAAAATTCAAACAGCGCATTACTGATACCATTGCTGCCGAGGATCTTGCATTTTTTACCCGTCTTGTGGAGCAGTACTGCCACGAACATGATGTAGCTGAGGTTGAGGCTGCTGCAGCACTTGCGTCCATGGTTCAGGGTGATACCCCTCTGTTGTTTACCGCCAAACCGGCAAAGGCTGAGAGGCCTGTCCGTCGCGAGATGGGTGAGCGGTCGAGAGATGATGCTCCTTTCCGCAAAAAAGCCCGGCGGGACGACATGTATGGCGATGAACGGAGAGAGGTCTATCGGATTGAGGTAGGCAGCGGACATGGAGTTCAGGCCGGCAATATTCTTGGTGCCATCATCAATGAAATCGGTCTTGATCCTGAAGCCATAGGCCGCATTTCAATCGGTGATGATTACAGTACCGTCGAGCTTCCTTCCGGGATGCCCAATGATGTGATGCATGATCTGCGCAAGGTACGGGTGTGCGGCCGTCAGCTCAGGGTTTCCAAAATGGAGTCGCGCGACTCTGCCGGAGCATATGCAGGTGTTGGCAAAGGTGCAAAGCGCCCATCAAGGTTCCCGGGAAAATCATCATCAAAAGATGCCGGGTTCTTTACGGGTCCTAAAAAGCGACGCAAGATCTGAAGGTCAACTGATTGAATGAGATCGTAAGGTTGTGCTATGGATATTGCCTTCTACGGAGCAACAGAAAGGGTTACCGGTTCATGCCATATTGTGCATGCAGCCGGGAGAACCCTCCTGCTTGACTGCGGACTTGTTCAGGGATCGGACGCCGATGAGGCACTGAACCGGAAACCATTTCCCTTTGATGCATCATCATTGATGCCGTCATTCTGAGTCACGCCCATATCGACCATTCAGCCGTATTCCACTTCTTGTCAGGCAAGGTTTCAAGGGTCCGGTGTATGCACAGCATGCAACCCGCGACCTTTGCAGCGTTCTTCTGCTTGATTCGGCGGTGCTGTCGGAGAGGGACGCCCTGTACCGTCAGAAGCATCCTCATTCCGCTTCCGATTACCATGCCGAGCCCCTCTACAGCCGCGATGACGCTGTTCTGGCGCTCAATCTTTTCCAAGGGTTTTCTTATGGTGAGCAGCATGAGATTTTCCCCGGAGTCACGGTTCGCTTTCAGGATGCAGGGCACATTCTTGGTTCCGCATTGGTTGAGCTTTGGCTGCAGGAGGGTGAGAGGGAAAAGAAGCTTGTTTTCAGTGGAGATCTCGGTCAATACGGAAGCCCTGTTCTCAATGACCCCGAAACCATTGAGAGCGCTGATGTGGTTCTGATTGAGAGCACTTATGGTGATAGGGTTCACCGGAAAATGGAAGAGACAATTGCCGAGATAGGGGAACTCATCAGCGTGGCCGGGCGGGATGGAGGAAATATTGTTATTCCGGCGTTTGCAGTGGGCAGGAGTCAGGAACTTCTCTATCTTTTTGCCGAGCATTATGAGGCATGGGGGATGAAGAACTGGCAGGTATTTCTTGACAGTCCCATGGCTATTGAGGCAAGCGGTATTTACTGGAATCATCCGGAGCTGTTTGATGCGGAAGCTTCGGTCTACAGGAACAATCCGGTTTCACTCCCCCCGCTGCACAATCTCCATTTCACCCCGAGGGTTGAGCAGTCGCAGGCAATCAACTCTATTCATAGCGGGGCCATAATCATTGCCGGCAGCGGCATGTGCAATGGGGGTAGAATACTGCATCATCTGAAGCACACTATCCATCGACCTGAATGCCATATTCTCTTTACCGGTTATCAGGCTGATGGTACATTGGCAGAACTCTTGTGGACGGGGCCCGGGAGGTTTACATGCATGGTCGCAAGTACACTGTTGAGGCTCATGTCCATACCATCGGAGGATTGTCTGCACATGGTGACCGTGACGACATGCTTCGCTGGGCTTCGGGTTTCAGCGGAAGTCCTGAGTTTTTTGTTGTGCATGGTGACCCTCCTGCCAAAACTTCGTTTTGTGACCTTTTGCGGGAGCGCCTTGGCGTGAGGGCAGGTATTCCTGCTCCTGGTGATTCCTATTCATTCACGCTCTGATTTTTATTCATGTTATCCTCGATTATACAACCATGTCTTCATCGTCCATAGGGGAGTTTGTTCCGGTTTTACAGACCGCAATCGGTCCCGTCATTCTCATATCTGGAATCGGCCTGCTTCTGCTTACCATGACAAACCGCATGGGGCGGATTATCGACCGGTCACGAGCTCTTCTTACAGGACTTGATGCATCGGAAGAGACCTCTGCGGCAACCATCAACAGGGAACTGGCGGTTCTCTGGAAACGGGCCCGCTATATCCGCATGTCCATTCTTCTGGCAACCCTGACCTGCTTGGCGCATCGGTGCTGATCATCCTGCTGTTTATCTCGGTGCTCATCACGCTCGACACCTCCCTGGTCATCGCATCGCTCTTTATCGGCGGCATGGTTTCCCTCTGCCTCTCTCTGGTGTTTTTTCTGCTTGATGTCAATCTTACACTTGCAGCCCTGAAAATTGAACAGGATAGCCACGAAAGGTCCTGGTAGGGGAGAGGGGGGCGGCTCCTTTATCCTCTGGGGTGAAAGCTTCTATGGACCTCTTTGACAAAAGAGCGGTCGATGTGGCTGTAAATCTGTGTTGCAACAATAGAGCTGTGGCCAAGCATTTCCTGCACAGCGCGCAAGTCGGCACCACCTTCCAGTAGATGGGTTGCGAAGGTGTGACGAAAGGTGTGCGGGCTGACGGTTTTGGGTATGCCTGCCAGCATGGCGTACTCCTTGACAATAGTGAATACAGCCATTCGGCTCATCTTTTTCCCCCTGGCATTGAGAAACAGGCAGTCTTCAGACTGTGCCCCCGCAAGCTGAATGCGAAGTTTCTGCCGGTAGAGGGTGAGGCTGTTTATAGCAGAGCTTCCTACCGGCACCAATCGCTCTTTTGATCCTTTTCCAAATACCCGTATAAATTGTTCCTGAAGATACAGGTTCTGCTGTTTGAGGTTGACCAATTCACTCACCCGCATGCCTGTTGCATAGAGCAACTCAAGAATTGCCTGATCGCGCAGGTAGAGTTTCTCGGGGGGGACCTTTTGTGCGGGAGCCTGGAGAATCCGCATCGTTTCGTCGAGTGTCAAAACTGATGGGAGGTATTTTGGCAGTTTCGGCTGGTGGAGATTTTCTGCAGGGTTGCTCTCAAGCACCCTGTCGTTGATGAGAAAACGGTGAAGTGAGCGGATAGCCGATACATTTCTTGCTATTGAGCTGGCTTCCAGGCCGGTTTTGTGCAGTTCATCAAGAAAACGGTTGATGGAATCAGGGTTGATTGCTTCAAGGGAACCACACCCCTCCTGCATTGCCTGAAGGTATCGCTGCAGGTCGTTGCGATATGAGTCTCGCGTGTTCGGGGAGAAGTTCCGCTCAATCAAGAGGTAGTTGAGAAAGTTCTCCAGCACGGCACCGAAGGGTTTCTGCAGTGGTTCCATTGCCATCGTTACTGTTGATTTTTCACCATCCTGTGGCAGAACCCGCCATCAAAACCCTGCTGTTCTCCTGGAAGGGTGAGGAGCGATCCGTCCGGCCGTAAGACTGATGAAAATGCAGGAGGAAGGGATCCCGGGTTTGCATCCGGACTGAATTCAGGGTGCCTTTGCAGAAAAGCCTCTGTCTGCAGATTGTTTTCGCGGGGTCGACTGAACAGGTTGCGTATACCAGAACACTGCCCTCTTTGAGAATGTGTGCAGCGTGCTCAAGCAGTTCCGCCTGAAGCTTCAGGAGCCCGTCAAGTTTTTCTGAGTCAAGCTTCCATCTCAGTTCAGTCCGTCGGCCAAGAACGCCTGTGCCGGTGCATGGTGCATCAAGCAGAATGGCATCGGGAGGGGTTGGGGGAATGAAGCTGCGGGCGTCATCTGTAAGGGCAGTAATGATTGAAATGCCGAGGGTTTCGGCAAGCCGCCGGATTTTATTGGTTTTCTGTTCATAGATGTCAAGTGCGGTGATGTGCCTTCGTTGCCCATCAGTTCGGCAAGTGCGGCGGTTTTGCCTCCAGGTGCTGCGCACATGTCGAGTACCTCGCTTCCGGGCGTTGGGTTCAAAAGAAGGCACGCCAGGAGCTGTGTCGGATTCTGTACACTCACGAGTCCGTTCTGGAGCGGGACTTCAAACGGGCTGAAGTCCTGAGAAAGAAAGAGCTTACGGAGGCCTGAATCAAGACGGGCGACCTCTGTGGTGCCGGTTTGGGTGAAAAAACGGTCTGAATCCGTTTTCAGGCTGTTGATGCGGAACCCGAACCAGGGACTCTCATTGTCGTAGCGGAGCTTGATTCAGCCCGTTGGGTTCCGTATGCAGCAATCCACTCCTTGACGAGTTCTTCCGGGTGGGAGTAGCGCAGGGCAAGGCGGGCTGCTGGTTCCATGGCCCGGGTCCACTCCTCAAGATGGATGGTTTCAGGACTGATTTTTCTCAGAACGGCATTGACAAGCTTGGCCATTCGTTCTCCTTTGAAGCGGCGGGCAAGCCGGACTGATTCGTTCACAACTGCCCAGGCGGGGACCCGGTCAAGAAAGAGCAGCTGCCATGCACCAAGGCGGAGGATGTTTCGTATGGCCGGGGAGGCTTTTTGGAGGTTATGGCTGTAGAAATGTCCGATGACGAAATCCAGCTGCAGGCGGTAGCGGAGTACACCGTTGACCAGCGAGGTGGCAAATGCCCTGTCGGTGCGGCTGAGAGACGACTCCTGGAGCATATCGTGCAGGAGGGAGTCGGAATGGCGGTTGCCGGTTTCAAGTGCCTGAAGGAGAGTGAATGCGAGTTCTCTGGCTGAAGTCATGGGCGATGATAACGGGGTTCATGGTGCGGAGGAGTTGCGGGCTGTTTGTAAAATACTCTTTGCTGTTGTAGATTCATTGAACTAAAGTTCTTTTCAAAATTTTACGCTATCATCGAGAAAGGTGGAGGGACTGGCCCTGAGAAGCCTTGGCAACCGTCATTCCTGTAATGATTGGTGCCAATTCCATCCTGCAGGGACGCCGGGAAAGATGACGGAACGCCCCCTTTATTTCAGAAGAGGGTGTTTCGCTGATATGAGTATCCCGCCCGATGATGATGCCATCAAAGCCGCAAGGCATTGTGCCACCATGACAGAGAATCCATCTCCATACAGGTTTGAAACCCTGCAGGTCCATGCCGGACAGCAACCCGATCCGGTAACGAAATCGCGCGCTGTTCCGATTTACCAGACCACAGCGTATACTTTTGACAGCGCGGAACACGGTGCCGACCTGTTTGCACTCAAAGCGCCGGGAAATATCTATACCCGCCTCATGAACCCGACCACAGATGTTTTTGAGCAGCGGGTTGCGGCACTTGAAGGAGGTAAAGCAGCGCTTGCGGTTGCCAGCGGACATTCCGCGCAGTTCATTGCCATTTCCAGTCTTTGTCAGGCAGGGGACAACATTGTTTCCTCCAGCTATCTGTATGGCGGAACCTATAATCAGTTCAAGGTCTCGTTTGCCCGGTTCGGCATTGGGGTGAGCTTTGTTGATATGACGGATCCTGAATCGTTCAGGAGGGCGATAAACGAGCATACGAAGGCCCTCTATCTTGAGTCTATAGGTAATCCGGCGTTCCATGTGCCCGACTTTGAGGCTATTGCGGCCATTGCCGATGCACATGATATTCCCCTTATTGTTGATAACACTTTCGGCTGTGGCGGGTACCTCTGCCGTCCGCTTGAGCATGGCGCCTCCATTGTGGTTGAGTCGGCCACAAAATGGATTGGTGGTCACGGAACCTCCATGGGCGGGATTATTGTTGACGGTGGCTCGTTCAACTGGGATAATGGCCGATTTCCTCTTCTCAGTGAACCGTCGGAAGGCTATCACGGCCTGCGTTTCACTGAATCGTTCGGTGAGCTTGCCTTTATTGTCAAGGCTCGGGTGGAAGGGCTTCGTGATTTTGGCCCGGCAATCAGCCCCTTCAACTCATTTCTTCTTCTTCAAGGCCTTGAAACCCTTTCGCTTCGCGTCGACCGGCACGCATCCAACACAATGGAACTGGCCAGGTGGCTCGATTCCCACCCTGCTGTAGCATGGGTGAATTATCCGGGTCTTGAAAGTCATCCTTCGCATGAACTCGGGAAGCGATATCTCCAGAATGGCTTTGGTGGTGTGCTCTCTTTTGGTATAAAGGGCGGTTACCCGGAGGCGGTCTCTTTCATCAACAGCGTCCGGCTTGCAAGCATCTTGCCAATGTGGGTGATGCCAAAACTCTGGTGATTCACCCGGCCTCCACAACACATCAGCAGCTGAGTGCCGAGGAGCAGGCTTCAGCCGGCGTCAGTTCCGACCTGATACGGGTATCGGTCGGTCTGGAGCATATTGACGATATCAAGGCGGATTTCCAGCAGGCATTCGAACACTCCGAAAACAAGGCATGAGAGCTATCAACGAACTTATTTCCCCTGACACCCTCCGTTTCACCTCGACTGAACCTTTTTCCACAGAGCAGGGCAGTGTGCTTCCGGAAGTTGAGATTGCATACAGAACCTGGGGTACTTTGAATGCTGAATGCGACAATGTGGTACTTGTCTGCCATGCTCTGACAGGATCGGCGGATGTTGATGCCTGGTGGCCGGGGCTTTTTTTCGGCGGGCGGCGCATTTGACGCTTCAGTGGACTTCATTATCTGCAGCAATGTACTCGGAAGCTGTTACGGTACAACCGGCCCGCTCTCCCTCAACCCCGAAACAGGGAGGCATTACGGGCTGATTTTCCTGCGATCACCATCAGGGATATGTGCATCTCCAACATCGGCTTCTTTGTCATCTCGGCATCAGACGCATCAAGCTGGTGGTGGGGGCTTCTCTTGGAGGTATGCAGGTGCTTGAATGGGGAGCTCTCTATCCCGATATGGTCCGGGGACTTATGCCTATGGGAATTTCAGGCCGCCATTCGGCCTGGTGTATTGCCCAGAGTGAGGCACAGCGGCAGGCAATTACCGCAGATCGCAACTGGAACAATGGCTGGTATGAATCGTCTTCTCCTCCTGCCGCCGGCTGTCGGCAGCCAGAATGATGGCCATGTGTACCTATCGCAGTTTTGAGAACTTTCAGGACCGGTTTGGCCGCAGGGTGGGTAAAGATGGACTCTTCAATGCTGAAGCTATATGCGCTACCAGGGATGAAGCTGGTTGACAGGTTTGACGCCAACACCTACATAACCCTGACCCGGGCGATGGATATGCATGATCTTGGACGGGGCGGACAAGCTATGAAGAGGTGCTGGGCGGCATGACGCTTCCTGTGGAAATCCTCTCCATCACAACCGACCTGCTCTACCCGAAAGAGGAGCAGGAGGAGCTGCAGCAGAAGCTGCCGAATGCAAGAATCCTCTATCTTGATGAACCATACGGCCACGATGCTTTTCTGATTGATGTGGACAGCGTGAGCCGTATGGTTCGCGAGTTTCTTGACGCTATTATGCGGAAGGAGTGATTTCGCTGAACCCGGTATAGGGTTTGAGGACTTCAGGTACGAGAATTCCTCCTTCAGGGGTCTGATAGTGCTCCATCAGTGAGACCATGAGGCGCGAGGTGGCAAGTCCTGATCCGTTCAGGGTATGGACAAATTCGGGTTTTGATTTCCCATCCTGCGGAACCGGATATTTGCCCTTCTTGCCTGATAATCCTCGAAGTTTGAGCAGCTTGACGCCTCCAGGTACTTCTCTTCAGCAGGCGACCATACCTCTATATCATAACATTTTGCAGCGTTCGCGCTGATGTCTCCGCTGCAGAGCAGGAGCACCCGGTAGGGAATCTCAAGGGCTCTGAGTATTGCTTCTGCGTGGCCCCTGATATCTTCAAGTGCCTGGTATGAGTCTTCCGGCTTGGTGAATTTGACCATTTCAACCTTGTTGAACTGGTGCACTCTGAGAAAGCCCCGGGTCTCTTTTCCATAGCTTCCGGCCTCTCTTCTGAAGCAGGCCGAATAGGCTGCATAGGAGATGGGGAGAGATTCTGTTTCAAGAAGTTCGCCGCGATGCAGGTTGGTGACGGGGACTTCAGCAGTCGGTATAAGGTAGAGCTCATCTTCGGGCGCGTGGTACACTTCGCCGGCGAATTTCGGCCATTGCCCCGTTCCCCTCAATGACTCGCGGTTGACCATAAAGGGAGGGAAAACCTCTTTGTAGCCATGCTTTTCTGTATGGCTGTCGAGCATGAAGTTGATGAGGGCCCGTTCAAGGCGGGCTCCTTTCCCTACATAGACAGGGAACCCGGCGCCGCTGACCTTTGCTCCGCGTTCAAAATCAAGGATGCCCAGCGACTTTCCCAGTTCAAGATGGTTTTTCAGCGAAAAATCAAGCGGGTGGGTAAAGCTGACAGGTTCGCCGAATACTTCGTTCTCTTCAGCAGAGCGACCAACCGGAACCGAAGGGTGCAGACGGTTGGGAAGTGCAAGGAGAATATCCTCCATTGAGGTTTCAAGGGCAGTAAGGCGGCTGTCCATCTCGGCAATGGCTGTGCCGACCGACTGCATTTCAAGGATAAGGGCATCAGCGGAGCCGGAGCCGCTTTTTTTGATTTCCGCAATTTCCTTCGACTTCCGGTTCCTGAGTGATTTGAGTTCATCGCTTTCCTGAACAAGTTTTCTTCGTTCCGCGTCCTCTTCAAGGAGCTGGCGAAGTTTTGGTTCGTCTTCAGGTTGCTGCCGGTTATGCAGCATAGTGACTATTTCATCAGGGGAGTCGCGGAGCAGGGTGATGTCAAGCATGGTCTGGAAAGGAGGATGGTTATGGATTGAGCAGTGTCTTGACGGTGTTCTGAACTTTTGTTCCGTCGGCTTTTCCTTTGAGGGATTTCATGGCCTGTCCCATGACTTTACCCATATCCTTCATGGACGAGGCTCCCGTTGCTGCTATGATTTCTTTTACCACAGTGGTGATTTCCTCGTCTGATGCCGGTTCGGGAAGATACTCTTCAATGACTGAAAGTTCAGCCTCTTCATTGGCGGCAAGGTCAGGCCGGTTTCCTTCTGTGAACTGCATGATTGAATCACGACGGCGTTTTGCCATGCTGACGAGAACCTCTGTTTCCTGTTCATCACTGAGCTCGGCTTTTCCTCCCACCCGTATGGATACCTCTTTTTCAAGCAGGGCAGCACGAATGGCCCGTATTGTGGTCAGCCGGTTTTTGTCGCCGCTTTTCATGGCGGCTTTCATGTCGATATCTATTGTCTCCTTGAGGCTCATTGGCTTGGGTTCTGGTATTATATAAGTCGCAGGTGGGCGAAGAGATGGAAAATACAGGAAAAAAAAGAAGCTTTCCCACAGGGGAGGGCTTAGTGCCGTCGGATTATTCGTTGATGTCGCCTCCTATGGCCTGATGACGATTTCCTCAATAGAGGTTCTTCGGGAAGAAGGTAGCTTCGACGATTGGCCGGGAGATGTCTTCTGGCATCATCATGAGGCTTTTCGTGCCTCGTCCAGTTCTCCCACATCGGGTCACAGCGGCGCCCGGCATCACATTGGTGATTCGGACTCCGCATTTGACGGCG
>PYLN01000053.1_pt1 | contig 12404 bp, 12 predicted proteins | sample 1675811 | NCBI WGS metagenome assembly PYLN01 (sample SAMN08732055, study PRJNA438928) | Freshwater metagenome, whole genome shotgun sequencing project. | isolation source: meromictic lake | place: Russia: Kandalaksha Bay | collected 2014-09
GGCGCTTTAATTAATTCTCAAATAGTGTATCTTTATCAGATAAGGTCCTTAAGTTAGCAACTTTTAAAAAAAATCCAAAGCCAAGTTTTATCAACCCTCTTTATGGCAGAACAAGAAGAAAAACAGACCCGCAGGCAACGGCAGCAAGAAAGACACAAGAGACCGACATCACAATCAGCATCTCTCTTGATGGAACAGGCTCCAGCTCGATAGAGTCGGGCATTGGGTTTCTCGACCACATGCTGACCTCTTTCAGCCGCCATTCAGGCATTGACATCACACTGCAGTGTCAGGGAGACCTCGTGGTGGACGACCATCACACGGTTGAAGACATTGCCATTGTGCTTGGCGGAGCCATTACGGAGGCTCTGGGAGAAAAGCGAGGCATTCGGCGATATGGGTGGGTAATGATCCCGATGGATGAAGCTCTTGCACGCTGTGCGGTTGATCTTGGAGGACGCAGCTGCTCGGTGTTCCGCGCTGAATTCAGCCGTCCGCTCATTGAGGGGCTCTCAACGGAAATGGTTGAGCACTTTTTCACCTCTCTTGCCGGGAGCATGAACGCCAATATCCACATAGCCATTCTTGAAGGACGCAATACCCACCACAAGATTGAGGCGATTTTCAAGGCGTTTGCTTATGCCATGAAAGATGCAATCAAGGTTGAAGGCAATGCCGTCCCCTCCACCAAAGGCGTTTTTTAGCGCATCCCCCTAAAGGAAGACAAAAAAACGATCTCAATAAAAAAAGGCTGCATCCATAAGGAAGCAGCCTTTTTTTATTTTCAGCGGGAACTCTCTTCAGCGAGAAACAACCTATTTGGCATAGGCAACTGAGCGCTTTTCGCGAACAATCGAAACCTTGATCTGCCCGGGATACTGAGCTTCAGACTCAATTTTATGGGCAATGTCGTGAGCGAGCACATCTGCCTGTGAATCGCTGACATTGTCGCCCTCCACAATCACACGGATTTCGCGTCCTGCCTGTAGAGCATAGGTTTTAATGACTCCGGGGAATCCTTTTGCTATCTCTTCAAGGCTCTCAAGCCGCTTCACATTGCCATCTGCCGTCATGGCACCTCTGGCACCGGGCCGTGAAAGGGAGATGACATTGGCCGCATCGACAAGCTCGGCGATGGGTGACTCTTTTTCAACCTCGCCATGATGTGCGGCAATAGCATTGAGCACGACCCCCGATTCATTGAAGCGCTTGAGGAAGTTGCGCCCCGATATGGCATGCGGCTCATCGGTTGCCGGCAGAACCAGGCCGATATCATGCAACAGACCTGCGCGTTTTGCGAGACGGGCGTCGAGCTTCAGCTCTGTAGCCATGACGCCGGCAAGCATAGCAACTTCGCGGCTGTGCTGCAGAAGGTTCTGGCCGTAGACCGTATGGAATTTCATTTTTCCGACCGTCTTGACAACCTCGGCAGGCATGTCGGGAAGCTGCAGCGATGAAAGCGCATCCTCACCGGCACTCATTATGACATCGGCAATCTCCTTGCTGGCATCCTCATAGGCTTTCTCAATGGCCACAGGGTGAATCACACCTTCTGAAAGCAGCTTCTGGAGTGTCAGCTTGGCAAGCTCGCGGCGAAGGGGATCAAAACAGGAGAGAATGACCACTTCGGGTGTATCATCAACAATGATGTCCACCCCGGTTGCGTTCTCAAATGCCTTGATGTTGCGGCCTTCCCTGCCGATAATGCGTCCCTTGAGCTCATCGGTCTGGATGTGTACGACGGAGAGGGCATTTTCAGTCGCCTGCTCAAAGGTGATTCTCTGAATGGCTGTAAGCAGAGTTTTTTCAGCAAGCCGTTCAGCCTCCTGTTCGGCCTCTTCATGAATCTGGTGAATGGTTTCCGTCGCCTCCTCACGCGCTTTCGAAATCATATTATCGATAAGCATCTGACGGGCGTCTTCCGACTGCAGGCCGCTGATGCTCTCCAGCCGTTCGTTCTGCTCAGAAATAATCCTTTCCAGCTCTGCGGCACGAAGCGTCACGCTCTCCTGAACCTGCTCGTTCTCCTTTCGCTGGTCCTGAAGCCTGCGCTCCATGTCGCGATTGTCCTGAGCCTGTTTTTTAAGCTGGCCCTCGCGCTGCTGAACCTGCTTCTGCATCTGGTTGAACTTGTTGTTCTTGATGACCACTTCCTGATCGAATTCACGACGCTTCTTTTTCCACTCCTGATTGACTTCCGTGACCTTGAGGTCCTTGTACTCATTAGCCTCTTTCTGAGCCTCCTGAACTATCTGCACTGCACGCTCTTCTGCTTCAAGAACCTTTGTTGTGCCAAGCCGTTCAAGAAAAAAAACGACCGAGAAAAAAACCTGCCGCAAAAAAAACAATCGATGCGGGAACAAGTAAAAACAGGTTGATGACAATTCCCATTACGATTCTACCTCCTTTTTATGCCCCGATCACTGAGCGGCGCATTTTAAACAAAAAAAATCCGCACCATCGCAAGATGTGTAAGATTCAAGAACCCGTGATACACGGTGGGTGCTTCCTTCAGGTTTTTTGCTTCCAATGGAACAGTGTCACCACAGTTCAGGGTATTTCGGAACCGGTCCGAAATCCTTCAAGGCCTGCAATCGTACAAGAAGAGTTCAGCTCCCGATAGAATAGTGTTAGTTCTTTTACTTACCGGACACCTCGACTGAATGGTGCGGACAAATTCGACTATCAATGTAACTGTTTATAGAAGACTCTCATCCATCAAACTGTTGAGTCCCGCTATTTTCTTCTGCAGCGCTGCAAGTTCGCCCTCAAGCTCAATCTGCTTCTCGGCAAGTATAACACCAGCGAGTACCGCCAGTTTCACCGGATCACAATTTGGAGCCTGTTTGGCATAATGCCGCATTCCGCTTTCCACCAGCCCGGCAGCTTTTTTTGTAAGCTCCGGAGATGACGAATTAAGTGGATAAGTGTCACCGTAAACAGTTACTTCAATTTTCTCCATCAGGTCTCTTATACGGTCTGATTGTTACGGAGTTCCATCTCAATCTTCTGGAGCAGAAGAAGCAGTTTCTGTTTCATCTGCTGCTTTTCAGCGTATGGCACCGGATCCGAGAGGCTTCCCTTTTCTTCATCCGGTGAAATCCCCGAACCACCGGGAAGCTTATAGGTACGAAGAATATTCTCAAGACTTGCAAGTTCGGACTTCAGAATCTCGTTCTCACGGCGGCTCTCCTGCAGCGACTCATGAGGGCCCGAATCTTCGCTTCAAGCTGACTCAATGGAGCAGCTGTATTCTCTCCTTCTCTTTCCGGCATGGAAACTTTTTCGTATCAGACCTGTCTAATGACCGCACCAAGCTTACTTTCAGCACTGTTCCCTATGGCAAGAACAATGTCATTGATTCTCTCATCCTGAAGCGTTCTCCCGTAATCGGCAATGTCCAGCCCGAGAGCCACACTCCGTTCACCTTCTCCACCACTCTGCCGTTCGAAAACATCGAAAACGGAAACATTCCTTATAAGGCCATCGCTTTCCCTCACAAGGTCTACAAGCGACTGCACGGAAACGCCTCCGGGCAGGATAAAGGAAAGATCCCTCTGTACTACAGGAAATTTTGACGGGGGTTCATAGGCAACAACCGGAGTGAACCCGGCCTCAAGAACCGAAACATCAAGCACAGCAACAAACACATCCTGTTCAATCCCGAACCGGGAAAGCACTTCACGCTGAAGCTGCTGAACCAGACCCACCCTTACGGTGCCGCTCTTCTTCCCTGCCATCAACGGCAAATCAATGCTGACAGTATTTTCATTATAAATATTAACAGCTGATTTATCAAGTAAATTCAGTTTCTCCAGCAGCATCTGGGCGGCACCAAGCGCATCATAAAAATCAATTCCGTCCGTTGGCTGGTTCCAGCTCCTTGGGAAACGGCTGCCACTGAGAGCAAAGACAAGTCCTTCTTTTTCAGAGAATGCATCCAGCGAAGCAGAAGAGGCGCGCTCATCATCAGGAACAGTCTGAAACGAACTGGCAACCTCAAACAGCCTCATGTCGCGGTTTCCGTGACGGATGTTATGGGCCATCACCTTCAGCATACCCGGCACAAGCGATGGACGAAGCACCTCAAGACCCTCGCTGATTGGGTTCAGCGCCGCAACAACCCTATCGGAGAAAAGCTCTGCCTCTTCCCGCTTCATGAGCGGTTTGTCAGCACCTCCCGGAAATTGAGCGCTACCATAATGGAGCGGAGAAAATCGGGAAAGAATTCCGGTATGCTGCGATGAATGGGATATGTTGCCGCCATTCGTGGCGACGCAGTGATATTATCGTACCCGTGAAGACGGGCAACCTCTTCAATCAAATCGATTTCTCCGATGACATCAACCCTGAACGATGGCACAGCAATATTCATACCCTCATCCGTTCGGGAGAGCACCCTGAAACCGATTCGTTCAAGCATTGCCTGCATAGAAGCTTCGCTGATATCGGTACCAAGCAGTGCATTGGCCTTCAGAGGACGGAACAACACCTCCCGGAGAGGAGGAGAGGCCTCACCCTTGTGGCATGCCTCAGCAACCCGGCCGCCGGCAAGATCAAGAATCATGGCAACGGCAGAACGGGCTGCCGGTAGCGTGAGGGAAGGGTCCACTCCCCTTTCGAACCTGTAGGAAGAATCAGAACTGATGCCTGCAAGACGGGCTGAACGACGAATCGGAGAGGAAGAGAAAGAAGCAACCTCAAGCAATATGTCCCGGCTCTCCTCCGTTACCGCTGAATCAAGTCCACCCATAACGCCGGCAATGGCCACAGGCCTGTGGGCATCACAAATAACGGGCATTCCCTTCTCCACCCGGCAGAGCTGCTGGTTGAGGCCATGAACTCACCCTCAATGTCGCTGCGGACAACCACCCGTTCACCCTCCAGTGTATGCAGATCAAACGCATGCATCGGCTGACCGAGTGCGTGAAGCATGTAATTGGTAATATCGACAATATTGTTCTTTGGACGCAGGCCGATACTTTCCAGCCTTGCAGAGAGCCAGGCAGGGGAAGGGCCAACCTTCACGCCCTCGATAACAATGGCCGCATAGGAGGAGCAGGCAGCACCATCAAGTATTTCAACACGCGAGCCCGTAGCGCTGAATTCTACTGGAGCGGCATCGGGCATTGCAATGTCTGAAGGTGAAACTACAAGTTCACGGGCTATGCCGAGATGCGAAAGCACATCCGGCCGGTTGGGAGTGACAGCTATTTCAAGAACCGTGTCAGCTTTAAGATAACGGGCAAAGGGCTCACCAACCACACAGGCTTCTTCAAGTTCCATAACACCGGAATGGTCACCAGAAAGCCCCAGCTCATCAGCAGCACAGATCATCCCGAATGATTTCTGTCCACGAATTTTGGAGGGTTTGATAACAAAAAGGCTTGCCATCCTCCACAGCAAGACGGGCTCCGGCCGTTGCCACAGGAACGAGCATCTCCGGCTTCACATTCGGCGCACCACAAACAATCTGCAGCGGCTCCGCAGCTCCTGTGTCCACCATGCATAGTCTCAGCCTGTCAGCATCGGGATGTGGCGCAACCTCAAGAATCCGGCCAACCAGCACTCGTTCATCGGGAAGCACAGTCTCATGAACCTCCTCAACCTCAAGGCCAAGAAAGGTCAAGCGATCGACAAGGGAAGGGATATCAGGAGAGAAAGAGGGGAGAAAATCCTTGAGCCAGTTGACAGATATTTTCATAAGAAGAAAATCTGCGTTCATGAATGAAATAAAAAAAGCCCTGCACCGCTAATGGACAGAGCTTTGAAGTGTGACCCCAACGGGATTCGAACCCGTCCCGCCACCTTGAAAGGGTGGTGACCTAACCGCTAGTCGATGGGGCCAAAAAACATGGGTGAATGAGGGGACTCGAACCCCCGACCTCCAGGGCCACAACCTGGCGCTCTAACCAACTGAGCTACAATCACCGTTGAAAACCTAAACTTCCGGACTTCCATTGGTGTGCCCGACTGGACTCGAACCAGTAACCCTCAGCTTAGAAGGCTGATGCTCTATCCATTGAGCTACGGGCACATCGACACTCCCGCTTCACTTGTGTCGGGGCACCGAGACTCGAACTCGGGACCTCCTGCTCCCAAAGCAGCACGCTACCAGCTGCGCCATGCCCCGTTCCTTCTTAACGGAAGGCTCCAAATATACCACTCGGTCGAGAAGAATCAAAGAAAAAATAACGATCCCACCAAAAAAAAGTGCTCCGCTTATTGTTCTTCCTCTTCGAAGGGGGTGAGAAGCCTGCCGCCCAGGCGCAACAGGTCGAGCTCGCGGATCTTCGCATCGTAGCGGGCCGATGCCCTGCTTTTTTCGGCCTGAATCAGATTCAGCTGCGCCTCCCTGAATGTGGTTCCGGTAACCTGACCAAGCACATAGAGCTCTCGGGTCCGGCTGAAATTCAGTCGGGCCGATTCAATGTTCTTCTCTTCGAAGCCGAGTACCTCCCGACTGTTCAACCATGATTCCCACCCGTCCCTCAGTTCCTGTTCGAGCTTACGGGCAGCCCTGTCATGGAGAAGGCGGCTGTTGAGCCATGCTATCCGGGCATTCTCTGTTTTTATTGCACTCTGGCGTCCGTTGAAGATATCCCAGCTCATCACGACAGCCGCAGATGTTCCGGGAGTCGTCTCATCCAGCCCGCATCACGGCCACCAGCGTAACGGTTGAGGCCCCATGCCGCCTGAAGGGAAACTTCGGGATAATGGTCTGAACGGGAAATAAGCATCGCGAGGCGGGAATCGCGAACCTCCCTGCCACTTGCCAGATATCCGGCATTTGCCTCGAATGCCCCCAAGCGTAATGAATCAAGGGGGGAAGAGCAGAAAACACAACTGAATCGGCAAGGGCGTACTGCCTGCCTACCGGCTGACCAAGCAGCACATTGAGCGAACGCATGGCACTTTCCCGTCCCAGACGGGCATTGAGAAGAGCTACATGATCATTGTTGGCATCCACCTCAGCGGAGAGCAGTTCCTGAGTGTTGGCCTGACCGTACTCGGCCCGAAGTCTGGCGCGCCGAAGACGCTCTTCGGAAATATCGACAGCCTGCTTTGAGGCATCAAGCTGGTCAAGGGAATTTGCTGCAGCAAAATAGGCCCTGACAACCTCCATCACAACTGTTTCAATGCGCTCCCGCGCCAAGAGCGCTCCAAGTCTGCCGCTGTTCTTCAGTCTGGTGAAAGTCCGGATGTTGCCGAATCCATCAAACAGGGTATAGCTGGCCTGCAGCTCCGCAACAGTGGTGGTCGACTCAAGCTCTGAAACTGCGCCTTCTCCAGGCTCTTTCCATGAAACCGACGAGACTGCCGAGACTTTCGGAAGAAGGCCTGCATTGCCGATATGAACACCATTTCGGGCAATCTCCTCTTCCCCTCTGGCAACCCGTATGTCGGTATTATTCTCCAAAGCATCGCGTAGCGCATCCTCAAGGGTGAGCCTCTCAACTGAAGGCGCCCGGAGAGGGGCTTCAGCGGCAGACACCCCGGAAGCAGCAAGAAAGGCCAGGACGAAGAGCAGGAAGAAAAAAGGACGCCCCATTCCCACTGAAAACCGACCATTTGACTGAGTTCCTATTGTTCACGACTAAAAGCTCCTCACGCCATGCCGGCTCGGCTCTTCAGGCGTTATTGGTCTCCGGGCGATGAATGAAAACAATCTGCGGCGTGCTGCATTATGCAGAGCAAGCAGCGCAGGGATAATGATCAATGTGAGGGTGGTGCCGAACAGGAGACCGTAGGCAACTGATATGGCCATCGGCGAGAGAAACTGCGCCTGACGGCTCTGCTCGAAAATCAGCGGACCCAGCCCGGCAATGGTGGTGATGGTTGTAAGAATGATGGGCCTGAACCGACTGAGACCAACCTCGTATAAGGCATTGCCAAAAGGCTCCCCCTCCTTTATTCTGCTGTTGAGGGTACTGATGAAGACCAGCGAATCGTTGACCACAATGCCGATGAGGCAATCACCCCGAAGAGAGAGAGGATGCTGAGAATGTAACCCTGAATGAAATGACCCCATGCCACACCTACAAGAGTGAAAGGCAGGAGCAGCATCACGAGGAACGCCTGACTGAACGAACGGAAAGTGACGACGATGATGAGATACATGATGAACAACAGCACCGGAAACGCAATGCGCATAGAACCTGTGGTCTTCCCGCTTTCACGGCTCTGCCCCTCGAAATTGAAGCTCACATCGGGATAGGCCGCCAGTACCGGCGGCATGATGCGTCCGGTGATGACATCAAGAAGCTGAGGAACAGAGGTCTTCGGGTCCGCAATATCCGCCTCTATCTTGACGACACGCTGAGCATCTATATGTTTAATTGAGGAAATGCCGCGGCTGACTGAAAGATCCGCAATCTCCCTGAGAGGAATCGTACGCCCGTCATCGAGCCTGATGAACATCGATTCGAGCGCTCCGATCGAGGAACGCTCAGCCCGACTGTAACGGACCCACACCTTCACTTCGTCAATGCCCCGCACCAGACTCTGAGCTTCGCTGCCGAAAAACGCGCTGCGCACCCGGCTCATGACCTCTCCGGTCGTCAGGCCAAGCCCGTAAGCCTTCTCCTTCAGCCGCACATTTACTTCCTCCAGGCCCGGCGGGTCGTTGTCAGCAACATCCTTGAGCTGCTCCATCCCCTTCAGTTCAGACTCAAGCATGCGACGGGCACCGTCAAGCTGAGCAAGGTTGTCGCTTTTGAGAGCTATGGAAACCGGCATACCCCAGAGACTCCCGCCACCAACAAGAAGCTTGTTTACCCCGGGCACCCTGCCAATGGCATCGCGAAACCTGTTGCCGGCCTCGAGGCTGCCTATCGAACGGAGCCGGCTCTCAACCAGAGTAACCCTCAACCCCCTTCATGCGCCTGCGGCCCAATATCCCGGGCAATAGCGCTCACCAGCCCCTTACCACCACCCGCACTTCTGCGATAGTCCTCATCGACAGATCTGATCTTCTGTTCCATAACGGCGAGCACCTCAGCAGTCACAACTCCCGGCGTGCCGGCAGGCATCTCGAGGGTAATCTGAACATTGTCGCGCTCGATGACCGGGAAGAAAGTCGCCTTGATCAACCCGCCCCGCATGGCACCGAAAGTAATGACAAGAAGCGCCACGGGCACAACAGCCGTGATAAGCGGGTTGGCAATGCTGAAGCGAAGGACAGGAGCATAGAGCACATCGCGCTGGAAATGGAGGAACTCCTCCGACTTCCGAAGCACCCATCCCTTCCCTTCAGGACGGCCGTGAAGAGCCTTTGAATGGGCAATGTGGGCAGGAAGGATGAAGATGCCCTCGAGCAGCGAAACAAGCAATGTCGTGGAAGCGACGAAGGCAATATCCTTCACCCGCTGGCCAAGATCGCCGTCAAGGAACAGGAAGAGGAAAAAAAGAACCACCGAAGTCAGCACCGCCGCCGTGACGGAAGGAATGACGGCCATGGTGCCATTCAAGGCAGCCTCGAGAGGTTTTTCGCCTTTTTCAAACCGCTGGTAGATGCTCTCGGCAATGACGATGCCGTCATCGACAATGATGCCACAACGAGTATCATAGCAAGAAGAGAGACCACATTGATGGAGAGACCGTAAACGGCACCGAGCATGAACATGCCCGCAAACGAGAACGGTATGCCGGCGGCCACCCAGAGAGCAAGACGGGGATTGAGAGAAAAGGCGAGAAAAAGAACAACGAGCACCATGCCAAAAAATCCGTTGCTGCTGAGAATTTGAGCCCTTTCCTTAACAATGGCCGATCCGTTGCGAAGTACATCGATGCTGATGTCTTCATGGCGACGGTCAAAAGCTTCAACACGGTCTCAACCTTCCCTACAATATCGAACATGTCCTCATCGGCACTGCGCTCAATATCAACAATAACGGCCGGCTTGCCATTGAACCAGCTCCTGTCGGATCGTCCGACCAGCGATCCCGAACATCAGCCAACTCACCCAGACGCACGACAGCGCCGTTTCCGCCGGAGCGGACCACAAGGTTGCGAAGGTCGTCAGCATAATAACCCTTGCTGTCTGCCCGTATGAGAAGCTCTTCGCTGCTCCCCCTGATGGTCCCGCCCGTAATCTTGATGTTGGCCCTGCCCACAGCCGCAGCAACTTCGCTGAAAGTTATGCCATAGGCCCGCATGTCATTTTCCCGCAGACCGACCTCAATCTCCTCCAGGGGAAACCCGCTTATGGTTATCCTGGTCGCTGACCCGCTGTTGCGCAGCTCGCGTTCAAGGCTTCGGGCGTACCCTTTCAAGGTGTTGAGATCAACATCGCCATACATGGAATAGGCGATGACAAAGTCCATCCGCTCCTGCTTGTAAATCCTCAACTGCTCGAGTTCAGCGGGAAAAGTGCTTATCTGGTTGACCGAATTGGTCACCTCCTGCAGAAGATCGTCGGGATCGAATCCCTTCTTGAGTTCAACAGTCACCGTCATGCTGTTTTCAGTCGACACCGATGTCACCCGGTCAATGCCGCCAACTCCTTTCAACCGGTCTTCGATCTTGAGCGTGACCGCCTCCTCAATCTCCTCGGGCGAAGCTCCCGGATAGAGCGCGCTTACATAGATGAAATTGGGCGGAATGTCGGGGAAAAAGGTAGTCCTGATCTGGGTGAAGGCAACCAGACCGAAGAGGATGACAGCAAGGAAAAGCACATTGCCGAGCACCGGGTAGCGGACGAAATGACGGATGATGCTCTTCACTCTGCCCTTCCCGATGATGAGCGTTTCAGGAGATGCACCGCGTTCATGCCTTCCCGCAGGCCGGCATCGGGATCAAGCACAATGAAGGTCCCTTCATCAAGACCACGGACCGCAGCCCTGTCATCGGAAGCCATAACGACCCTCACCTTTTTGAGAGCCACCAGCGAATCCTCAATCACAAAGATCCGGTCATCCTGACGCAACAGCCTGCGGGGCACCACAAAAGCGGAGTCCATGGCAATCTCCTGGCGGGCAGAAAGAAACATGCCGTCACTCAAGCGAGAATCATTCACCTCAACATAGACAGACACGGTCTGTGTTGCAGAGGAAATCGCCTTGTTGACACGCCTGACAACCCCCTTGAATGTTCCCCCGATATCTTCGGAAGAGAGCATCACAATGCTTCCCGGCTCAAGAAAACCCGCGTCACGCAACCCGACACTGACCTCGAGTTCATAACGGCCGGGGGCAGCAAACTCACCGATTTTCTGACCGGTTCTGACGAGAGTCCCGGGATTGATGGCAGAAAGGGTAACCTGGCCATCGAACGGAGCAGTTATGCGGTAACGCCCCAGCGTCTCTTCCATGCTCCTGACCGCATAGAAGCTGTCGTATATGCCTCGGGCCGCAAGATAGTTGCGCTCACGGTCCGACGCCGGAGCGGGCAATGACGCAAGCGGCGCGTCGATACGGAACGCTCCGACATGGGCCTTCCACTTTTCAGCCTCATCGGGAAAATCAATGATCAGGTCGGGAAGAACCAGAGTGAGCTGGCTCAGAAGCCGGCTTTTCTCGGCAAGAACGCTGTTACGGTAGACCCCGTCATCGAGCAGAAGCAGGGTCTGGCCTTTCCGAAACCCGCTCCCCTCCCTGAACGGGCGCGCAGCATCACGGAAAACACCCGAAACCTCAGCGTAGATCTCTATTTTCCGGAGCGCTTCGATGGGACCGCTCATCTCCAGCGGAAGAAACACCCTGCCATTGGAAACGGTATCGAGAGGAGCCGGCTGGAAGGCGAAAGCTGAGGAGACCTCAGGCTTTTTGGCCGAAGGCTGTTTCCTGCCAAGGAGAGCTGCAATGACAAATCCGGCAAGGAGAATAGCCAGGGCAGCAATAAATGAAGGCAACCGTTTTGAACGCATGAACTATGATAATGAAAATAATCTGGCGCAATAGAAAAGCGACAGAGAGCAGGCTCAGTCAAGCATGTTGAAAAAACCGGCCACAATTGATTTGAGGTTGTCGTGGACAATCATATCCAGTGCCTCCCCCGGTGAAACAATCCTGCGGCGGCGCTGGTGCATTTCGTCCCACTCGTCAAGCATCGTCTCTATATACAGCGGATAGACCTCAACAGAAAAATGCTTCCCGAATTTTCGATACCGGTACTCCCCCGCCAAATCCTGAGAGACCGTTCCAATGAGACCCGCCTCCTCATACGCCTCCTTGGCTGCTGAATCGGCCGGAGAAAGCCCCTTGACAATATAGCCCTTGGGGATGATCCACCGGTCTGAACCTCTTGCCGTAATGAGCACCACACGATCGTCCAGAACGGGAATGACCCCCGACTGCCTGAATGGTCTCTTCAACCTCCCGCCATAAGTTCGTCATATTGATACATCAAAGATACTTCCGGCCTGCGACTGCGCTGCGCCGGAACGGGGCATCAATCAGGGGTCA
>PYLN01000054.1_pt1 | contig 12329 bp, 16 predicted proteins | sample 1675811 | NCBI WGS metagenome assembly PYLN01 (sample SAMN08732055, study PRJNA438928) | Freshwater metagenome, whole genome shotgun sequencing project. | isolation source: meromictic lake | place: Russia: Kandalaksha Bay | collected 2014-09
AAACTCCTCGGAACACACACAAATCAAGACCACACAACGCTATGCCCACCTTAGCGACGACTCGCTCCGCTCGGCAGCCAATGAGGCGTCGAAAGTAATCCAGCTAGGATACCGGCTAAAACACTAAGGCAAGCACGAAAAACATTCAGCTTCGGTCGGTTTATGTTGCCGATACTGTGAGTGCAGGAGATCTTACGGCCCCATCCATGACTATTGTTTCGCGTTTCGCACAGTGATCTCCCCAAAACACATCGCATGGGTTGCATCACTTTTGCAATCCCGCCGTATTTTATGTATAATTACAACCTTCATTCACATCAAAGACTCCATACCCATGCCCCAGATCACCATCGACGGAAAAGAGTACGATACCGACACCCTCACCGACGAGGCAAAAGCGCAGCTGATCTCGTTGCAGGTCTGTGATCGCAAAATCGCCGATCTCAACGCCGAAGCCGCTATCCTTCAGACCGCACGAAACTCCTACGCAGCGTCACTGCGCACCATCCTGAACGAGAACGACTGACGTCACCATCAGCATAGCCCCTGGTGCCACGTTGTGCTGGGGGTCTCTTTCGGCTCCCCTCGTCACGTGTTGTGTGTGGCGAGGGTCCGTTCAGCCCTGTGGTCGGCTCCCTGATTATGGGGCTTCGTTATCTGGCGTTCTCGGCTCTTCCGGGGCGGCTCAACTCCGAGAAGGCTATCAGTACGAAGAATCAAACTCTCATATATGCAGCACGCTGACCAAGTGCAGGCACAGATCGTCGCCCGCTTGAAGAAACGGCACATTACCTATGATGCCGAAACCACTACACCGTTCGCTACGCCAGCCAGCAGCCCTCAGAGAGAAGAACCCTTTGCTAACAGGAGTTGCTCGACGAGTTGACCCTGCACGCCATCCGTTACGGGGTCGAGACCATCAATGAGCAGACCTATATCGACATGGTCGCTTCTACCAAACAGGTCAGCTAACAGAGACAGCGATGCCAATGAACGGGAGCTCCGGAATACTCACTGGCGCAGCTCGCCATGGGTGAGAATCCTTTCGAGGCCATGAAGGCACTCCGGACCGTCCCTACGTTCAAGCAGTTTGTCGAGGAGTCCTACATTCCGCACATCAAGGGCTACAAGCGGTCATGGACCACTGATATGAGCCTGCTGAAAAACCATCTCCTTCCGGAACTGGGTAAGATGCACATGGACGAGATCACCCGCCGTCACATGGTGACTCTCTTCAGTCGCCACCGTGAGGCCCACATGCCGGGCTCCACCAACAGGATCATCATCCTCTCGCGCTATATCTTCAACTGTGCCATCAAGTGGGAGACGCAGGGGATTGTCAAGAACCCTACCTCCGGTATTGAGCTCTACCCTGAAAACAACAAACGTGAGAGATACCTAACCAATGATGAGGCGGTCAAGCTCTTCGAGGTACTGGAACAGTCCGAGGCCAAGCAGTTGAAGTACATCATCTCCATGCTGTTGCTGACTGGAGCCAGAAAGAATGAAGTTCTGCACGCCAAATGGTCAGACTTCGATCTGGAGCGCAGGCTGTGGAAGATCGAGTTCAACAAGTCAGGCAGGACCCGCTACGTACCGATCTCAGATGGCTCTATACAGGTCTTGGAAGCCGTGCCTCGTATAGCCGGCTGTGAGTACGTGTTCGCCAATCCCGACACGAAAAAGCCTTTTGTCAGTATCTTTTATGCTTGGGACACAGCGAGGAAGCGGGCAGGGCTGCCAGACCTCCGGATCCATGACCTGCGCCATTCTTTCGCATCATTCCTGATCAACGGCGGCAGGAGCCTCTACGAGGTACAGAAGATCCTCGGACACACGCAGGTGAAGACCACCCAGCGGTACGCGCACCTGAGCCACGACTCGCTGGTCTCCGCTGCTAACACAGCCATGAGGTCAGTACCGCTGATGCAGTTGATGCCGAAGCAGGTTGGGGACGTGGCGCTACTGGGAGTGAAGGCGGGATGACACCGCGTGCTGCCGTGCTACCCTGGCAAAACGATGGGGTGGCACACCCCCTAAAACGAAATCGGCAGCAACTGCGATATCGAGCCTCTAACACCGCTAAATTTCAGGAGTTTAGACCAAAACAGTTGTGCCTATAGATAACGGTATGCCGAGATGTCCTATTCTTCCGAAATTCCACTTGCAGGATGTAGGCATATTTGCTAACTTTGCTCTATGAAATTCGAAATCGAATACTTCCACCCTCGGGTCAAAAAAAGCGAATTAAAGGAGGCAAGCAATGGATGACATCACATATCAGCCTGTGAAGCATGACCAAGAAGAGTTCCTGCGCGAGGGAATGAAAAACAAGGAATTCAGGGAGAGCTATGAAGCCCTTGAGCCAAAGTACGCATTGATCCGAGAGTTATTGGCTGCCCGTAAGCAATCAGGGCTGACTCAAGAAGCTGTGGCGAACAAAATCGGAACCACCAAGAGCGTAATATCCAGACTTGAGGGAAGTGGCAAACACTCCCCATCAGTAGAGACATTAAGAAAATACGCCAAAGCTGTCGATTGTGATCTGGTCATCAAACTGAAACCAAGCAAAAAACACGCTAAGGCTTGACCCCAATAGACACCATAGGATCCATTACCCTCGCCTCAACCGCGGGGGTTTTTCATTGCCCGGCGGTGCTGTGGTGTACTTGGTGCAGGTGCGTTTCACTAATAAAGTGCCAGAAAATATATTTTCTGTAACTGGGACACAGAACCTTAACAGAAATCGACATGAATCAGCCATCAGTTGATGGGAGGATAATTCAACAGGCGCTAACCCGCAGGGCGGATCAACTGGCGCCGGAGGTTCGGCGTCAGGCTCCGTTGAGTAGGGTTCAAGATCCTACTGGAAGGCAAAGCCTGGATCTGCCATTGATCAAGCCTGAAAAGTTAATCGCCCTTGAAAATATTCAGGTAGACCTTCGAGAGTACGGCCAGAACATCCCGTCTCAGGTGCTTAGGAATATGCGGAATGATCAACTGCATCTCCTCATTGACGCTGTATCAGAGCTGATCCGTTACCATGAGGCCTTCCTGAAGAATCATTTTCTAAGGGGAAGCAGACATTCGTCGGGCAGGAGAGACTTGCGCTGGAACAACTGCGGCACATTCTATCGGGGAACGACCAAAATAGCCCAATAATAGCAGGGGCGAGTGAGCGACCGGGAGGATTCACTGGTTTTTGTTTAGGGAAAATTGAAATGATGGATTCCACAACTAGAGAACAGTTTTTATCCACGAACAGAGGGGAAGGAACTTTTTATCACTTCCAAGTGGACTGGAAAAATGAGTGGAGGGCATTGGGGAATAAAGCTCCATCAAATGCCGGTTCGGCTATTTCTCATGCAAAAAAAAAATACCTCTCCCTGTATCCTCCGCAAAAGGATTGATTCAATTCTCAATTCTATAAAGTCTGTAATCCCATTTGTAAAATCATTTGCAAGCAGAATCATCCTCATGCAAATGAATTTTACAAATGGATATCACATCTCCCCCTTGCCAGCGAAGAAGTATTTCTCTACGAAGAAACTTCTCGCGTTTCTCCCCGACACTGCGGGGTTAACCGCAACAAAATCTACTGTTTTCAAGCGGTCAATCCAAGGGATAAACCCCTGCATTGAGAGCGGCAACGCTCAAGGGAGGGAACAATGAGCTTCATTGACAACATTCAGGCCCCCGACGGGGCGAAAAAATTATTTTCCGGGCAAGTTCCGGAGCAAACGCACCTACACCAAGTACACCACAGCACCGCGACCGCTGCACCTGATCTTGTTATGCAGAACATCGCCGTTGTTGAGGACGTCATCCGGCGAGGCAAAGACGATGCCGGGCTTTATGGGAGCCCTGAGTTTCTCGCCGCCGTTAGGCATATCAAGTGCAACGACTTGCCGGCATGGATGCGCCTTCGATCTGAAATAAAGCGAGAGAAACCAAGCGGCGTGCGGTTGCTGGACATCGACCGACTTTCTGACGAAGAGGACGACTATTTCGTCGAAGTTCGACCAAATACATCCGACACGCTTGTCAGAATTGTCAAAAATTCCTGTGAGCTTTGTTTTGACGAGGATCTCCGCGAGGCGTTTGTCACCATTCCTGAAGTAGGTACGCTCCGCGTCCAGTCACAACGTTGCGCAGAGTGGCTCGGGCATCAATACTATAAGGAGACGCAGACATCGGCGAGTGACAATGCCCTGAAACAAGCGAGCGCCACCATCTCCGGACTCTGCCGGTACGAGGCGTGCAAGCCAAGGTGTTCCTCCGAGTAGGCCGGCATTCCGACACCGGCGCGTATTATCTCGACAACGTTGGTGAGAACGGCGCAAGCGCCATTGAAATCACCGCTACCGGCTGGCAAGTGGTGGACGACTGCCCCCTGAAGTTCTGGAGGCCAGCCTCTGCAATAGCTTTCCCGAAGCCAATACGTGGAGGCAACCTTGACCAGCTATGGGAACTCGTGAACATTCCCGAAAGCGCAAGACTGCTTGTGCTGGCGTGGATTTTAGAGGCCTTCCGACCGGAAACGCCCTATGTGATTCTTGAGCTGATTGGGATTCAAGCACCGCAAAATCGACCACGCAAAAGCGTTTCGTTTTACTGATCGATCCCAGCTCGATGCCCCTGCGGTCAAGTCCGAAAAGTGTCGAGGACTTATTTGTCAGCGCAAAAAACAACCACCTTGTCAGTCTTGACAATCTCAGCTTTTTAACCCCTGCACTGCAGGATGCGCTTTGCATCATGTCGACAAGCGGCTCTTATGCGAGGCGAAAATTGTATACCGATGGAGACGAATCGGTTTTTCAGGTGAAGCGTCCAACCGTGCTCAGCGGCATCAATAATGCCATCACCGCGCAGGATTTGATCGACCGGACGATCCACATTGAGCTTCCCCAGATCGAAAGCCGCAGGCTCGAGACCGAATTAGATAAAGAGTGGGATGAAGCTTGGCCAGAGATTTTCGGAGCGTTGCTGGACCTGTTTGTCAAGACGCTAGCTCAGCTCAAAAAAGGCGTTGACGTTTCAGTTTCGCGCCTTCGGATGGCCGACTTCCATCAGCTCGGTGAAGCTATGGCTCAGGCGATGGGGCATCAGCCGGGTACTTTTACCGCGTTGTATGCGGCTAACAACCGTCAATCCATTCTACGAGCGGTGGAAAGCAGCCCCGTGACGGCTGCACTCATTGAAATGGCCCAGAACTCGCCAACCCACAACGTGTTTGAGGGCTCATACAAAGCACTGCTCAACGCACTTGAGCATCATCGTTTTTCATTTGAGGATTGGCCTCGTGGTCCGAAGGGACTGGCCAATGCCCTTAAGCGACAAGCACCAGCGTTACAGGTTCTTGGCATCTCAGTTCGTCATAGCGGTCGAAACAAGCACGGCAGCATCGTGATTATTGAGCGAACTGGTGCGGAGAATACCCCTGTAGCCATGAGCGGGGGGTTCTGATGCGATCGGCAACAATTATTCTATCGATTAGCGAGCACACCAACCCAGCGATGGGTTATAAGCCTGTCCGGGTGGCTTTCGAACGGTTGGCGGACGTCGTTCAGGCCGACGTTCGGTACTCTGCGACAACGTTTCGAAATCAATACCGGAATGGCACAAACGCCGAACAGGGACAGGAGCTCATCATCCTCGACTTCGATGATGGGCTCACGATTGCAGAGGCCATGGTAGCATTCGAGGAGTATTTTGGGCTAATCGCTACGACAAGGAATCACAGGAAAGCCAAGAACGGCATTGTTGCTGAGCGGTTCCGTGTGATCCTGCCGACCAGTACACCGATAACCCTTGACATAAAGCAGTTTAAAATGATGATGACTGAGATTATGCAACGTTATCCGCAGGCTGATCGGGCTTGTAACAACATCGACCGGATGTATTTCGGCGCACCCGGTGCTGAAGTCCATTTCCTGGCTGGCACAAGGCTTTTTGACTGGCAACCGGTTTACCTGAAGGCAGTCGAGCGTCGGCAACAAGAATGGTCACGGATACGGCGATCAAGTAGAGCGCCATCCCATCACGACCTTGAAGCCCTAACTCTTCAGGTTGAGAAGAAGGAGATTGATTTAACCGAAAATTATGAGACTGGATCCGTATCGGTTTCGTCCTGAACCATGAGTTCGGGCCACACGGTGAGCCCTATTTCCACCGGTTGAGTCAATTCCACCCGGGCTATGATCCGCTGAGTGCTCCAAGAAGTATGAGCAGTGTGCTTCAGATGGACAGGTCACACTCGGAACGATTTTTTACTTGGCCAGACATGCCGGAATATCCGTTGGACAGCGCAGCCTTAAGAGGAGAAAGCGGTGGCACCGCAAAGCAAAACACCATTGACAATTCACAGGAGACACAGCCATGACAAAAAAAACAATAGCACCACGCCAAGAGCTCTTCTGCCGGGAATACCTCGTAGACCTGAACGCTAAGCAAGCAGCTATAAGGCTGGTTACAGCGTCAAGACAGCCGAAGTACAGGGTTATCAATTACTACAGAAACCTTTAGTGCGCTCAGCAATAGCCGAACTGCAGGAAAAGCGGGCTAAGAAGATTGATGTGACTTCGGAATACGTCCTGAGGACGATCGTCGAGACCATTGAGCGCTGCAAGCAGGCAGAACCGGTCGTCGATAAGAACGGCGTGCACGTGTTCGATGTCCTTGAGAGCGGTGAGCTGCGGCCGGTGTACAAGTTCGACGCCCGTGCCGTGTTGAAGGGAGCTGAGCTGCTCGGCAAGCATCTTGGGCTGTTCGTTGAAAGGCGGGAAGTGACCGGTAAGGATGGAGCGCCTCTGTTTCAAGAGACATTGAGTGCGGGCTTACGGTGCCTCAGCGATGAAGAATTAAACGACTTTCATCGGTTGATGATGAAGATCACCGAATGTGAGGGGCGAGCCGATGACCCCCATACAGTACCGTAGAACCACGATCCCCCTGCAAGACGATTGGAACAGATAATGTTTTGCCTCAGCTGGAAACTGGAGAATCGTGTCTGCTGAGTGATTGGGGTGATGGTATCTGCTGTCGTCGATGTCTTTCCGGAAGCAAGGGCGGCCAGGGCATCTTCCAGATCTGACCAGTTGGCGCTCACTGGCACATAGTCATCAACGGCGTGGTACACATCTGGCGCAGCTTTCGAGCAAAGGTGCGGAAATCCGAAAACTGGGTCGGCATCCCGTGATGGAGATCGAAGCCGTTGCCTATGACGTACAGCTTGTCGTGCAATGTGCGCCCCTCCTGAAGAGTTTTTCCCTATGGTAAGTCAGGGGCGCGACATTGGCCTCACTCAGCCATGGACACCACCTCCACCGCCTCCCGCAGCCTTTCCCGGCTCAGATGGGCATACCGGCTGGTGGTACGGATGTCGGCATGACCCAGCAGCTCCTGCACCTCATACAGGCTGCGCCCGGCGTTCACCAGAAAGCTGGCAAAGCTGTGCCGCAGGTCGTGAATACGCATCTCGGGCAGGCCGGCTTCTTTGCGGGCGGTGTCCCAGCTGTAGAAGATGGAGACGAACGGCCGCCCGGTACGCGGGTTGGCGAAGATGTGCTCAATCGCCGGGTCGGCTTTCTCCTGCAGATCCTGCAGCAGCCTGAGCGCGTTCGTAGCAGGCGCGGGCATTCGTCAGGAAGCCGTAGTTGGACAGTAGGGTACCGATGTCGAGCAACAACGCAAAGTCGTTCGTTTTTCCACCTAGCGCTTCACACAGCGCTCGCATATCGGAAAAACATCCTGCTGTGCCATGGGCTATTGCAGTCTGCAGTTGTGGTGCTGCTTCCAGAGTCGCCACCCCATTAAAGATTTTTTCAGAAGAGCCCGGTTGATAAGGCAATTATGAAAAAAACCTGCCCCTCGTGGGAAGGGCAGGGTTCAAATACTTCAACCTCATGCTATCTGCAGTGCTTGCAGAATCGGTAGCTGCTTTTGAGCGAAGGATGTGGCTTGGTCAGTCAACTCGGCGAGGTTTTCTTCAGCAGTCTCGAGCGTTCGTCCTTCCTTGATCAATTTCTGCCCTTGTGAAGCAATAATCTGCCAGACGAATTTCGACCACTCGGCGGGATGCTTCTTGCCTTGAGCTAGGCTGAGCAGAAACAGCTGTTGAAAGCGGTTGACGGCAAAGCCCCGCCGGTGACTGGACTAGCAAGATAGCCTATGTCGTTACTACCACGGGCTTTGTTACACAGGTAGGCGTTTAGTTTCTCGGTCTGCACTTTGACCTTCGCGATCACACTGTCGTCCTGCACAAGCCCAAGATTGGCTGTCCCGGTCAAGGCCAATATGGCCTGGATAATTTGGCTTAAGGCTATACTCTTGTGCTTTACCAATTGCTCGATCTGCGCCAGTGTTTTGGGCTTGTGATCAGCCAACAGATCAAGGATCGGAGCATAAATTTTGTCACTCAGTGCAGCCTCACCTAGGCTGCCATTGACCTTAAGCAACACGTCCGAACGAGGCACAAGAAGCAGGACCCGAACCTCACGCAATCCCTCTGTTTGCTCCAAAACATTTAGTTTGCGGAGCCCTTTTACCCAGTAATCCTTTCGAAATTGCTAGTTAACCATGAAATCCCTTGTCGTTTCGCGGAACATTGTATCGGGGATTTCATTGAGGAAGACCTGCTGTTCGGGGGTGAGGTTCAAGCCGTCTATGTGTTCCAAGTAATTGGCAGAACAGGCATACTGAACCTTAGCACCTTCCATCAATGCGGCCATTGTAGAAAAGTGCATCGGATGCCAATCGCGGTTAAAGTATTCATGTGCCAAGTACTGGCGGTTTTGGTCCTTCATCTTCTTGAGGCGGTCAGCCACCGAGGGGTTGGCTCTGCCGAAGATGGGATTGGTGGCCAGCAGTTTCTCGGCGAAATCCAAGGCGCCGTCGATGCGACTGACGATACCGGTACCTTCGGCGCCAATAATCTCCGCATGTTCGGTCATCAGGTGGCGCATCGGGGCAAAGGCCGCCCAGCCGGGGAAAGTGTTGTAGCTGATGTAGAGGACACCACCGACCTTGAGCTTGCGACCGCCGAACTCGATCAGGATGCTCGGACGCACGTAGCTGTCGGTGTTTTCTACCGCGCTGGGGTAGAACACCCACAACTTCTCAGCGTCATCGCTGACCTCGATGCTGATGGGCTGCGTGGGAAGCGCTGTGGCAAGCGCTGCCTGCAATGCCGGCGCCAACTCGTCGATGACGTGCGTCGTGAGCGCCGCCTTCAATGCGTCCGACAATTTGCCGCGCTGGTTGTTGCTGGTAATCGATTCCAACTCGGGGGCATCCGCCACCAGGCTGCGGTAATCGACAGTGACGTCGATGTCCTCGGAGAAACGGTCAATCGCCTTGTAGACCTTGGACAGCGAGGTGCCGCCCTTGAAAGCCATGGGCTTGCGGCAGGGCAGCTGAAACAGGATGTCGAGCACCTGGCACAGCCAGATATCTTTTTCGAGGATCTCAGCCCGGCGGCCCATCACAGGCGCCAGGCTCTGGAGCACATCGGCTTGATCGCTGACGGGCAGGTCGAAGTAGTTCTCGCGGTGCATGTCAGCCATGCGCCACCGTAACTTCCTCATACCGGCGCAGGGCTTCCACCATCCAGGCTGGCATCGAGCCTTGGCGCTGCGTAATGCCTCGAATTCGATCTGTGGCAGCTTGGCAGCGATACGCTCGAACGTGGCCGGCGTGACTTGCCGACGGCCGAGATACCAGAGGCCGATAACGCTTGGCCCGCTGGGCGACCAGCCAGTGCGAGCTTGCGCACGGCGACGTGCTGCAGACGCACCTGCAGCTTGCCCATCCGCACGGTGTGAGACGAGCCGGTGGTGTAGAAGATCGGCTGAGCCGGTACTTGGGTGCTGAAGCCAAAACGACGAGCGGCCTCGGCCCCGAGGCGCGTCGCGACTGGAGAGGATCGGCCATGAGCTACCACATGCTTGAAAGAATTGGCCGCATCCCGCTCTCTCGCCACTTCAGCCTGCGGCAATTCCTCTATTCAGAGATCGCAGCAGCCCACAACATTCCGAATGTGCCAGACGATATTGAACTGGCTGTAGTGACGGGCACGCGCCTTTGTCAGGACATCCTTGAACCGATTGTCGACCTGTTCGGGCCGATCATCATCCGCTCCGGTTACCGGTCTACGAGGCTCAATGCGTTCGGCTGCGAGCACAGGCTTCGCTGCGCATCCAACAAGCGAAACCGCGCCTACCACATCTGGGATCAGCGCGATCACAACGGCCATACCGGAGCTGCTGCCTGCATTGTCATTCCTGAAGCCGCAGAGCGCTATCGCCCTGACCAGATTGACGAGCTTGCAAGCGTTCTGCACCGGCACCTGCCTATCACCGCATGACCTTCTTCCGCCAGCACGCCTGTTTGAACATCGGCTGGCATGAAGCACCGCGCCGGGAAATCCTCCACTACTGCCCAAAACCAAGGTGGATCTTGAGGGACGGACAAGAACTGAAACTATGAACCCCGGTGCATCACTCGGATCACGACCATATACAGGCGGAAACACCAATGACCTCCAAGCTGGAAGAAATGGAACAGCTCATCAAACACCGGCCAATGCGCCGTCTCTTTCTCAAGCTGGTTGAACGCTCACTCAAGAAAGACTTGACGCCGTCACAGCATGCCGTGGTCGGCTTCATCGCCGACAGGACCCTACGCTTTAACAAGTTATGGGAACGCATCACCGTCCATCAGATATGCCACGGCATCAGGACCCGCGATGGATTGTGGATCCACCGGGGTATCAGGATCAGCGAGCGTCAAGCGCAGCGGGTGCTGGAACAATTGCTGAATGGCAATGTAATCCTACGAAAGCCTATCAGGGCGACAGGCCAGACAACCTACCAGTACGCGATCAATCTAGAGTGCGAACTGTTCCGAGCAGGAGACATGATGGACTTCAATACCTACGAAGATCAGTTCGACCCGGACCACACAGACCCCGGCCTGACAGAGGATCAACGCAATCTGCTGAGGGAGGACCAGCTTCATTGAGCAGCCAGCGTTGGCCAAAACACTACGACAATATGTCAGTGCACCTACGTCATATTGTCAGACAGCCTACGTCAATATGTCGTATGCGCCCTGACAATATGGCAGTACATAACAAGAGATAAATAACCAGAGATCAAACCAGCAATGAAGAATTGCGCACTGTTCTGACGAACAGCCCGCATTTGAGCGCTAACAGGTCTCAGGAGTAATGCAATAACACCTCTCCCCCTTGAGTTATGAAACTAATAGCCTCCCTGAAACCAAGCCCGTACATAAAGATCGCAGATTTCAAAGATGCGTTTCTCCATGATACGAACGCTTGCTTTCACCGTCGCAACATAAATCAATTCTAAGAGCCATACAGGAGCATAATTATTGAGATGGGCTGGGGCCATTCGAAAGCCAAACGCTTCTCAGAAGAGCGCTCTGCCAACACTGGAATGCATCTGAGGGCAGGCTACAGACAACGAGGGGACTGACCATTGACAAAGACCGCCAATCGCCGAAGGAACCAAGAAGCGTCACCCGTGGCGCTATCCAGCACCGCTCGGTTCCTGCTGAAGCGCAAGCCCGTTTGGACTGATACATATCCGGGCGACCTTACTGATCTATGGGTGGAACACATCGCCCCCATGGGTGATATCCTGATCCACACCACCTGCTACCCGCACGCGGTTCTCAACAGCAATCGCATCAAGCGGCCATCAGTCGGGTATCAATACGTTTCCCTGACACGATCCCCCGCTTTTGCTGAATATTGGGCGCGCAATCACCGGCCAGACGACGAAGGGTTTGCCGCGCACCTATTGCTCGACAGACGCAAGCTGCAGCACCGGTACAAGCTGGAAACATTTCGTGATCCATGGAACGGATCAAACGGCGCGACAGGCGAACACCACTATGAATGTGAGGAACGCATTGCCCGAGATGTCTTTCCACTCTTCGATTTCATGCTTGGCGTGGTGTTCACCAAGGCGCGGCAATGAAATTGAACCCCGGTGCAAATCACTCTGATCGGCTACCATCGTGCGACACGATATCGTTGAAACTCATGTCCGTGATGTCCGTTCCATAGGGACATTTGTCCGCAGCTTGTCCGAGCACCTGAAACAGGCCGCATTGTATCTTTGGCGAATTGACCCCGGCGATACACCCCAAACACAAAACCCCGCCACACCGGAAACCGGCAGGACGGGGTTTGGGTTCAAACCATACGGCTTGGACTGGAGCTTAGTTCTTAGGCAATGCCGCTGCCAACGCCGCCGCGTACGCATTGCGTGCCGTCTGCAGAATACCGATATCCTGCTGCA
>PYLN01000055.1_pt1 | contig 12249 bp, 21 predicted proteins | sample 1675811 | NCBI WGS metagenome assembly PYLN01 (sample SAMN08732055, study PRJNA438928) | Freshwater metagenome, whole genome shotgun sequencing project. | isolation source: meromictic lake | place: Russia: Kandalaksha Bay | collected 2014-09
CGTGGCTTCGCCAGCAGGGTTCTGAATGAACATTCGTAAGGGTACGCCGACATGTTCGGGTTTCGGGGGAGAGGGAGGCAATCCATCGCCTTTCCAGCCTCTGGCTGAGAGGGTCCGGCCCCGTTCACTTGACGATATGAGGGGGCAGGAGCATCTGCTTGGTCCGGATGGTCCGCTTCGCAGGTTTCTTTCGGGAGGCCAGCTCCCCTCAATGATATTCTGGGTCCTCCCGGAACCGGAAAAACGACGCTTGCCGAGATATGCGCTTCGGCTCTCGGGTTCCGCTTTGAAACCCTTTCGGCTATTGACTCCGGAGTGAAGGAGGTACGCAGGGCTCTTTCCGATGCGGCTTCTGCCAGGGAAAGGGGCGAACGAACGATTCTCTTCATTGACGAAATCCACCGGTTCAACAAGGCTCAGCAGGATACCCTGCTGCATGCCATTGAGCAGGGTGTGGTTGTGCTGATTGGAGCGACTACGGAAAATCCTTCGTTCGAAGTGAACGCCGCATTGCTTTCCAGAATGCAGGTCTATATTCTCAAACCGCTTACGGAGGATGATATTGCTTCTCTTATCCAGCGGGCCATGGACGGCGATTCCCTTTTTGCTTCCCGGAAGGTGGAGCTTGAGGATCCCGGATTTCTGCTCCGTTTCGCTGGTGGCGACGCAAGAAAGGCCCTCAATGCACTTGAGGCGGCTATGTCGCTGGTGCCGGAGGGGGATGGGCCGGTTCAGCTCACTGCCGATGTTTTTGAGCGGGCTCTCCAGCATCGGGCTCCGATGTATGACAAGGGGGGGGAGGCCCATTACGACACCATTTCAGCATTCATCAAGTCGCTGCGGGGGTCTGATCCAGACGCTGCCTTGTTCTGGCTTGCCGGATGATTGATGGAGGGGAGGACCCGAAGTTCATCGCACGGAGGCTGGTGATTTTTGCCAGTGAGGATGTCGGTAATGCTGATCCCTATGCAATCACGCTGGCTGTCTCAGTGTTTCAAGCGGTTTCCATGATAGGGCTTCCCGAGGCCAGAATCAATCTTGCCCAGGGGGTCACCTACCTTGCCTCATGCGCCAAGTCCAATGCGGCATACGCGGGAATCAACGAGGCTCTTGCCGAGTCGAAGTTGCTGCAGAATCTCTCCATCCCCATGCATCTTCGCAATGCTCCCACAAAATTGATGAAGCGTCAGGCTACGGTGCCAACTACCGCTATCCCCACTCCTTTCCCGGTCATTTTGTGGAGGAACACTATTTCCCCGAAGGGATGGAGCCAAAAACATATTACCGCCCGACTGAAGAGGGGCGTGAGAAATTTCTTGCTGATCGGCTCCGTTCTCTTTGGAAGAACCGTTACTGAAACAAGTCTATAATCCTGTAAATAACTAATTTTTTGATGGTTAAGAATATTGTCGTCTCTTTCCTGCTTGTTGCTGCTTCGTTTACCCCTGTCCATGCAGCAGATAAGGCTCCGAAAGACTCTTCTGTCGCGGGGGAGTTGCGGGTGAGGCTTGAGGACGCGGTGCGAATCGGGCTGCAGAAGAGCCGGACGCTTGAATTGGCACGCCTTGACAGAAGGATGAGCTCTGAAAAACTGATGGAGGCCACCTCTCCCGTGCTGCCCAGATCACCTCCGGCTTCACTTATACCCGTTCACTGCAGCCTCCGTCATGTTTCTGCCGAACTTTCCGGCCGTTACGAGTCCGATGGAAATCAGTTCCGACAATTCCGCCACTGCGACGCTTGAGGTGAGCCAGTCTCTTTTCAATGGTTCCGCCTATGCTTCCATCCGTGCGGCTGCAACGGCCGGGAAAATGAGCGATGAGGCTTACCGGAATGCAGAGTCGGCGGTTCTTTCCGATATTTCCATGGCTTACTACGATGCTCTCATTTCGCGCGATCAGCTGAAGCTTGTAGAGGAGAGTATTGCCCGATGGGAGGAATCCAGAAAGGATACACAGGCCATGTTCCGTCAGGGGTTGTTGCCGATATCGATACCCTCAAGGCCTTTCTCTCGGTTGAGAACCTCCGCCCTGATCTCATTCAGGCAGAGACCAGAGTGAATGCCACCATGACCAGGTTGAAAAACACCATGGGTGTTTCGCTTGAAACCCCTCTGGTTCTTCTCGATACCCTCTCGGTTGGTTCCCGCTCCTATCCCGGCGACCTTGCGGCTGCCTGGAGCGAGGCGATGGAGAAGCGCCCCGACATCCGTCAGCTGGAGCTGCAGGTCAAGGCGGAAAAGGATAAAATTACCGCTGTTCGTGCCGAGCGTTTTCCCATGCTGACCGCTGTTGGTCAGCTGGAGTCGCAGACCGCCTTTGATGACGAAGTTCAGCTTTCCGATTCCCGATGGCCCGTTTCCTCGTGGGTTGGCGTGCAGGTGAGCCTTCCCATTTTTACCGGTTACCGTATCAGTTCGCGGGTGCAGCAGGCCAAGATTGCGCAGTTCCAGACAATGACCCGTCTTGAGGATCTCAGGGCGAATGCAATGGCTGAAATTGAGCTGCGGCTTTCGGCTTGGCGTGAGGCTGAGAAGCGCATTGATGTGCAGTCGAGCACCATAGCTATGGCGCAACGGGGGTATCGGATATCGTTGCTCCGTTTCAGGGAGGGTGTGGGTTCGCGTCTGGAGCTGACCGATTCAGAGCTGCAGCTCAACAAAGCAAGGACCAACTACCTGCAGGCCGTTTATGACTACCTTGCTGCCGGCGTCCTGCTCGACCGATCTCTCGGGCGTATTCCCCGCTGAGCGTTCAGGTTGTTTTTTGTACCGTGTAAATGACTGATGAGCTTCCTGTGGGGTTCAGAACAGAGCGGAGGGTGAAGCGTCCTGCTCGAACAAGTGCGGCTGGTATGTTTCGAGCACCGTGCGGTTTTCGGGTGCCTGTTGCAAGGAGCTTTTCACTGAGAAGGGTGTTGTAGATGGTGTCGGGCAGCCATTGGGAAGTATTGCTGAGGGTGAGGCCATGGAGTGCCAGCAATGCTGAAAGAGTGTCGGGCGTGAAGTGCCAGAGGTGTCGGGGGGCGTCCCATGCAGCCCAGTATGCCCCGTAGTGTTGTGCATCGTAGCTGAACGGATTGGGAAGTGCGAGGATGATCTTTCCGTCTGGAGCAAGAAGCCGTTCCATCTCTTGGAGTGTGGCGTGAAGATCGTCAATATGTTCCAGTGTATGCCAGAGAACGATGCGGTCATACCCTTTTTCGTTCTCCGCCAGTTCGCCCAGAGCGTGAAGTATCCTCAGTCCGTATCGTTCCCTGGCGTAAGCAGCTGATTCTCTGTCGGGCTCAATGCCGGTGAGATGTTTCCTTTGCAGGCCGTTTTTCCTATGGAGCGTCCCGAGCAGCGTTCCTGTGGCGCAGCCAATCTCAAGGAGACGCGTTTCCTCCCTCTCTTTATTCAGCCCTTTCAGGACTACTGCAGCCCGCCAGGAAAGGAGCAGTTGGTGTGCTGCCTGCTGAAGCCGCTCTGCGGGGGAGTGTGCTGATTGCATATGAGGGCTGTATCCGCTGTGTTGGTAGTGCTGTTCCAGTTCCTCACTGTCGGGACGGGGGTTCAGCATCATGAGGCCCGAAGGGTTTATCTGTACAATGTTCCATCTGCATCCCTTTTCGGGGTGGAATCGATCAGGAACCGAGAGGAAAGGTGTGGAGTCAGCGGAGCCGGTTATCGGGCAGATGGCATTTTCCATTGGAGACGGCCGATTCAGGAGGGGTCTTCGGCAAGACATTCTCCGATTGCCGTTTTCAGATTTCTGTAGAGGGCTCGCATATCGTTGCTGAGCACTTTGGCTTCGGCAAGTACCGGCATGAAGTTGGTGTCGCCCTCCCATCGGGGGACAATATGGAAATGGATGTGGGTGTCGACGCTGCCTCCCGCTACCCGGCCGAGGTTTGCTCCGAAGTTGATTCCCTGTGGTTTCAGTGTTTTTTCAAGAGCTCTGATTGAGAGATCGGTCAGCTCCATGACCTCAAGCTTCGTCTCCCGGTCGAGACCGGTGAAGGAGGCTGTCTGAAAGTAGGGAATGACCATCAGGTGGCCGCAGTTGTAGGGGTAGAGGTTCATGATGATAAAACACCTCTTGCCCCGGTAGAGGACGAAGCGCTCTTCATCTTCCTCGGGAGGAATGTCGGCAAAGACAGATTTCCCTGAACTTGCAGCGCTCTTTTCTTCCTTGAACGACTGCATGTATGTTTCACGCCATGGTGAGTACATCCTGTCCATGCCTGCTGCGGTCTTGTCCTGCGGTTGTGTATTGTACCAAAGGTGGGGCTCGAACCCACACGGGTGTTATCCCACTGGATTTTGAGTCCAGCGCGTCTACCAGTTCCGCCACTTTGGCAACTTCCCGGGGGGAGTGCGAGAGAAGGGACTCGAACCCTTACGCCTCACGGCACTAGTTCCTAAGACTAGCGTGTATACCAATTTCACCACTCTCGCAGTGGAGTGAGAATATAAATGGATTTTAACTTATTAAAAAGTTATCTTTATGAATACTTTTTCGCGCGTCATGCGCTTACATCAACAGAGCTTACCCCTTGTGCCCGTGCAGTTTGACAGACACCGTTCAGCAAATGTCATTTCATGGGTTATCAGTCCTGTGGTTGTTGCTCCGCTTGCCTATCTCTGTATTGTCATGTTCGGTTACCGTGATGATGCTGCCCGTCTGGCTATATCTCCGTCCTCTTTTCTGCGAGCATTCTGGCTCCAATGCTCCTCATTTACGGGTTGAAAAAAATCGGCAAGGTATCCGACTACAACATCTCCTTCCGGGAGCAGCGGTTCCTGCCTCTCCTTGTGCTTGTTGCGGTAAATTTTCTTGGGTATGAGTTCATGCAGCAGATGCATGCACCAAGGTTTCTCGGAGGGATTCTTCTGTTCAATGCGGTCAATACTGTTCTGATTCTCCTGGTGACGCTCCAGTGGAAAATCAGCATTCACCTCTTTACCTTTGCCTCTTCGGCAGCGCTTGTCTTTCTCCAGTTCGGGGCGCAGTCGCTGTGGCTGCTTTCTGGCGTCCCCTTGTTGATGTGGGCGCGGATAGAGTTGAAAGCTCATAATTTCATGCAGACGCTGGTGGGTTCCATCCTGGGGTTTGCGGTCATGTATCTTGAACTGAAATGGTGGACAGGGCTGTGAAGAGGAAGCGATACGCTGTTGTTGTTGTTACCTATGGTGAAGTTGAAAAGCTGACGCTGAGGAACCTCTGGCCAAGTTCCCGCCGTATTCTCAAGGTCATTACCAGCCAGATTGTCAAGGTTCCCTCGTTTCTCATCTATCTCATTGCCGACTACCGCTCGATGAAACACTTCATCAACTGGCGCTGGAACGGGTATGAATCTTCGCTTCTTTCCACAAATCGGGCGCAGACGAAACGCCTTCGGTGCGAGCTGGAGTCAAATGCCGCCACACTCCCTTCAGGGGTGGATGTTGATGTGTTTGACGCATATTATTTTGTTCCCCCTATCTTGAGGATCTGCTCCAGCGGCTTCGCCAGGAGTATGACGGCATTGTTGTTGTTCCGATGATTCCTGTTGAATCGGCATTTTCATGCGGGGTCGCCTGCAGGACGGTGTCCGATGTTTACGGCAATGAACGCTACAGCCTTGTCAGACTGATGAACAAGTTCTGGCTGATGATGAACTGCAGCGGATTTATGTAGACCATCTGTTCAACCGGCTTTCAGGAACAAGGTTTCAGAAGGGCGCAGGAAAATTTGGTCTTGTCCTGGTTATTCACGGCACTCTTGTCAAAGATCGTGCAGGAAATCCCCCCAGGGTCTTTACCGGACTTGATGAAACCGGACGCTTTTTTTGAGATGGTGAAGCGAAAAATCATGGCTGACCCCCGCAATGTGTTTGCCGATATCCGTCAGGGGTGCATGAACCATTCGGCAGGAGGGGAGTGGACCGCTGATACGGTTCAGAAGGCCATAGCGGAGTTCCGCGATGAAGAGTGCGACGGGATGGTTATGTTTCCCTACGGATTTTTTGCCGACAACAGCGAGACCGAGTACGAAGCCCGCCGTCTGCTTGACCGGTCGGGGCTTGGTATGCTTCAGTATGTCGGATGCATCAATGATTCGCCGGCTTTTGGCGGGTGGTTGTCGGGCAAGGTGGTTGACGAGGTACGCACCCTGAAAGGTATTCAGGATGCGTATGCAACGCTTGGGGTTGATGAATGAGTATGTCAATGTAATGTTCTGATGACGGATGCTGATATGACTGAACCAACAGGCGACAACCAGAATGCGCGGTACAGCGAAGCGCTTGCATGCATTGAGCGGCAGGAGCATGACGAGGCACTTGCGCTTCTTGACGGGCTTCTTTGTGATGAGCCCCGCAACCCGCAGGCACTTTACGCACGGGCTCTTACCCTCATAGCAGCGGGTGAATACCGGAAAGCCGGCTGCAGCCTTCTGCGTTCAATTGTTCTCGATCCCGGCCATGTTCCTTCAAGAAGCTATCTTGGGTTTGTGCAGCTTACCCTCGGTAAAGAGGAGTCTGCACTCAGCACCCTCAAGGCCGCTCTTGAGATTGATCCAGGATATGTTGAGGCGTGGTGCGTTCTTGGCGATGTTTATCTTGACCTTGGCGAGTATGACGATGCAAAGGATGCGTTTATGGAGGCACTTCGGCTTGAGCCGGAAAATCCGGAGCCTCACCGGAAAATGGCCATGTACCTTGTTTCAAGGGGAGAAATGGAGAAGCTCAGGGAGGTCTGTGAGAGGCTCGGGACGCTTGACCCCTCAATGGCCGAACAGATTCGAACCCTATTCTTTGATGAACAATGAAGCTTTTCCCTGATACCGATTCACGGAACCTTTTCATGAAAAAAGGTCTGCCGGTAGTGCTTGCAGTTGTATGGGCCCCTGTTGTCTGGCTTGCGCTCAGTGGATTCATCGCTCCTCTCCTGAGGCCCGTCACTTCGTCTGATCTTCTTTCCCAGGTGGTTGTCATTCCCTTGACCCTCATGCTACGCGCCTGTTATTAAGGCTTTTTGTGCGATTGAGCCGTTCTTTCAGTGGAACAACATCGTGAAAGGTTATGCTTTTTATGAAGAGCGTTTAAAATTGTTAACTTTCTCCCGACAGGGCCCTGTTTTTTTTCTTGTCTGTGGGTAATTTTTTTTTATATTTGCGCACCTGCTCCGGGTATTAACACTAGAATGGCATCTCATGGACCAGACGCTGAGTGAATTTGGCAATGTCTTTGTATTTTTTCTTCTTGGCGTCGTCTTCGTCGCCGGGGGATATCTTACCGCCCGCATGCTGCGTCCCAGCCGCCCAAACCCAGTCAAGACATCTACTTACGAATGCGGTGAAGAGGCCGTGGGTTCAGCCTGGGTCAAATTCAACATCAGGTTTTATGTCGTTGCCTTATCTTCATCATTTTTGATGTGGAGGTCGTTTTCCTGTTCCCCTGGGCAACCGTCTTCCGCCAACTTGGGAGCTTCGCCCTCGTTGAGGCACTTGTGTTTGCAGGCATTCTCATTCTCGGGCTCGTCTATGCATGGGTGAAAGGCGATCTTGACTGGGTGAGGCCGACCCCATCTGTTCCGAAAATGCCGGAGATGCCGGCCTCTAAATCTTCCTCCCAGAGGGATTGACCCCCTTATCCATCTCTATTCACAGCTATCATGGGTTTACTCGACGCAGCGGTTTCAAGGCAGAATGTACTGGTAACTTCAGTTGACAGTGTCCTGAATTGGGCCCGCCTCTCCTCCCTCTGGCCGATGGGTTTCGGTCTTGCCTGCTGCGCCATTGAGATGATGGCTACCAACGCTTCCAACTATGATCTTGAGCGGTTCGGTATTTTCCCCCGTTCCTCCCCGCGTCAGTCGGACCTGATGATTGTGGCCGGTACGGTTACCATGAAAATGGCCGAGCGCGTTGTGCGTCTTTATGAGCAGATGCCTGAACCCCGTTATGTGCTTTCCATGGGAAGCTGTTCCAACTGCGGCGGTCCTTACTGGGAGCATGGATATCATGTTCTCAAGGGTGTTGACAGGGTCATTCCCGTCGATGTCTATGTTCCCGGATGCCCTCCCCGTCCTGAAGCTCTGATTGGCGGCCTGATGAAGATTCAGGAGCTGATACGCATGGAGGACTTGGCGTTTCCCGGGCTGATGCACTGAAAAAACTTGCTGAAGCAGAAAGTGATCCCCAGCCTCTCATTGAAGAGGCGAGAAAGCAGAAAACAGCATAAGAAATTGAATAACCCGGCAGACTAACGGCTGAATAACGGAAGAATGGAAGAAGGAAAGGTATTGTCCAATGCGGCGCAGGAGAGTGGAGCGGCATATGCCGTCATCCATGAAAAATTCGGCGAAGCCATATCGCATTCGACGACAACGCCACCATGCCGTTTTTTGAGGTTCTTGATACGGCACTCTGGACTGATATTGCGCTCTTCATGCGCGACCATCCAAAGCTGAAGTTCAACTACATGGCATGTCTTTCAGGTGTCGACTACCCGGAGGAGGGAAAGCTTGGCCTTGTCGCCAACCTTGAGTCTCTTGGTGTGTTCGGTCACAAGCTTGCCGTCAAGGTCAAATGCCCCCGTGAGGCGGATCGATTCCCAGTGTTGCCGGTGTGTGGCATACGGCCAACTGGCATGAGCGCGAGGCGTATGACATGCTGGGAATGCTCTTTGAGGGCCATCCCGATATGCGCAGGATTCTCTGCCCGGACGACTGGGAAGGCTGGCCGCTCCGCAAGGATTACAAGGTACAGGAGAGCTATCATGGCATCAAGGTGCCATACTGACATGGGTTTAAAAAGTTAAAGCCGCATATCTATGCAGGAATTGGAAATGGCTGGACAGGGATCCCTCCGTCTGAGCCGAAAAAGCGATACTATTGTGGTTCTTGAAAAGGACCTTTCAACCGAGCAGATGGTGCTCAGTATGGGTCCCCAGCACCCCTCAACCCATGGCGTGCTTCGCCTTGAGTGCCTGACAGACGGTGAGGTTGTTACCGAGGCTGAACCATACCTTGGTTACCTGCATCGCTGCTTTGAAAAGCATTGTGAGCATGTCGATTATCCGGCGATTGTTCCCTATACCGACAGGATGGATTACCTTGCAGGCATCAACAGTGAAATGGCATACTGTGTTGCTGTGGAAAAACTGCTTGATCTGGAAATTCCCCGCCGGGTCGAGTTCATACGCGTCATTGTTTCCGAGCTGAACCGGATTGCCTCCCACCTTGTGGCCATCGGTACCTACGCAATTGATCTTGGTGCATTTACACCGTTTCTTTTCTGTTTCCGGGATCGTGAGCACATTCTCAATATGCTTGAGTGGGCTACGGGTGCACGGATGCTCTATAATTATATATGGGTCGGTGGTCTTGCCTATGATGTACCGGCAGGTTTCAACGAACGGGTTCTGGAGTTTGTCAACTATTTCCGTCCCAAGGCTCTTGAACTACAGCAGCTGCTGACAGAAAACGAGATTTTCGTGAAGAGGACCAAGGGCATCGGCATCATGCCTGCCGATGTTGCCATCAATTATGGATGGTCAGGCCCCATGCTTCGCGGCTCAGGTGTCCAGTGGGATATAAGACGCAATGATCCGTATTCCATCTACCCGAACTTGATTTTGCCGTCCCTGTTCCTGACGGGAAGCTCTCCGTTGTGGCGACTGCCTTTCACGCCACCTTGTGCGTGCTCTTGAAATTGAGGAGAGCCTCAAGATAATCGAGCAGTGCATTGACAAAATGCCCGGTACCCAGGGTTTTGATCCACGCTCAGCCGTGCCGAAAAGAGTCAGGCCGAAAGCGGGCGAGGTATACGGCCGTGCCGAAAATCCCCGTGGTGAGCTTGGTTTCTACATTCAGAGTGACGGGAAATCAACCAGTCCGCTGCGCTGCAAGGCCCGCTCTTCATGCTTTGTTAACCTGTCGGCCATGAAAGACCTTTCACGGGGTCAGTTGATTCCCGATCTTGTTGCCATTATCGGCAGCCTGGACATCGTTCTCGGGGAGGTTGACCGATGATACACTCCGCCTTACCGCAATTCAGCATGCCACTTCTTATGGGTAACAGCCTCAACGCGTGGTCGGACGCCCTTGCAGGGTTCCAGCCTGCAGGACTTCCTCTTGGTCTTCTCATCATAGCCGCCATTCCACTGGTCTTCATCGCTCTCTACGCTCTTACCTACGGTGTGTACGGTGAACGGAAAATTTCAGCTTTCATGCAGGATCGCCTCGGTCCCATGGAGGTCGGCAAGTGGGGCATTCTGCAGACACTGGCTGACATTCTGAAACTGCTCCAGAAGGAGGATATTGTTCCCACCTCCGCCGACAAGTTTCTCTTTGTCATCGGCCCCGGTGTTTTGTTTGTCGGTTCGTTTCTCGCTTTTGCCGTGCTCCCTTTCAGCCCCGCCTTTATTGGAGCAAACCTGAATGTGGGTCTCTTTTTTGCCATTGGCATTGTGGCCCTTGAGGTGGTTGGCATTCTTGCGGCCGGCTGGGGTTCAAACAACAAGTGGTCGCTCTATGGCGCTGTGAGAAGCGTTGCGCAGATTGTGAGCTATGAAATTCCCGCTGCAATTGCGCTGCTTTGTGGCGCCATGATGGCCGGAACCCTCGACATGCAGCAGATCAACATCCTCCAGTCGGGCACATATGGTTTTGCGCACTTCTTTCTTTTTCAGTCGCCCATTGCATGGCTGCCGTTTCTCATCTATTTCATCGCCTCCCTTGCCGAGGTGAACCGTGCTCCCTTCGATATCCCTGAAGCTGAATCAGAGCTGGTTGCAGGGTACTTTACCGAGTACTCAGGCATGAAGTTCGCAGTCATATTCCTCGCGGAGTATGGCAGCATGTTCATGGTGTCGGCCATTATTTCCATCGTCTTCCTTGGCGGATGGAATTCACCGCTGCCAAATATTGGTCCAATAGCCCTGAACGACATGACCACCGGGCCGGTATGGGGCGCATTCTGGATTATCTCAAAAGGCTTTTTCTTCATCTTCGTGCAGATGTGGCTTCGCTGGACCCTTCCCCGGCTCAGGGTTGACCAGCTGATGTATGTCTGCTGGAAGGTTCTTACACCCTTTGCTTTCGTCAGTTTCGTTCTGACGGCGATCTGGGAAATCTATGTCCCCTGAGGGGCGAGTACTGAGAGTCAAGTAACCGTTGAATGACATTATGAGCGAGTATTTCAAAAATATTGCAACCAGCGCCAGCACCATAGCTACCGGTATGGGCATAACGCTGAAGCATTTCCTCAATGCCTTCAACCGCAAGGGTGATGCGGGTATTGATGATGTCGATTATTTCCGGCAGGTTGACGGTCTCGTCACGCTTCAGTACCCGCGTGAAGCGGTTCCTACACCTCTGCGTGGCCGCTACCGCCTTCACAACGCCATTGATGACTGCATTGGATGTGGACAGTGCGTCCGTGCATGTCCTGTGAACTGCATTGAGATAGAGACCATCAAGGTGATGCCCGAAGATCTGGCGGCCTGTGGCAAGACTTCAGGGGGCAGCAGAAGAAGTTCTGGGTTCCTGTTTTTGATATAGATACGGCAAAGTGCATGACCTGCGGTATGTGCACCAATGTCTGCCCGACCGAGTGCCTTGTGCATACGCCGGTCAGCGATTTTTTCTGAATTCGACCGTCAGAACCTGCTCTACCATTTCGGCAATCTGAGCCGCATAGAGGCCGATGCCAAACGCCGGAAGGCGGCTGAGGCTCAGGCTAAAGCGCAGGCCGAGAAGGAGTGTAAGGCGGCAGAAGCTAAAGCTGCGCAGGCCGAAGGCCCTGCAGGCGAACAATAAACGCATACTGAGCTATGAGCAACCCGACCTATACGGCGATTTTCTATCTCTTTGCGGCCATCACGGTGTTTTCAGCCGCGTTTTGTCGTTTTTTTCGCGCAATGTCATCTATTCGGCATTTTCGCTTCTCTTCACCTTTTTCGGCATAGCGGCTCTCTATGTTTTTCTGAGTGCCGACTTCATTGCCGTGACGCAGGTTGTGGTGTATGTTGGGGCATTCTGGTGCTTCTTCTTTTTGGTGTCATGTTTACCAATAACATCATGGATACCGACCTGAAAACCGATGTTCTGCATGCCATTCCCGGAACATTCCTTTTTCTCGCATACTCGCCGCTCTGCTCTTTACTTTCTACACCACCAACGGTGGATGCCTTCTGATACCCAACTGCAGGGCAGTGTGGTGGAGCGGATAGGCTTTGAGACCATGTCGCGCTATGTCCTTCCTTTTGAAATGGCATCAATTC
>PYLN01000056.1_pt1 | contig 12113 bp, 15 predicted proteins | sample 1675811 | NCBI WGS metagenome assembly PYLN01 (sample SAMN08732055, study PRJNA438928) | Freshwater metagenome, whole genome shotgun sequencing project. | isolation source: meromictic lake | place: Russia: Kandalaksha Bay | collected 2014-09
GAAGAGTCTTCAGGACCGTTCAGGGGGATTGAGAAGATGCGATGTGCGAACCCGGCAAATCGGTCGGGACGGGTGCGGGCTGCAAAGCGCATCCATGAAGGTTGATGGCTGAGAGTCCGGCGCCGTGGGCGATGTCGTGGTGGGCGGATAGCGAGTGTTCGATCATGTGCACAGGAAAGGGGGATGCCGTACCGGCCTGCACCCATCCGTTGAGTGCCACCAGCGATGCCCACTGCACCTGTTCGCGTGCCTGGATGTTGCTGCCATCTGCTATTGCTTCCGGTCCCCACTCCATTGCGGTGAGGATGACCCCTTCGGCAAACCGGTCCTGCACAGGTGTGCCATCAATCCCGTTGAAGTATGATTCCGTCACATGGGTGATCAGGTCGCATATGCCGTTTGCTGTCTGGTCTTTGGGTACGCTCAGGGTCAGTTCCGGATCTACTACGGCAACTTTTGGATAAAGGCATCTGGCCGACACCACTGACTTGAGGGTGCTCTTTTCATCGGTGATGACGGCTCCTGAGTTCATTTCAGAGCCTGTTGCCGCAAGGGTTGGCACGGTGATGAGGGGAAGGGCGCTTTCAGGCAGCCGTCGGTCGGGCTGGCCGTGAGCCATCATGTTCCAGGGATCCCCTTCGTAGAATACAGCTGCTGCCATAACCTTGGCTGCGTCCATGACGCTGCCGCCTCCAAGGGCAACGACCACATCACACTCTTCCCTGCGGGCCGTATCGGCTCCGCGCTCAACCGTTGCAATCCGCGGGTTCGGTTCCACGCCGGCGCATTGGGCAACTGCCACGCCGGCCTCGTTGAGACTGCGCACTGCGCGCTCAAAGGTGCCGTTGCGTTTCACGCTGCCGCCACCGGTAACGACAAGGGCCTTCTTTCCGTATTCACGAACCACTTCACCGAGTTTTGAGAGGGTTCCTGTCCCAAAGACTATGCGTGTCGGGTTCTGGTATTCGAAGTGCATGATGTATATCTTGAATGAAAAAGCCGTTGTGTATTTTAATATATAAGTCCTTTCGCTTACCCGCCAAGGATTTCTCTGTGGTGTCAGCCTTCCTCTGGAGTGGAGCCATACCTGCCATTCTGCAAAGGGAGGCAACAGAAAGATACATGGTGCCGGCAGAACAGAAAGGGCGAAAAAAATGTTATGACTCCATGAAAGGTCATGCTTTGCATATAAGGCCTTGTTTTACGGTGAACTTTCAGACTGACTGGTTCTTGAAAACTAATGAACATGGAATCCATGACTGAAGGCAAGAAAGAAACATTCTCTCCAGAAGATAGCTGCACAGGCGGAGGCTCGGTGTTTGCGGTGCAATCGGAAATCCTGAGGCGGTTCAAGGATGTCTATGAGCTTTTCCCCGGCTCCTTTTCCATCATGAACGCCGGGGGAAAACTGATTGCATGGAACCGGTATATGAGGGATGTGATTATCGGGAGGCCTGAGGGTGAGATGAGCGATGTAGACGGTATGAGGGCCATCCATCCTGATGACAGAGATTTTGTGATGCAGCAATTTTCTGCTGTCATCAGTTTAGGTGCTGATAAAACAGGGGAGGCGAGAGTTCTTGTGGGCGGAGGTCCTGAGTATACATGGCGGGCTATAACCGGACGGAAAATAGAGGTGGATGGTGAGCCGTGTGTTCTGGCCATAGGGATTGACATTACAGAGCGACAGAGGCTTGAATCACTGCAGGCCCTGCATCTGCGGATGCTTGAGCTGGCGGAAGCCTCTTCCATAGAGGAATTGGTACGGATTGCTCTTGATGAAGCAGAACAGATGACAGGAAGCGCCATCGGGTTCTGCACCTTCATTACCGAAGAACTCAATAATGAGCCGGTACAGGTCTGGTCAACAAACGCATCGAACCATTTTCGGCATGCAGGCATGGGGGAGGCGCGGCACCCCATTCTCAGACTGTCGCACCTGTGGACGATGTCATCAAAACAAAACAGCTTGTCATTCATAATGACTATCCCTCGCTCAGGAAGAGAAGTGGGTTGCCTGTTGGACACGACATGGTCATCAGGGCGCTGGTCATTCCTCTCATGAAGTCCGGTGAGGTTACTGCCATTTTCGGTATCTGCAACAAAGCCGCTGCCTATACTGAGGCTGATGCCGGAACCGCAAGCCGAATTGCTGATTGTTTATGGGGCATTGTTACCCGCAAGCTTGCCGAACAGTCGGAACAGCGGATGCAGGAGCAGTTGCAGCAGTCACAGAAAATAGAGCTCCTTGGCCAGCTGGCAGGAGGCATTGCTCACGACTTCAACAACATGCTCTCCGTCACGCTTGGCTATACGGAAATTCTGCTTGAATCCATCCCTGAAACCCATCCTTTCTTTGAAGGTCTTGAGGCAATACGGCGCTCAACTGAGAGAAGTGCCAATCTTACCAGCCAGCTGCTCTCGTTTGCCCGTAAACAGTTGCGTCAGATGCAGGTCATCAATGTGAACGAAGAGGTTGCGGTTATGCTGCCGATACTCAAAAGCGCCCTGGGTGAAAGCATACAGTGCAACTGTAAGCCGGCCATAGATGCTGTCAGGGTGTGGATGGATCCTACACAGTTCGACCAGATTCTCACCAACCTTTGCCTTAACGCCCGGGATGCAATTGGGCACAGCGGTACCATCACCATTGCTACGGGCGTGAAGCATGTTGAAACATCAGATATACGGTCAGGCTTTCCATGTCTGTTACCGGGGATCTATGTTTCCATATCGGTTACCGATACGGGAACCGGCATCAAAGCGCATGACCTCCCGCACATTTTTGAGCCTTTTTATACTACGAAAGAGGTAGGAGAAGGGTCTGGGCTTGGGCTTTCAACAGTTTATGGCATTGCCGCCAAAATAACGGTTGTGTCGAATGCTGGACAGAAGCGGGAAGCGGCAGTTCGTTTACGGTTTATCTGCCGCGATACGCAAAGCAGGAAAGTACAACAGTCGACACGACGCCTGAGCTTCACGGGAAAACAACAGGATCAACCATTCTGGTTGTTGAGGATGAACCCGATATCCTTCAATTGGTCACGCGGTTTCTTGAAAATCAAGGACACAGGGTTCTCACTGCAGAGGATGCGGAAACAGCCCTTGCCATGGTCAGGGACAGGCAGCTGCCTCTTAAGCTGCTTGTCAGCGATGTTGTCCTGCCGGGAATGAACGGTGTGGACATGAACCAGGAATTGCGCAAAGAAATCCCTGAGCTGAAAACCCTCTTCATGTCCGGTTACGCTCCTGAACGGATCAGGCAGCACGGGGCATTCGAAGAAGGAGTGAACTTCATTCAAAAACCATTCGCCATGAAGGCCTTCCTGAAACTGATCCATGACATTCTTGAGAACTGAGATGGCAGGCTCTTGAATGAAGATTTCGAGAGCCTGCTCATCAAACGGAACAACGACTCTCGGGCGTGCACATCCGAACCCTGGCTTACTGGAGATGAGCATTCCAGATAAAACAGCCGGCAGCAAGAAGCGTTATATCATTATTCAAGAGTATCTCAGATTGCTTTACATCAGACTTCCCGGGTCGACATCGATGCTGACGGTGGCGGCAGGGTTGCGGAAGCGTGAGGTGATTTCGTGCTGGAGGTATCTGGCGAAGGGTTCCGTGAGGCGGGCTTCAGTGAGTTTTACCAGAAGATGGTAGCGGTAGTTGCCCCGGATTTTTGCTATGCTGGCGGGTGCGGGGCCGAGCACTTGGCCTTTGGTGTCGGCGAGTGCCGTCTGGAGCATTTCTCTGCAGACTTCAGCTGCTTTTTGTGCCGTGGGTTCATCGGGCGAGCTGCATTCAAATTTCACCAGCTTTGTGTAAGGGGGGTATCCGAGCTCTTTGCGTGAGGCCATTTCCAGTTTGAAAAATTCACTGTAGCTGCCGGTGAGCAGGGCGTTGAAAACTTCGTTTTCACGGTTGTAGACCTGCAGGTAGACTTCGCCGGGGGTGGATGAACGCCCTGCGCGTCCCGATACCTGTGTGAGGAGCGAGTACATCCTTTCTGAGGCACGGAAGTCGGGGAGGTTCAGGCCGATGTCGGCCATGAGAACGCCGACAAGTGTGACATTGGGAAAGTCGAGCCCTTTGGCGACCATCTGGGTGCCGAGCAGGATGCGGCTTTGCCTTCGCGGAACTCATCGAGGATGCGTCCGTGTGAGCCTTTTGTTGTTGTGGTGTCCACATCCATGCGGAGAATGCGTTCTTCAGGGAACAGTGTCTGGAGCTCCTCTTCAATCCTCTCTGTGCCGCTTCCTTTGAAGAAGAGATCGGGGGAGGAGCATGAGGGACAGAGGTTGCTGAATGGTTCGGTGTGGCCGCAGTAGTGGCAGCGGAGCTGGCGGTGCCCGGCATGGTACACCATGGGTATGCCGCAGTGGGGGCACTGGGGAACATGGCCGCATGCGAAGCAGAGGACGCTGCCCGAAAAGCCTCTCCTGTTCTGGAGGAGGATGATCTGTTCGTTCTTCTCAAGCCGTTTTGCCATTTCGTGGCGCAGCTTGTCTGAAATTGAGGGTGTGGCTTTGGGGCTGTCTTTCATGACAACCAGGCAGAGTGTCGGCATGGTTGCCCCGTCAATCCTCTCGGGCAGAGTCAGGCGGGTGTATTTGCCTGAAGTGCGTTGCCGTAGGATTCGAAGGAGGGGGTTGCCGAGCCGAGGATGCAGATGGCTCCTTCTGTTCGGGCTCTCATGACCGCAATGTCGCGCGCGTTGTAGCGGGGGTTCCGGTCCTGCTTGTAGGCGCCGTCGTGCTCTTCGTCAACAATGATGGCTCCAAGGTTTTCAAGCGGGGCGAAGATGGTTGAACGGGCTCCGAGAGCAATTCTGGTTCTTCCACTTCGGAGGCTGTGCCATGCGTCATACTTTTCCTGTCTGCCCATTGCGCTGTGCATGATGGTGACGGCGTCACCGAAGTGCTGGCGGAACCTGCCTGCGGTCTGCGGGGTGAGGGCAATTTCGGGGACGAGCACAATGGCTGTTTTGCCTCTCGCGAGCACTTCTTTCAGAAATTCTATGTAGACAAGCGTTTTGCCGCTGCCGGTAACGCCGTGCAGCAGAAAGGTATGGTAGGCCGCTTTGCGGACGGCATCGCTGAGGGCGGCAAGAGCGGTGCGTTGCGCTGCAGTTGGTTTTTTTGTTCCTTCGTCGGGTGTTGGCATACCAGTGTCGAAGCGGCCGTGCAGGGGGATATCAATTTTTTCAAGGTAACCCGAAGCTGTAAGCGTGTTGAGTATGCGGCGCGATGCATGTGAGGCGTCAAGTGATGCTCCGCCGGGGCCGAAGGCTGCTATGCGGTGGAATGTCTCAAGCTGTTTTGGAGTGTTCTTGAGTCCCTCTTCGGGTTCAGCGGGGAGGGTGGGGGCAATGCGCCATGCGGGTGCTGTTTTCTGTGATGTCGAGGAGATTTTTCTCGTGATCTTCAGATGGCCGCCCCGTTCAAGTTCCGACAGGGTTCGATAAAGCTGTTTTTTCCCAAGTCGGCGCTGCAGCTGCTTTACAGTCAGCCGACCTTCTTGATGAAGCAGCTGCATGATTCGGCGGCGGAGAGCCGTGTTCTTTGTGCTGCGCTCTTCGGCCTCAAGGGTGAAGTCGCTGGGTTCTACTATTTCATCAACCGTGGTGCGTACTGCAAGCGGGATGGTTGCTGTGATACAGTCAATCCGCCGGGTGAGGTAGTATCCGGCCATCCACTCCGTGAGTCGCATCATGGGCTGGCTGAGAACGCGCTCTCCTCCGTAGAGGATATCGGTCAGTTCGGCTGGAGGGTGGGAGGGAGGAGCTTCAACATCGGTTTCAAGGATGTATGCCGTTGATAGGGACTGTCTTCCGCCGGTGGTGGATATGAGCACCATGCATCCCGGCTTCAGAGTCGCTTCAGCCTCTTCGGGTACCCCGAGAGCAAAGGGCTCTCCCCTGAAAAGGCGTTCGGCTGTTATGAGGACATGCATGGGAGAGCCGGCATGGTTCAGGCGCCAAGTGCCTTGAGAATGCGGTCCCGTATCTCTTCAACCTTTCCCGTCCCCTCCACGGTGGTGAACCGGGGGGAGTCCAAAGTGCCTTCAGCGGTGCGACCGGTATAGTACTCTATGAGAGGGGAGGTCTGTTCGTGGTAGATGGCAAGCCGTTTTTTTACAGTCTCTTCGGTGTCGTCAACCCTTTGGATCAGCGGTTCACCGGTTTCATCATCCACTCCTGGCTGCTGCGGGGGGTTGAAGGTGAGGTGGTAGGTTCTTCCTGAGGCCGGATGCACCCTCCGCCCGCTCATTCTCTGAATGATGCTGCTGTCTTCAACGCGGATTTCAATGACATGATTGATTGTGATGCCTTCTCTGTCAAGAGCCTCAGCCTGTGCAATTGTACGGGGGAAGCCGTCAAAGAGGCAGCCGCTCCTGCAGTCGTCTTCTTTGAGGCGTTCTTTGATGATGTCTAAGATGATGTCGTCTGAAACGAGGTTGCCGGAATCCATAACCTCTTTTGCCTTGCGTCCGAGCGGGGTCTCTTCCTTGACTGCTGCCCGCAGCATGTCACCTGTGGATATTTGCGGTATGCCGAGTGCTTTTGAAATGAAATTTGACTGTGTGCCTTTCCCGGCACCCGGGGCTCCAAGAAGAATAATTCTCATCAAACTGCTTATAAGGATTTTTTCGTGGTGATGACGGTGACTTTTGGTCTTGTGCTTGAGGGAGTGGCTGGCGGTTCGGCTTTTTTTGTTGAGGGCTTGATGTCGATGACCTGTTTTGAAGGGGCTTTGCGGAACTCAATTGTTGTGGCTTTTGCGCTCCCTGCCGGTTTTTTTGTATGTCGGAGTTCAACCTGGTTGAAAATCTGCTGGAAAGCCGCAGCAGGGCCTTCTGCATCCAGTGAGCGAAGGAAATATTCGTCTTCAGTGAGGGTGCTGCCGGCAAATTCTGATTCTGTGCTGTCAAGAATCATCCTGATCATCCGGCGGCTTTCGCCCATGTCACCTTTTGACTCAATCTGGGTTTCAGCTTTGGCATTGATTGTAGTGATGCGTTCGCCTTTGCAGTCGGTTTCCTCCAGAAGGCCGAGAGTGATTTTTATCTTGATGCCGAGAAGGGCGAATGAGGAGACTTCAGCCTGAATGACGGTCATGCCGCCAACAGCTGTTTTTTTGCTCCTGAGATCCCATCCTACCCACTGATCTATTTTCGAGGTTATGTATTCGCTGATCTCATCAGTTTTTTTGGCGAACCGCCTGACTTTGAGTTCAGGGAATATGGGTGAAACAGAGGTATGTGTGGCATTGTCGGTCAGGCCGTAATAGGCTTTTGCCATCTCTTTGCGGAAGGGGAGTAAGTCAAGCAGATCCATTGTAAGGTGTGCCGGTTAGGATTTATTGCTGTGTTCCATGCCTTTTGCTGCAAGCTGACCGCAGGCAGCATGAATGGATGTTCCGTAGCTTTTTCTGAGGGTGACCTGCAGTCCGGCTTCAAGGAGCCGGTCACGGAATCGGTCTCTGGTTTCGCTGCAGACAGACTGAAATGGAATATTAACGATACTATTATAATCAATCAAGTTTATTTTGCAGAAAAACCTTGAGGCAAAACGGATGAGCTGGCGGGCGTCCCCCTGGGTGTCATTCACCCCCTCAAGCAGCATATAAACAAGAGTGACCGGTTCGCCGGTATTTTTTGCATAGTGAGCAAGAACGGGCTGAAGCTCATCGAGCGGGTACCGCCGTGCGGCCAGAGGCATAAGAGATTCTCTTTTTTCCTGAAATGCCGAGTGGAGTGAAACTGCCAGTTTGGTTTTCATTCCGGAGGTTGCCAGTTTTGCTATTTCGGGAATGATGCCGACTGTTGAAATGGTGATTTTCCGTTGTGAGATTGAGGATGCATAGCCTCTTGTGCTGAGGGTTTCAACAGCATCAAACACATTGAGGGTGTTGAGAAGCGGTTCTCCCATTCCCATGAAAACTATGTTTGTGATCTTCTGCTCCCTTCCGGATGCGGCAAGCATGCTGTTGAGGGCGTTCGCCTGTCCTGTTATTTCGCCCGGTGTGAGGTTTCGTTTGAAGCCGAGCGAGCCGGTGGCACAGAAAGAGCATTGCAGGGCGCATCCGCCTGGGATGAGAGGCATGCCGTCAGGCGACCCGGCCCGGGAATGAGGACGGTTTCAATCATGGCGCCGTCAGGCAGACGGAGCAGGAGTTTTTCGGTCGGCCCGGGGCATGCGCCTTCCGTTGAATCGTCGTGCTGCTCTACTTCAGGGGGAGTGATGGCAAAGGTTTCCTCCAGCGCTTTACGCAGTGCTTTGCTGAGGGTTGTCATCTCTTCAAATGATTCTGCCCTGTGGCTGAAAAGCCACTCGTGAATCTGTTTGGCCCTCCAGGCAGGTTCTTTCATCTCCGCCAGTCGTCCTGTGAGCTGCTGCAGGGTCAGGTCGGTAATGTTCTGAAGCGTCTTGGCCATTGTGTGGGTTTTCTCTGATGTTTGAGGGGAACGCAATATAACTCTCCTTGCCTCTGTTTTGCTCGTGTCAATCTAAAAAAGTACTTTAATCCCAAAAGTTTGAGATCTGAAGAGATTTAACAGCCGGGACAAAGAGAGAGTTTTACTAGAGAAAAGTTGTATGAAAGAAACCCTACAGGCCGACTTCAACCATCAGCTGCTTGACAAGCATATCCATGCACGCATACGGTTTGCCGCCCTTGCATACCTGCAGGCCGTTGAAAAAGCTTCATTTGTAGAAATCAGGGATTGTATCAAGGCAACTGATGGGAACCTGAGCGTTCATATGCGCAAGCTTGAGGCTGCAGGATACATCAGTTGTGACAAGGGATTTCAGTCGCGAAAGCCCCATACCATATACAAGGTTACGGCTAAAGGCCGGTCGGCATTTTTGACTACAGGGAGAATGTTGGATCGTTTCTTGATCCGATCTATCGTCTCCAGTCGGCATGAGGCTGAAGAGGGTCTGCAGTGTCCAAATTTTTAAATAAGTCAGGAGACCGATGATATTACCCGTACAAGGAAGAACACTGAAGAACGATGAGTGGACTCCGCTCATTGATCTTATGCTGGAGGGTGAGCAGATTGTTCTCACCACCCACGAGAATTCCGATGGTGACGGTCTTGGATCAGAAGTGGCGCTGGCTCTGGTGCTCAAGGCGCTGGGAAAAGAGGTCTCCATCCTCAACCCGACGCATGTTCCTCCGAACTACCGTTTTCTCATGGATTCTTTCCAGATAACCCATTTTGACCCTTCAAGCGAAGAGGCTGTTGCCGAGGTTACTCTCGCCGATGTTCTGGTGCTTCTGGATGCGAACCTCCATGATAGAATGGGATCTCTCTGGCCGCATGTGGAGTTTGCCCGGGAGCTTGGAGGGATGAAGGTACTCTGTATAGACCATCATCTCGAACCCGAGGATTTTGCTGATATGATGGTCTGTGAGAATTATGCATCCTCAGCCGGTGAGCTCGTCTACGACCTTCTTAGGGCACTTCGTGAGCGGCTGCGGCAGGAGGTGTTTACGCCCGCTGTGGCAGAGGCTCTCTATGTTGCCATCATGACTGATACCGGTTCGTTCCGCTTTCCTAAAACCTCGCCGTATGTGTATCGCATTGCCGGTGATCTTGTTGAAAGGGGGGCCGATGCGGCACTTGTCTATGACCGGATATACAACTCACTCACGCCTCCGGCACTCAAGCTTCTCGGCCTTGCACTGACCTCCATTTCCATTCTGGATGATGGTGATATTTCGTGGCTTTTCATTTCACAGGAGATGCTGCGGCTGACGGGAAGCAAGTTGTTTGATACGGACCTGATTGTCAGTTATCTTCTCAGTGTTCCCTCTGTCAGGCTTGCAGTTCTGATGGTTGAGATGAAAGATGGCCGGACCAAGGCGAGTTTCCGTTCACGCGGCAGTGTCTGGGTAAACCAGCTTGCGAAAAAGTACGGTGGTGGCGGCCATATGAACGCAGCCGGGTGCCTGTTTCCGTTTTCGTCGGACAAGGCTCAGAAAGTGCTGCTTGATGATGTGCGTCTTTTTCTGAAAAATCCGGAATCGTTCAGCAGTTGATATTGCATTATTCATTTATCCAGGTACCATATCGATGAAAATTTCCGTTACGCTCAGTGATCTTCATGATCTCAATGTTGATCTTCTTGCTCTTGCCTTCAGTAAGAGCGATCTGAAAAAAAAAGGCTCCGAAAGCGCTTGCTGCCGCAGGAATTTCCAGCAGTGTTCTTGATGACTTCAAGGCAGGCGCAGGTGAACTGATGCTTCTGTATCCTGCTGATGGAAAGCTTCGCGCCCAACGGGTGGCGCTTGTTGGCACGGGTGAGGGTAAAACCATTGACGACTGGCGGAAAGCTGCTGTAGAGGTTGCTTCCAAGGCGGCAGCACTGGAGGTCTCAAGTGTTGCTTTTGATATTACGGGAGATCGCCCGGGTGGAAAAAAAGGAGCGGGTGCACTTGCCGAGGCGGTTGCAGAAGGCGCCTGTTTCGGGAACTACCGTTTTGAGCGTCTGAAGAGCGGCAAGCTTGATAAGGAGCCGAAAAAGGCTGATGCAAAGAAAGGCATGTCCTCGTTCACCCTTCGAGTTGAGCCTGCGTTGCTTGGAGAGGCTGAAAAAGGAGCCGAAGCCGGACGGATAGTGGGTGAGGCACAGTCCATGGCAAGGGATATGATCAATCTGCCGGGTAATTATCTTCAGGCTGAGGATCTTTCAAAGATTGCCGTTGAATCAGGTAAAAAGTATGGCTATGCAGTCACGGTATTGCGCAAAAAAGAGATTGAGGCCTTGAAAATGGGAGGTCTGCTTGCTGTCAATCAGGCAGTACCCATCCGCCGACATTCACTGTTATGGACTATAAACAAAGGCAAGGCCAGGGCTGTAGTGGCTCTTGTTGGAAAAGGGGTGACATTTGATTCCGGCGGTATTTCCATCAAGCCTTCTGAAGGAATGGGTGAAATGAAGTCCGATATGGCCGGTGCGGCTGCAGTCATCGGTGCCGTCGAGGCGGCTGCGCGTCTGGCTCTGCCGGTCAGGGTCATTGGTCTGGTGCCCTCTACCGACAACATGCCTGACGGCTCCGCACAGAAGCCGGGAGATGTCATTACCACATATTCCGGCATTACGGTTGAGGTCGGTAATACTGATGCGGAGGGGCGTCTTATTCTGGCTGATGCGCTCAGCTATGCCAAAGAAAAATACAGTCCCGATGTGCTGATTGATGTGGCAACTCTGACTGGTGCCTGCATTGTGGCTCTGGGTTACAGGGTTGCAGGGATTTTCAGCAACAGCGACACTCTTGCAGCCGAAATTGGCGGGGCAGGTGAGCTCTCTGGCGAAAAAGTATGGCGTTTGCCCTATGGGACCTCTATGACGAACAGATACAGTCGGATGTTGCCGATGTGAACAATACCGGTGGTCGTGGAGCCGGTACAATCACTGCTGCGAAGTTTCTGCAGAAGTTTACCGATGGTCATAAAAAATGGGCGCATATAGATATTGCCGGACCATCCTTTTCTTCGAAAGGCTCACTGAACATAAAAGGCGGCACTGGATTCGGCGTCCGTCTTCTTGTTGAGCTGATGAAGCAGTGGAAGTGAAAGAGAACCCTGTGTTGATAATACCGGGAGTGCTCTTCTGGGACTCTCTCTATGGGGGGATGAAGGAGGAGCTTTCCGGGTATCTTCCTGCAGGGAGGGTGGCAGTTGCTCCTCTTTCTCTTTCCGACTGGATTGGTTTTCCCCCTCTCCTGAGCGTTCCACCAATAGGGTGATGAGGGTCATAGACCAATCATTGGCCGGGCTGGAGCGGAAATTTCCCGGTGAGCAGGTGACGCTTGTTGCCCACAGCGGCGGTGGTACGGTTGCAATGGTCTATCTTCTTGAGCGCCCTTTCCAGGGCGACCGGTATGAGGTTGGAGGCAGGGTCGGCAAGCTTGTTACCCTCGGAACGCCCTTCCATACCTCGGAGCGATACGCAAGGCTCAAGACAGATTTCATCGAGCGTCACCTGACCCCCGAATTTTTTTATGCGCCATCCGTGTCTCCGTCGTCAGCAACAAGTACCGGGGCAACATGCAGGGCTCGTTTGTGGAGAAGCTGTGCTATCAGTTCTATCGCAGTGTTGA
>PYLN01000057.1_pt1 | contig 12045 bp, 18 predicted proteins | sample 1675811 | NCBI WGS metagenome assembly PYLN01 (sample SAMN08732055, study PRJNA438928) | Freshwater metagenome, whole genome shotgun sequencing project. | isolation source: meromictic lake | place: Russia: Kandalaksha Bay | collected 2014-09
TGCCGATAATGACGCCCAGTGCGGTAAGGAATGAGCGGATCTTGTTCGCCTGATCTGGAACAGGGCGATGATGGAGGCTTTTCGGCGGTTTCATACCGGAACTGTTTCAGGCTTCCGTTTCACTGTTTCTTGTTCGCTTTCGATTCTGCCGTCTCTGAGCCGGATGATTCGGCGGGTGTAGAGGGCTATATCCTCTTCATGAGTGATGAGGATGATGGTGTTGCCCGCTTTTGACAGGTCTGAAAAAATCTCCATGATATCCTGACTTGTTGCCGTATCGAGATTGCCGGTCGGCTCATCTGCCAGAATGATTGAGGGGTTGTTGATGAGTGCCCTTGCTATTGCAACACGCTGTATCTGGCCACCGGAGAGTTCGGTCGGTTTGTGGGTTATCCTGTCACCAAGGCCGACCCTGTTGAGTGCTTCTGTGGCGCGTTCCTCCCGTTCCCGGGGGTTTACTCCTGCATAGATGAGGGGAAGTTCTACATTGCGCAGGCAGTTGATGCGCGGCAGGAGGTTGAAGGTCTGGAAGACAAATCCTATTTCACGGTTTCTGACCCGCGCAAGTTCATCGTCATCCATTTCGGCTACATTCTGGCCGTTGAGAATGTAGGTTCCGGAGGTGGGGGTGTCGAGACAGCCGATGATATTCATCAGTGTCGACTTTCCGCTTCCGAGGGCCCATGATTGCTGCGTAGTCGTTTTTCAGGAATTCAAGATCAACGCCGTCAAGTGCCTTGACAGTCTCTTCTCCCATAGAGTAGTGGCGCTTGAGGTCGCGCATGGTGATGACCGGTGATGTCTCCATTGGGGCCTCTGGTTATTCCTTGAGGGTGACTTTCATTCCATCCTGCAGCTGTGTGCTGATTGCGGTGTAACTGCCTGAAACAACCTCTTCACCCTCTTTGAGTCCTGTTGTGACGATGATGTGGGTGTTGTCGGTCGTGCCGGTTTCAACGGGCACGAAATGGGCTTTGGCGCTGCGGATGACAAAGACGCCCTGACGGCTCTCTTCGGCGGCATCTGCTTGTTGTTTTTTTGCGGATGTGGTTCTAAGGGTGAGGCTCTGAATTGGAACGGCAAGAGCGTTGTTCACCCGCTCGGTTTCAATGTCGGCCGTGGCGCTCATGCCGGGTTTGAGAAGGCGCTGGTGTTGAAAATCCGGATTTTGACGGAAAAATTCGTAGCCTCTTCCTGCGTTCCTGCTGCTGTTGAAATAGCCGAATTGGCTATTTCATGCACCCTGCCGCTGAAGATCCGGCTTCCGTATGCATCCACGGTAACTGATACGGGGTTGCCGGTATGGACATTGACAATGTCGTTTTCATTGACTTCAACCTCTACCTGCATGCTGTCGAGGTTGGCGAGCCGCATTACCTCTGTTCCCGGGAATTGACCTGTACCAACTACCCGTTCTCCGAGTTTGCTTGTCAGGGAGATGATTGATCCTGTGATGGGGGCCCGGACAACGGTTTTTTTGAGTCTGTCCTGATTCTGTTCAAGCAGGCTTTTGTTCTGCGCAATGGCGTATGTTGACGACTGATATGCGGCACGGGCGGCATCCGCATTTGTTTTGGAGGCAGATAGTCGGTTTCGGAAATGAGTTTTTCCTCGTAAAGCAGCTCGGCCTTGCGGAAGTCGTCGTTTGCTTGAATTGGCGTGAGCGGGCTTCAAGGCTCTGGGAGCGGGCCTGGTTCAGCTGGGCCTGGCTCTGTTCAACCTGGTTGAAATAGACATCGGGCTGGATTTTGAAGAGGAGCGTTCCTTTCTCGACGCTTTGGCCCTCTTTGACGGGGAGTTCAATAATTTCACCCGATACATCGGGGGATATGGCCACATCGGTTTCCGGCTGGATTTTTCCCGTTGCGGTAACAATGTGCACAATCTCTTTTCTTGTGGCCGGTTCAACCGTAACCTCAATGGGTTTTTCCCGGAAAATGAAGAGTGATGCAAGAAGTACCACTGCTGCCGCTGCACCGGTGGCTATCGTGAGGTATCGCTTTGTTTTTGCCGTGTTCTTTTTCTTGGCCATTGTGTGTTCAGTCTTGTTGTACGGGGGCAGGGGTATGCTTCCTGTGGTGTAGTCGAGAATGTTTTTCTGCAGCGCCAGATTGTATTTTGCCCGCGTCAGGCTGGAGCGGGCGTCGAAGAGGGTTGAACGGGAGGCGGAGAGATCCACAAAGCCTGCGGCTCCGAGTTCATATTTTCTCCTCACGGCGTTCCATGCGGCTTCCGCTGCTTTCAGGCTTGTTTCAGCGTGATGATTTCGGTTCGGGCTGAGTTGTAGTCTCCAAGCTGCTGCTGGATGTCTATCTGTATGGTGCGTTGAAGGTCGTCATAGTCCTGCATGCTGTTCAGATGGCTGATTTTTGCTGTCTGAACGGCGTAGCCGGTCTGGAATCCATCAAAGATGCTCCAGTTGAGGTTCAATGAGACGGCGTAGTTGCCCGAGTTTTCAAGTTGCTCCTGAATGGTGGGGGAATCATATATGAGGTAGCTGGTTCCTCCTGTGCCCACACTGAAGGATGCGTCAAGTGATGGCCAGCGAGCGCCGCGCGCCGAGGTGACTTTCCATTTCAAGGCTCTGGCGTTCCGTTCACTGGCTTTCAGGTCTCTGCGGTTGCGGAGTGCCCGGGCTGTGAGTGAGTCGGCGCTGTTGACGGGAAGATCTGTGCCGAGGGCGGGTGGATCTGCCAGTCCTATCGTGCTTTCGGGGTCTATCTGCAGGCGCCGCAGCAGTTCCAGTGTGCTGCGGCGTGCGCGTGATTCCGCCTGAATGAGGACAAGCTCCCGGGAGGCGGTTTCAGCCTGCTGCTGGTAGAGGTCGGTCATGGATTTCAGCCCTACCTCAAACTGCCGCCCGGTCAGCTTCAGCTGGTCTCTTGATGAACGGAGGTCTTCGCGGGCAATCAGCATCAGTTCGCCTTCAAGCAGCGCCTGGTAGTAGCTCTGGGTAATGTCGTAGGCTATTGTTTCGTATGCTCTTGCCAGCGTGTGACGGGCCGATTTCTTTGCGCTGAGAGCGGCTTTCAGTGAGGCGTAGTCGCTCAGCCCGTTGAAGATGTTGAGGGTGGCGGTCAGTGCGAGGCTGGTTGACTCGATTTTTGTTTTTGTGTAACCCTCGGAGGTTGTTGACCAACTCCTCTGCATGGTGGCGGGGGAGTATGAGGCGGAGGCTGAAACATGGGGGAGAAACTTTCCGTAGTTCCTCAGCACATCGCTTCCACTCAGTTTCAGTGCCCGTTCTGCCTTTATCCCCGATGTGGAGTTTTGCAGGGCTATTTGGACGCACTCTTCCAGAGTAAGGTTTTTTGCGTTGTACTCTTCTGCCGCCCCTCTGGCGGGGTATGAGAGAATGAGTGCAAAGAGTGAGAGCAGGAACAGTGTTGCTTTGGTCAAGGTCTCTGGAATTCCCGTTTTGATTTTCTATGCGAATGAAAGCGTCTCTGTTTGTTGCGAAATATACGCAACGGATATCTATACCGATAAACGGGGTGAATAGTTTCGTTCCGGCTGCTATGGATTGGAGCGATGAACGGTTTGTGGGAAAATCTTTCAGAGCCGCTCGAGGAGTTCGTCAATCTGCTGGCGGTAGTGCTCAGCGCGGGAGGGGTTCAGCTGAATCAGCATGGTGTAGGTCTTGATGGACTTTTTCAGAGCACCCTGTTTGCTGAAGAGGCGTGCGAGGCTTTCGGTCGGCACTTCAATCGCTTCATCGTCGGCGAATGGGATTTTCTGCTCGGCAAGCGTTGTTGGTTCGGCGGTTTCGGAATCCAGCGAAGGCTGGAACTGCATCAGTGCAGCTGAAAGTTCTTCAAGCTCAATGGTCAGAGGGTCGGGTGCGGCCTCTTCCTGGTCTGGAGATGTTCTGCTGGTATGTGAGGATGTTTGCAGAGAGCTGTACAGGGCGACAAGTTCCTTTTTTGCAATCTGGTTTGCGGGAGCAAGGGCGCAGCATTTTTTCAGGAGATCAAACGCCTGCGGGAGGTTTCCCGTACCTTTATGGGCCCGTGCAAGGAGGAGGGTGAAGAGGTAGGAGCCGTCAAAATGGGAGATGAGGGGGTGAGGCGCTGAAGGGCGAGCTCGTGCTCGCCCCGGGATATGTCGAGCGATATCTCCGCAAAAAAGAGATGAGGGTCTTCCGGCGTCATCTGGTTGCTCTGCATGGGTGTGGGGCTCAGGTTTTTGCTGGCTGTTCGGGTTCAAGGGCAAGCTGCAGCAGGCGGTCGCAGAGTTCGGGGAATGCTATGCCTGCGGCTTCCATAAGCTGAGGGTACATGCTGATGTCGGTGAAACCGGGAATGGTGTTGATTTCGTTGAACACCACCTGTCCGCTCTTTTCATCAACAAAAAAGTCGACCCGCGCCATTCCACGGCAGCCGAGTGCCCGGTATGCGGTGAGCGCATCCGCCTGTACTCTCCGTGAGAGTTCTTCGGGAAGTCTTGCCGGTATGAAGAGTTTGGCTGTGTTGTGGATATACTTGTCGTCATAGTCGTAGAAGTCGCTGCCGGGTTCTATTTCACCGCATGCTGAAGCTATCGGGTCGTTGTTGCCCAGAACGGCCACCTCTATTTCCTTTCCGTGCATTGCCTGCTCAATGAGTACTTTTGTGTCAAGGTTGCAGGCGTGGGCAAGCGCTTCGGGGAGTTCGCCCTGCACGCTGACTTTTGAAATGCCGACAGAGGAACCGAGATGTGCCGGTTTGACAAATACCGGATAGATCAGGGTTTCGGGTATGGAGCTGAGGATTTGTTCGGGCTCTTTTCCCAGTCGCCGGCAAGAACCGTAACCCCGGGGCGACGGCAATACCTGCTTCACTGACGCAGAGTTTGGAGAGTGCTTTATCCATGGTGAGGGCGGAGGCTGTGACTCCGCAGCCTGTATAGGGGATGGCGACGGTGTCGAGAAATCCCTGAATTCTCCCGTCTTCTCCATAACTGCCGTGAAGGATTGGAAAGGCGATATCAATGCCCGCGAAGGTAAAGCTGAAGGCTGCTGGCCCGAGGCAAGAACCATCTCCTGCAGTTTGAGCGATGCGGCGGCGGTGCCCGATTTTCTGATGAGGCAGCGATGTCCAGCTCAAGAATTGATGAGGCAATGCCTTCGCTGTACCAACGGCCGTTGCGGGTGATGTAGATGGGCACAACCCTGTAGTGGTCGGGGTTGATGTGTCGGGCCACAGACTGTGCCGAAATGATTGAAATTTCATGTTCGGCTGAGCGGCTCCGAAGAGAAGGGCGACGGTGACTTGTTTCATGATGGCTTCAGAGGAAAAGACGCTGGTGTTCAACGGAGATGCATCTGTTCTGAATGACCTGAAGCCCTGCCTGTCGGGCTTTTTTGGCGGCGGTGTCATTGATGATTCCAAGCTGCGTCCAGATGACTTTGGCCCGATGGCTATGGCTCATCCACAACCGGTTCAACATCAGCGGGCTTGCGGAAAATATTGACGATCTCAATGCTTTCTTTTACCTCGGGCGGAAGGAGTGTGAGTGAGGGGTAAGAGGTAAGACCGAGAATTTCCTGATGGCCGGGGTTTATGGGGACAATGGTGTATCCCTCTGCCAGCATATGGCGTGAAACGGCATTGCTTGGCCGTTCGGGTTTTGGCGAAATGCCCACAACTGCAATGGTGTGGTATTGTTCAAGAATGCTGCGTATATCGGGGCTCTCCATTGAGTTCTCCATTTCTGTGTTGTGGTTGTCGGGGAGGGAGAGAATGTGCTCTCTTTTGAAAAGCAAAATAGTGCGGGTGGGGTTGAGAAACAATGTATGGGTATAAAAAATGCATGGGTTGCCGGCAAGTTCTTTTTCCGCTATCTTTGAAGCCGATGCTTCCCCCTCAGTTTTCCGGTAATGATCAGGTACAATTTTTTGACTACTGTGGCTCCCCTTTTTTCCGCGCTCTATTTTGTTGATACCGGTCATGGTACCGGGGCGGAGAACATGGAGTGCGACAGGCTGTTGCTTGAGGCATTTTCCGATGGAAGATTTCAGGATCGTTACGGGGAAGGGTCCGCTCTCTGGCGGCTCTATGGGTGGCGGCCGCATGCCATCAGCCTGGGGTACAGCCAGGATGCTTCAGCCATTGACGCCCTGAAGTGCCAACACGAGGGGATAGATGTGGTCCGCAGACCAACGGGAGGCAGGGCAGTGCTGCATGCGGATGAGTTTACCTACAGTTTTTTTTGCTGACTCCCTGAGCCAATGCCGAACTCTACGCTCTGTTCATGAGTCATCAGACTTGCTCTTCTGGAGCTGGGAGTCGATGCCGAGTTCTGCCGTTCCGCTCTTCTTTTCAAGGGGTTCGGGCAGAAGTTCTCTGCCCGCTGCATGTTTCAGTGCCTCAGCTCGGCATGAACTGCAGGTCATGGGGCGGAAACTGGTTGGTTCGGCACAGCGAAGAAGTGGCAGGGCGCTGCTTCAGCATGGCTCTCTTCCTCTTTCAGCGAGACATGGTGATCTTTCGGACTATATTGCAGTTCCGGAGACGGACTGTTCCGGAAGCATGAAGCAGGAGCTCTTGAGAAAAGCTGTTTCGCTTGAGGAAATTCTTCCCCGATGCCCGGGGCATAATGAACTTGCAGAACGGCTGAAGGATGCGGCTGAACGCCATTACGGCATGCGGGCGGCAGTGCTCGGCAGTGAGGAGATTGATGAAGTCATCCATGGCCCCGTTCCGGGCCGTCCACTATCCAGAAACCCATGAATCATGAAAGAGAACGCAGAGCAGAAATCGGGACATGTGACCACAAGACGGCTGCTTGACATGAAGCAGAACGGAGAAAAGATTGCGGTGCTGACCGGCTATGACTATACCATTGCGCGGATTCTCGACCGGGCCGGCATTGATGTGATTCTTGTCGGTGATTCGGCCAGCAATGTGTTTTCGGGTCACACGACCACGCTTCCCATTACCGTCGATGAGATGATCTATCATGCCAGGGCAGTTGTGAAGGGTGTGCAGTCTGCTACAAGCCGGGCGATGGTTGTTGTTGACATGCCTTTCATGAGTTATCAGCTTTCGGAAGAGGAGGCTCTGCGCAATGCGGGCAGAATAATGAAGGAACATGAGTGCGATGCCGTCAAAATGGAGGGAGGAAGCTCCATTGCCGCAACCGTCAGGAGAATCACCGATGCAGGTATTCCTGTTATGGGTCATCTGGGCTCATGCCTCAGTCCATCTACAAGTATGGCAGTTACAAGGTGCGGGCGCAGGAGGGGCGGAAGCCGAAGAGCTGATGAAGGATGCTCGCCTGCTTGAAGAGTCGGGGCTTTTGCCGTGGTGGTTGAAAAAATCCCTTCGGCCCTTGCCGGAGAAATTGCCAGATCGCTGACCATTCCTGTCATTGGAATTGGAGCCGGTGTAGAGTGTGACGGGCAGGTGCTCGTCATTAATGACATGCTCGGCCTCAACAGGGAGTTTCATCCAAGGTTTGTGCGCCAGTATGCCGATTTGAACACGATTATAGAAGATGCCGTCGGCCGGTATCTTGAGGATGTGCGGAGCGGAGATTTCCCTTCGCCTGAAGAGAGTTATTGAGTTTTATTTCCCCATTGTTGTCAATGAACCGGTTTTATGGATCAATCCCGCATGAAGCAGGGCAGGAAAAAGTATCCGCCTGCCCTGAAGCCTGATCAGGAAGGTGGCCGCCAGCGGTTTCCTTTCGTTTCCCGCTCTTTTTTCCCCTCTGTTTTTACCGTCATGAACATGGTTTCGGGGTATATGTCCATTGTGATGTCGGGCGAGGGAAGTTTCATGGCGGCCAGCTGGTTTATCATACTGGCTGCTTTTTTTTGATACGATTGACGGGTTTGTCGCCCGAGTGATCAATGGCACCTCTGATTTCGGTGTTGAGCTTGATTCCCTCTCGGATCTTGTATCCTTCGGAGCAGCTCCTGCCTATCTGGTGTACAAGTTCGGTCTGGAGGGGATGTGGGGTATCGGTGGGGTTGCCCTCAGCGCTCTTTTGATGGTTGGCAGCGGTCTTCGTCTTGCCCGTTTCAACATCAGCATGATAGGCTACAGCAAAGAGTCTTTTTCAGGACTTCCCACACCTGCCCAGGCGCTTACCATTGCGGGTTTTGTGCTCTGGATGCAGAATGAACAGTTTTTTGGTCTGGATGTGATGCCTCCGGTACTTTCAGTGCTTACTGTAGTCCTTGCGCTGCTGATGGTGAGCAGGGTCAACTATGATGCGCTGCCCAAGCCGACCCTCGACCTTATCCGCCGTCATCCCTTTCAGGTGGCTCTTTACGCACTTGCGCTTTTCTGTGTTCTTGTCTTTCAGACGAAGGCTTTTTTTTCTGGCCATGTTGTTGTATATTCTGCTCGGAATTCTACGCTCCCTGACCTTCTCCTTCCGTCAGTGGATAGCTTGATTTTTTTCAATCAACCTCTCTGTTTGCTATGGCATATACCGCAAAGATAACGGTGACCCTCCGTCAGTCCATTCTCGATGTCCAGGGAAAAGCCGTTGAGCATGCCCTTCTCAATCTCGGATACGGGTCTGTGGGTTCAGCAAGGATAGGCAAGTATATCGAGGTTCTCATCAATGAGGTTGAACGGGGTGAGGCTGAACGGATCTGCAATGAGATCTGCCTGAAACTGCTCTCGAATCCGGTTATGGAGAATTACTCCTTTGAGCTGGAACAAGTCAATTAAACACTGCTCTGAATATGGCTGATATTACCGTAGGCGTTGTTGTCTTTCCCGGTTCAAACTGTGATCACGATACCATGCATGCCGTCGCCTCGTTTGACGGGGTGAAACCTGTCATGCTCTGGCACGGTTCCCATGACCTGCAGGGCGCAAAGGCCATTCTGCTGCCGGGCGGGTTTTCCTATGGCGATTATCTCAGGGCCGGTTCGATTGCCCGTTTTTCACCCATCATGAAAGAGGTTGTGGAGGCTGCCGGCAGGGGTATCCCGGTGCTTGGCATCTGTAACGGCTTTCAGGTTCTGCTGGAAAGCGGTCTTCTTGAGGGCGCGCTCTCCAAAAACCGCGACAAGAAGTTTCTCTGCTGCGACACCTTCATCAAGCCGGTGAACTGTTCAACCATGTTCACCAGTCTCTATCAGCAGGATGAGGTTCTCAGCATTCCCATTGCCCATGGTGAAGGCAACTACTTTGCTCCGCCGGAGACTGTTGCCAGCCTTCTGGAGCATGATCAGATTGTGTTCCGATACTGTGATGCAAACGGAAAGGTAACCGACGAGACGAACCCCAACGGCTCCGTCAACAATATAGCCGGCATTGTGAACCGCGCCGGCAATGTGCTCGGCCTCATGCCGCATCCGGAACGCGCCAGCGAGAAGCTGCTCGGCTCCGATGACGGACGCAGGATGTTCGAGTCCCTTTTCAGGCAGCTGTAAACATTGTTGCCTGTGACACTGAAACGACATGTGTTTTCCTGGCTTCTGTTTGACTTTGCCAACACCTCGTTCAGCGTGATGATGGTCACCTTCGCTTTCCCTCTCTACTTCAAGAATGTCATCTGCGGTGGTGAGGCATACGGCGATGCCTCTGGGGTGCTTCCATCAGTGTTTCCATGCTGCTTGTCGCCGTTGTTTCCCCTGTACTCGGAGCTTCGGCAGATTACTCCGGGAGGCGAAAGCGCTTCCTTTTCTCTTTTACCATTCTTTCGGTAGCCGCCACAGCCCTCCTCTCCTTTGCCGGCCCGGGCATGGCGGTCTATGCGATTCTGCTCTTCGTGCTTGCCAACATCGGTTTTGAAGGCGGGCTTGTGTTTTATGATTCCTATCTCAAGGAGATCACCTCCGAAAAAAGCATTGGACGGCTTTCTGGCTATGGATTCGCTATGGGCTACCTTGGAGCGCTCTCTATTCTTCTTCTCATGCGTCCTCTGCTTGAGGGGGGGATTTCGGCACTCAATGCTTCGAATGTCCAGATGAGTTTTCTGCTTTCCGCTCTGTTTTTTGCTCTCTTTGCCGCTCCGATTTTTCTTGTGTTCCGCGATGAAAACAAACGAGTTGGGTCTATACTTTCTGTTGAGGCGGTGCTTCGTTCGTTGCGGGAGGTGCGCCATACGGTGACCCATATCATGAACTACCCCGATCTTTCCCGTTTTCTGCTGGCCTATTTTTTCTACAATGACGCCATCCTTACCGTCATTGCGTTTTCATCAATCTATGCCCAGAACACGCTTCATTTTACAACTTCAGAGTTGATCGTGTTTTTCATGCTGGTGCAGACCACCGCCATTGCCGGTTCCGTGATTTTCGGCTTCGTGACCGACAAAATCGGCCCCAAACGGACCATTGTCATAACACTCTGTATCTGGATTGCCGTTGTCCTCGGAGCCATTGTCCTTGAAGGCAAAGAGTCATTTTTCATGGTCGGGATGCTGGCTGGAATGTCCATGGGTTCCTCACAGGCGGCTTCCCGTTCCATGATGGCCCGTCTGACACCCCCAGCCATGTGACCGAGTTTTTCGGTTTTTACGACGGCACCTTCGGCAAGGCATCTGCGGTTGCGGGTCCGCTTGTCTTCGGCCTGGTTTCTTCAGGGGCCGGCAGCCAGAAGGCGGCACTGGCTTCGCTGCTTGTGTTCTTTGTGGTTGGCATGGTTCTGCTGACAAGGGTCCGCTCGGTATCGGCTCTTGGAAGCGGGGCGGGGAAGTGAAGAGAATCCTTCGGGTTTGAGAAAAATTGTTCATATTCAAAGACATGAGTGTAACAGTAACCCACAATGACGGCAGGCATCGTACCGGCCGCAGAGGGAGCAACAGGAAAGAGGGATGAGTTATCAGGTCATAGCCCGTAAATACAGACCGGCGAAATTTGCCGACATTACGGCACAGGAACATATTACCCGCACCATACAGAACTCGCTGCGCATGGAGCGCGTTGGCCACGGCTATATTTTTTCAGGGCTTCGCGGTGTGGGCAAAACCACTGCGGCACGGGTGTTTGCAAAAGCGCTTAACTGCCAGCGGATGATTGAAGATGCAGACTGGCTGCGTGATGTTACCGAGCCCTGCGGAGAATGCGAAAGCTGCCGCGATTTTGACGCCGGTACCAGCATGAACATTGCGGAGTTTGATGCGGCTTCCAACAACAGCGTTGACGATATCCGTACCCTTCGCGACAATGTCCGTTACGGTCCCCAGAAAGGCCGTTACCGGGTATACATTATCGATGAGGTTCACATGCTTTCCATTGCGGCATTCAACGCATTCCTGAAAACGCTTGAAGAGCCTCCCCCGCACGCCATTTTCATTTTTGCCACAACCGAACTGCACAAGATACCCGCAACAATAGCCTCCCGTTGCCAGCGCTTCAACTTCAAGCGCATTCCTCTGGATGCCATCCAAACTCAGCTGCAGGGGATTTGTGAGGCCGAAGGCATCAAAGTGGACGCAGACGCATTGCAGCTTGTTTCCCGCAAGGCGCAGGGCTCCATGCGTGACGCACAGAGCATTCTTGACCAGGTGATCGCTTTTTCTTCAGAATCAGGAGAGGGCATCAGCTACCAGGGGGTGAGGGAGCTGTTGAACTACATTGACGACGAACAGCTGTTTGCCGTAACAGATGCCATTACCGGGCACGACGCGCCGGGGATGATTGAGGTTGCCCAGTTTGTCATTTCCAATGGCTATGACGAGCAGGATTTCCTTGAAAAACTCATTGAGCATCTCCGCAATTTTCTGATGGTGATCAATCTCCGCTCCACCCGTCTGGTTGAGAGGCCTGAGGGTGTGAAAGAGCGCTACCAGAAAGAATCAGTCAATTTCACCCCTGCTGCTCTTATGCGGATGACTGCGTTTCTTCTCGACACGCAGAAAGAACTGAAGTTCCAGTTTGAATACCAGTTCCGTTTCGAGCTTGCCCTTCTCCGGCTCCTTGAGCTTGACAGGCCTTCCAGTGAGCTCCAGCCGGCTCCCGTTGAATCGGGGGACTCAAAAAAAAAAAGCCCCTGAGCAGCCCGCACCAGCCCTGAGCCGGGAAACGCGGCGCCGGAAACCCGAAAAACCAGCCTGAAGCCGGTAGTAGAGTGCTCTCCCGCATCGGCACCCCTTCCT